>ERZ761602.918-NODE-918-length-58051-cov-6.421839_pt1 | contig 58051 bp, 58 predicted proteins | sample MGYA00512165_ERZ761602 | MGnify/ENA primary metagenome ERZ761602 (study PRJEB28899, sample SAMN02445085) | bioreactor sludge metagenome | biome: EBPR sludge; isolation source: Thorneside wastewater treatment plant | place: Australia: Brisbane, Thorneside Wastewater... | reverse complement strand
ACGGATAGGAGCGTCCGTCCGGGCCGCGGGCGGCCTTCTCCCACTCCAGGTCGCTGGGCAGGCGCCACTCGTTGAAGGCACAATACGCGTTCGCCCCGAACCACGTGACCATCACCATCGGGTGGTCGGCGTATTCGGGCGGCGCGCTGAAGATTTGCCCGTCCCAACGTACGCGCGTGCTCGGGTCATCCAGCGGCACGTGCAGATAATCGCCGGCGTCGATGCGTTCCTCATGCTTAAGGCCGTGGAACGGATCGCCGGGGTAGAAGCCCAGCACCCGGCCCTCGGCCACGCGCACGGCGCCGGCGGTCAGAGCCGCGTTGAGGTAGCGCGCGTACTGGGCGGTGGTCACGTCGGTGACCATCATCGCGAAGTCATAGTCCACGGCGGCGGCTTCGCCGTGCAGACCGAACTGGAACGGGCCGGCCGGGATGTCGGCCCAGGCGTCCGCATCCACCCCCGTCGCCACCACGGGCGGCGCCGCCGGCGCGGGCGCGGAGCAGGCGGCCAACAGGCTCAACGCCAGAGACAGTGACAGCAGCGTGCGTGACATGGCCCCTCACTTTCCGGACCGGACTTCAGCCAGCTCGCGCGCCCAGCGCCCGTCGCGGCGGAACAGGTCGACCAGGCGCCAGACCATCAGCAGGCCCAGCATCAGCAAAACCGTGGCCAGGCCGGCGTCGGTGAGCAGCATCAGCACCGTCACCAGCGGCTGTTGGACGGCCTCGCTCACGAACAGACGCTTGGTCTCGAAGACCGAGACCGTGGCGAAGGCCAGGTCCGAGGCCAGCAGCACCGTCCAGCCGAACCATTGCCGGGCGCGCCCGCGCAGGCCGGCCAGGTCGGCGTAATAGAAGAGGATGATCGTGGCGATGATGCCGGACAGGATGTGCCAGTGTCCGGTCAGAGCGATGCGCTCTTCGCGCAGCGGCCACTGGCGGAAAATGGCGTCCAGCCGGACAGCCATGAAAATGCCGATGAAGGTCACGACGAAGTTCATGTAGACCATTTGCCACAGCGCCCCGAAGCGCAACGGGTCGTGGAAGAGCGCGCCCAACTTCTGGAAGAGCGTAGGCCGGCTCACCCCCGCCTCGGCCAGCCGCGTCGCCGTCGCCTGGCGCCAGCCGTAGTAGACCAGCAGCAGCGAGGCCACCAGCACCGGCAGCGAGCCGACGTTGATGATGATGTGGGCCGTGCGCTCGTAGACCACGATGGACCAGACGCCGATATCGATGATCAGGGTACCGACCATGAGCAGCGGCATCCCGAGCTTGTGCAGGCGGCCCTTGAAGTCGAACCAGCGGCTCAAAATCAGCGTCAGCGCCACCGCGATCAGGGTCAGCATAATGTGCAGGTGGCCGATGACTGCCAGCGCCAAGCTGGTCTTCTCCGGCTGGCGGATGACGTCCTCAGCCAGGAAGGCCGCCTGGCCGCGGCCCCAGTAGGCGGCCGGCACCGCGCCGAACAGGGCCGAGATCAGGGTGGAGACCGCCATCACGAAGAAGGCCAGGCGCTCCAGATCCCAGCCGCGCCAGTTGGCGTAGGCCGGGTCGGTCACGCGGTATTCCGGCCGGAAGGGCCAGAGCGCCTTGGCCAGCAGCAGGCCGGCGAAGAACACCACGCATTGGCCGAAGATGAACAGGCCGTGGAAGAGGAAATCGTGCCCGAAGTAGGCGAAAGCCATCCCGAAGACCATGGATGTGGTGTAGCCCAGGGTGATGGTGCCATTGATCAGGGCCGGCTCGTGCGCGCGCATGGGCAGCCGGGCGGTGATGAAGTAGACCTCCACCGCTACCACGGCCTGGGCGATGGTGTGGTAGAGCAGGATGATGCGGCCCTCGCGTTCGGCCGGCAGCAGCTGCATGCCGGTCAGGCGCACCCACCAATCGCGGATGCCCAGCTCAGCCATTGGGCCGGAGAGCATCCCAAACAGCACGGTCTCCAGCGAGATCAGGGCGATGGCGACCAGCGCCAGGCCCTTGGTCGAGCGGAAGAGATAGTCGAATCGCTGCGCCAGCGCACGCATAGGGCCTCCCGAAACACTCAGCTCTGATTGTTGACTTCATCACAATCAGGCTCGGGAGTCATTGACTGTTGTCAATTGGCGATTACGGACCGGGAAGAAGCTATTCCTGAAACGCGCGGCGTTGGAGGTCGGCCAGGGCGGCCAGGGCGGCCGGATCAACGACTTCGATGAGGGCGCGGGTGCAGTGCAGGTGGCCGTTGCGCTGGAGGGTCTGGAGGCAACGGCTGAGGGCTTCGGGCACAGTGGCCGCCCGAGCCGCCAGCTCGCTGTTGGGGTGGGCGCGCCGGTCGATCCGGGCCCGCCCGGTCTGGCTCAGATCCAGCAGGAGCCGGGCCGTGCGGGCCAGCACTGAGCGGAAGGCCACGTCTTCGTGGCGCGAGATGAGCAGGCGGTTACGGGCGGCCAGAACGCGCAGCAGACCCAGACCGATGACGGGGTAGGTCTGCAGCAGCGTCTGGAAGCGCTCAGGGCTGATTTGCCAGGTGAGCGTCTCCTGGATCGCCACGGCGGTGACCACGTTGGCGCCGCCATCCAGCACGGCCACCTCGTTGAACATGATCACGGGCTCGAGGACGGCCAGGATGTGCTCCTGGCCCTGCGGCCCGAGCAGGCGCAGCTGCACCTGACCTCGGAGCAGGACGAACATGCCCGCGCAGGGATGGCCTTCGGCGAAGATGCGCACGCCGGCCGGGAACGGCCGCAGATGCCCGGCCGCAATGATGGCCCGCAGATCATTGGAGGGCAGGCCGCGAAAGTGCGAGACAGCGCCAAGCTGTTGAAGGAGTTGGTCGGAGGGCGGCAACATGGCTCAGGCAGGCGGGCAACACACCGCCCCCATCATAGCCGAATTCCGGCGGGGGGCCGGTCACGCCCGGCCGCCGGTGAGCGTACCCAACCCGGCCAGCGCCATCGGTCGCTCAGCGCCCCGGCCCATAGATCGCGTATAATCGCGGCACTGCGCTCCCAGCGTGCGAGACCTTGCCTATGCTGAGCTTGCTCATCCTCTACAACTTCGCCGGCCTGGGCCTGGTGGCCCTGAGCCTGCCACTGCTCTACGAGAAGATCCGGCCCAACCCGTACTACGGTTTTCGCGTGGCGGCCACGCTTTCGGACGACCGCGTCTGGTATGCCGTCAACAAGTACGCGGCCCGCCGCTTGATCGCGGCCGGCCTGGTTCACGTGGCGGCGGCCTGGGGCCTTTATTTCGTCCCGGGTTTGTCGCTGGACGCTTACGCCCTCGGCTGCTTGGCTGTCTTCGGGCTGGCCTTCGGCGTGGGCTTGTGGCAGAGCCTGCGCTTCCTGCGCGAGTACACGCGGAAGTCCGAGTAGCGCCCTGCCCGCCCGAATCGGCCGACCTCGGCGCGCCGGTCAGGCTGCGCCCCCACCGTGCCCATCGACTGGCTTGACCACCCGCCAGCGCCCGGCGAGTCCAATCTGGTTCACCATGCTCTGTCCCGCCCAGAGCAATTTCCGCTTGCGCCGACGTCACCCCGGCCCTCCACTTCGCTCCGCTGCGCGCGTGAGGGTGCGCCGGAATGACCGAGCGCAAGTCATATCGGGAACCGCTCGAATGTGACAACCAGCGGCGGCGCCTCGGCCAGCCGCTGTTCCGCCTGAGGAGATATTGCCACGATGACCAAACGAGTGCGCGTCGCCCTGATCGGCGCCGGCAGCATGGCCCGCCACCACCTGCGCCAGATGCTCAAAATGGAGGCGACCACGCGGGTCGCGGCCGTGTGCGAGCCGTCGGCCGCTAACTACGCCCAGGCGACGGCGATCTTCCGGGAGGCCGGCCACCGGCCGCCGCCCAACTTTCCGGACCTGGCGCAGCTCCTGGAGCGCTTCAGCGGCCGCCTGGACGCCGCCTTCATCGTCACGCCGCACGCCTACCATCACGACCAGACGCTGGCGTTTCTGGAGGCCGGCGTGGACGTGCTGTTAGAGAAACCGATGGTGATGAATGCCGCCGAGGCCGAAAGCCTGATCGCGGCGCGCGACCGCACCGGCCGCTTGCTGGTGGTCGCCTTCCCGGGCAGCCTCTCCCCCAACCTGCGCCAGGCCGTCGCCTGGCTACAGGCCGGTGAGTTTGGGCGCGTCCTCAACATCAGCGGCACGGTCTGGCAGAACTGGGGCCCGAACACGGTCGGAACCTGGCGCCAGGAGCCGGAACTGTCCGGCGGCGGCTTCCTGTTCGACACGGGCGCGCATGTCCTCAACACCATCGCCGAGCTGGCGGGCGAGGACTTCAGCGAGGTGGCCGCCTGGCTGGACAATTCCGGCCGGCCCGTGGACACGCGCGGCGCCGTAATCGGCCGGCTGCGCTCGGGCGCGCTGGTGACGATCAACGCCTGCGGCGAGGCCATCCCCTCCTGCGCCTCCGATATCCGCGTCTTCTGCGAGCGCGCGATCGTGCGGACCGGGATGTGGGGCGAATTCCTGGAAGTGCAGCGCGCCGGCCAGCCCCGTCTGCGCGCGGTGAAGACGCCGCCCTCGCTGGGCGTGTGGGAACAATTCCTGGAAGTGCGCGCCGGCCGTGTGCCCAACCCTTCGCCGCCCGAGGTGGGCCTGCGCATGACGCGCCTGTGGGACGGCATCCGCGCCTCGGCCGCCCAGCGGGGCCGCGTGGTGCGCTTCAAGTGACCACCCCAGCTGCGCCCCAGGCCTGAGCGGCAGCCTCCGTTATCGGAACCCCCTTCACTCCGGGATTGATCTATGCCTATCCGTGTCACAGTCTGGAATGAGTTTCAACATGAAAAGAAGCATGCGGCCGTGCGGCGCGTCTATCCGGACGGCCTGCACGCGCCGATCGCCGCTCACCTGACCGCCCAGGCGCTGGCGGTGCGGGTCGCGACCCTGGATGAGCCCGAGCATGGCCTGAGCGCCGCGGCGCTGGCGGAGACCGACGTCTTGATCTGGTGGGGTCATCTGGCCCACGAGGCGGTGGCGGACGCCGTCGTGGACCGCGTCCAGCAGCGGGTCCTGGACGGCATGGGCCTGATCGTCCTGCACTCCGGGCACTTCTCCAAGATCTTCCGGCGCCTGATGGGCACGCGCTGCGACCTGAAGTGGCGCGAGGCCACCGACAAGGAGCGGCTCTGGGTGGTGGAGCCGGGCCACCCGATCGCGGCCGGGCTGGGTGAGTACTTCGAGATCCCGCGCGAGGAGATGTACGGTGAACGCTTCGACGTGCCCGCCCCGGACGAACTGGTGCTGGTGAGTTGGTTCACGGGCGGCGAGGTCTTCCGCAGCGGGTGCTGTTACCGGCGCGGGGCCGGCCGGATCTTCTACTTCCGGCCCGGCCACGAGACCTACCCCACCTACTACCAGCCCGAGGTGCTGCGCGTGATCGCCAACGCCGTGCGCTGGGCCGCGCCCGAGGCGCCCGTGCCCGTGACTTTCGGTCAGCGGCCGCAGCCCCTGGAGCCGCTGCCCGCGGAGTAGCCGCCGCTTACTATTGCTGAGGCCCTGCCTGTGCCTGGCCCAACTGCCTCCTCACTTCGGCCCGAAATCGAGCGGGACCCCGCCCGCCCGCGCTATCACTTCTGCGCGCCGCACGGCTGGATGAACGACCCCAATGGCACGGTCTTTCAGGCCGGCTATTACCACGTCTTCTACCAATGGAATCCGTACGGCGACCAGTGGGGCACGATCCACTGGGGCCACGCCCGCAGCCGCGACCTGCTGCACTGGGAGCATCTACCGGCCGCGCTCGTGCCCTCCCCGGAGTTAGGCGAAGAGCACTGCTTCTCCGGCTGTCTGGCCCTGCGCGACGAGGGGCCGCCCCTGATCCTGTACACGGCGATTGGCCCGCAGATGGATGCTCTCAGCGGGGCTCAGCAATGGGCCGCCCTCGGGGATGAGCAGTTGCTCAGCTGGCGCAAGCATCCGCGCAACCCAATCCTGGCAGGCTCGCTCCACGGCGGTCTCAACGTGCTGGATTGGCGCGATCCGTTCGTGTTCCGCGACGCCGGGCGCGTGTTTCTGCTGCTGGGCGGCAAGCTCACGCCAGGCGACGGCGGCGCGGCGGTGGTGCTGCTGTATGAGGCCCAGGACGCGAGCCTGGAGGCGTGGACGTATCGCGGCGTCCTGTTCCGCCATCCGGACCTGGCGCGGACCTCGGTCGAGTGCGCCAACCTCTTCAAGGCCGGTGATGACTGGGTGCTGCTGCTCTCCACCCACACTCTGGTTGAGTATTACGTGGGCGACTTCGACGCCGACGTCGGCCGGTTCCACCCGCGCGTCTCGGGGTTGCTGGACGGCAGCGACCAGTTCTACGCCACCAACCTGCTGCACGACGCGCAGGCGCGCACGCTCTGCTTTGGGTGGCTCCGCGGCTTCGCGCCGGGCCGAGGCTGGAACGGCTGCCTGTCCCTGCCGCGGGTGCTGTCCGTGGAGGCCAGCGGCCGGCTGCGCCAGGCGCCAGCGCCCGAGGTCCGCCAGCTGCGCGGTCCGGGCCGCCATGCCAGCGGACTCGCGCTCGGCACGTACACGCTCCCGGACCTGGATGGCGCCGCCCTCGATGTCGAGGCGCTGTTCACGGGCGCAGCGCCGGCTGTTTTCGGGCTGCGGCTCAGGCCGGTCGGTGCGGCAGCGGCGGCCGTGACGCTCACCGTCGCGCCGCAGGAAGTTCGCCTGAACGACAAGCGCGTCGCCTATACGCGCGCAGCCGAGTCCGCGATTCGCCTGCTGCTTGATCACTCGGTCGTCGAGGTTTTTGTGGACAGCGCCGTGGCGCTGACCCTGGTGCTCCCGCCCTCGGCCAGTGCCTGTCAGGTGGAAGTGTTCTCAGAGAACGCGCCGGCCAGCCTGCTGGCGCTGGACGTCTGGCCCATGCGGTCCGCCGCTCCGCCGAGGCCGGGCGAGTAACGCCGGGGCGCGCCGTGGCTATGCGCCGCTTGTTTTGGTTCAGGGTTGTGGCCGCTGCGGGGGTGTTGCTGGCGGCGGCGCTGGCAGCTCTGGCCGGCGACATCGCCCTGTACGCCCGCACGACCGACAGCGCGCCGGCTGAGGCCGCCATCGTCCTGGGCGCCGCGGTCTGGGGCGATCGCCCCTCCCCGGTGCTGGAGGAGCGCCTGCGGCACGCCGTCGCGCTATACCAGGCCGGCCAGGTGCGGGTGCTCGTCTTCACGGGAGGCCTGGCCCCCGGCGACGATTTCAGCGAGGGCGAAGCCGGCCGGCGTTATGCGCTGGCGCACGGCGTCAGCGCGCCCGACATCCTCTGGGAAGATCGATCCACCACCACCCAGGAAAACCTGCGCGAGGCCCAGCGCCTCCTTCAGGCGGCTCACCTCGGCCGGGTGCTGATCGTGAGTGATCCCCTGCACATGCGGCGGGCGATCACAGTGGCGCACGATCTCGGGCTGGACGCCCACCCTTCGCCGACGCCGACCACGCGGTACCGCAGCCTGCGCAGCCAGGCCGCCTTCTTGTGGCGCGAGACTTACTTCTACGCCGCCTATCTGGGCGGGCGCCTGTTCCGGCGCTGAGGCCGTCGGCGGCGCGTCAGCGCGGATCGGTCACGCGGCCCAGGAAGAGCAGCGCCCCGGTCGTCGTATCGCGGATGGCGAAGAAGAACGGCCGGTCCGCGCGGACCTCCAGGGGCATGGACACGACCTCGAAGGTCAGGCCAGTCGCGGCGGAGGCCTCCGTGCCCAACTCATCCACAGCCACGAACGCCTTGTGGACCACGTCGGCAATGTGCAGATTGGGCTCCCCAGTCATGCCGGAAAAGTCAGCGCGCTGCGGGTCAAAGGCCGCGTCCAGGCCGAGGTCGGCCAGCGTCCCCTTCAGGCTCAGCTCGGTCCTAAACTGGAAGCGCGGCAGATAGACCTTGACATCGCCCGGCTCCAGCGCGGCCGCGATCTCGTCCAGGCGCTCAGGCGTCAGCGCGGCCTCGAAAGCCGCGAACTCGCCGGCGTCCGGAACGACGATCAGCATCTCGGCGCGGCCGCCCTGGTACGGCAGAGAGATGGCCTGGTAACCCGGCCCGCTCACAGACGCCGTGAGCGTGCGGCGGCTCATGGTTGTTACCGAGATGGTTTCGCCGCTCAACAGAGTAAAGGGGGCTTCGTACGAGTCCGGGTTGAACGGAGTCGCCCACTCGCCGCGGAAGTAAATGGCGTTGGCGAGGACCAGGCGTGTATCCGGGGTCAGGGCCCCTGGCGCAAACAGATCCTGGATCGTGTTCTCGGTGGCCTGGGCCACCCAGGCATTGATCGCCTGGCGGGCGCGCTCGCGGGCCGCTTCATCCCGGTAATCCACCAGGCGCAGGCCGGCGCCGTAGTTCAGGGCCAGCGTGTCCAGGAACTCGGGCAAGAACGTGAAGTCCTCCTGGCCCCACATCGAATTTGCGGCGCGCAGGGTGAAGGCTGCGTCTTCGGCGGGCGCCGTCAGAGCCAGATCCAGGGCGTTCAGCGCCGGGTGCAGGCGGTCCGGCGGCAGCGTCAGGTGCAGGCCAGCCGCCATGCCCCGCGCGGTGTCGCCGCGAGCGCCAGCGTAGGCCATGGCCAGGGCCGTTGTCAGGCTGTAGGGCGAGTAGAACAGGTTGTCATCGCCGGCGCTCAGCCGGTGATAAAGGTCCAGCGCGAAGGCGTTGTTGCCGGCGGCGAGGGCGGCCAGGTCGTCCGGCACGGGATCCGGGGCGGTGTTACGGGCCAGGTCAGAGCGGGCCTCCGCAGCCGGGCTGGGGCCGCAGGCGCCGGCCGAGATCAGGCTCAGAGCGGCCAGAAACAAGAATGCGAGTTGAAGGGGGCGGTGACGTGTAAACATGGTGTACTCCCTGGAAGGAGGACGCCATCCAGGGAGGCCCGGTTCCGCCCGCCGCCCGGTTGCCCTAACTCAACTGGCCGTGCCAGGTTGGGCCTTCGGTGGGGCCAAAGCCGACGTTGGCGCGCTGCGCCACGGTCACCTCATCGCCCGCGAAGCGGACCGTGAGCGTGTTCGCGAACGGCGTCTCATGCCACCACACCTGACAGGTGTAGGTGGCGGGGTCGCGCCAAGCGCCGGCGGCGGCCACCCGCCACGGCCCGTTCGGCCGCAGCGTCAGGTAGTGGGCTGATTGCTCAAGCGGCGCCAGCGTCGTGGTGCCGCGCAGCCAGTCGTGGTACCCGACACGAACTGTATGCTCGGCGGAGTCGGCCTGGAACGTGATCTGGGCCGACGTGCCGGAGAAGTCAAAGCGCAACGCCTGGACCCCGTCTGAGTTGGCGGCCAGGGTGTAGGTCCGCCCGGATACGCGCGCCGTCGTCGGCGACTGCGGCGCACCGGCCGGCGCGCGCAACCGCAACTGCGCAACCTGGCCGGCCAGCGCCGCCTGCGCGGCTGGGTCGGGCGGCAGCGGCGCGGGCTGCATGGCCGGCAACAGATGGCGCCACACCAGATCGAGCGGAGGCTGCATGTCCGCGAGGCCGCCCGTCATCACCAGCACGGCGTCCTGCTCGGGCATAACCAGGCAGTACTGGCCGAAGGCGCCGTCGCCACGATAGGCGCCGTGCCGACAGCGCCAGAAATAGTAGCCGTAGCCCTGTTCCCAGTCGCTGTTGGGCGCGGTGCCGTTGGGCACCTGGCACGCCGTCGCCGCGGCGACCCAGGCTTCCGGCAGGACGCGGACGCCCTGCCAGCGCCCCTTGTCCAGGTAAAGCTGCCCGAAGGCAGCGATGGTCTCCGTGGTGGCGCTCATCCCCCACCCGCCCAGGTCGACACCGGCCGGCGAGGTCTCGCAGCGCAGGTCGGCAATCCCCAGAGGCGTGAACAGCCGCGGGGCCAGGTAATCTACCAGGCGCTGCCCAGTCAGGCGCGTGATCAGCGTCGACAGGAGTTGAACCGGGCCGTTCTGATACAGAAAGTGCTGGCCCGGGGCGTGCTCACAGGGCTGGGCCAGGAACATCGCCGGCCACTCGGCCTCGGGCCGCTCGGCCATCCGCTCCATGCTGTCCAGGGTGTGCCCGGTGGTCATGGTCAGCAGATGGCGGACCCGCAGCGCGCGCAAGTGCCGGCCCGGCGCGGCGGGGGCCGCTTCGGGAAAGAGGTCAAGCACGCGGTCATCAACCGCGAGCCGGCCTTCTGCCACCAGCAGGCCGATGGCCGTGGACGTGAAGCTCTTGCTCAGAGAGAAGAGCATATGCGGATCGGAGGCGCGGTACGGCTCCCACCAGGCCTCGGCGACGACGCAACCGTGGCGCAGCAGCATGAAGCTGTGCACGGCTTCCAGATCACGGTCGGCGGCGCTCAGGAACGCGCTGAGGGCGGCGGAGGCGAGGCCCTGGGCCTCGGGCGTGCTGCGGGGCAAGATCGGCATTGAGTGGCTCGGCGTTGGCGAATCTGAGTGGGCGCGTCTAGGCCTCGGCCAGCGTCACGGGTATCCCCAGGAACGCGCTGTAATGCTCGGCCGCCTGACGGACCGCCCGCGCCTGGGCCGGCGTGGGCGAGGCGAACCAGGCCGGCGTGATCACGGCCCCGCCCCGCTTCACCACGCGACGCCAGGTGCCGATGACGTGTCCGCCCAGCACGATGACGGGGCTCAACATGCCGCCGCCGGCGTTGATGCGTTTGGACTGGACCGGGTCGAGGACGGCGCTGCGATCCTGGTAGCCCACCAGGTATTCGTCAAAGGCCGGCAGCAATTGGACCGACCGCGCGGCCGGGCCGGGCTGAGGCGCTGACGTTAATCGCCAATAAGGTTGGCCCGCGATCTTTTCTAGCGCGACGCGCGGCTGGGCCAGATCAAGCCCGGCGCGGGCATCGGCGATCGTCAGGCCTGACCACCAGGCCAAGTCGGCGGCAGTGACCGGCCCATGTCCGGCGACGTAGCGCGCGGCCAGCTCCGCCAGGGCCGCCTCGCGCGGCAGAGTCCGGGAGCCAGGCACCCACTCGTCCAGCAACGTGAAGGTTTGCTGTTTGTCGGCCCGCGCCCCGAAACAGAGCAAGCCCTCCTGCGCCAGCCGCCCAAGGATGTGGATACCGCGCTGGCCGGCCGGCGAGACCCGGCCGGCCTCCAACACCTGGTACAGGGCCTCGCGCGGCAGCGCCCGGCCGCCCTGGAGCGCACGGGTGAGCAGCGTGCGGCTGCGCGCCAGGACAGCCTCGTCCAGCTCGAGTTCCTTGAAGCGCCGGGCGCTGCGGGCGATGGCGCGCGGCGCCAACAGTTGGAGCAGCCAGCGGACATCGGCGGCGGCGACGAAGTGCAGGGTCCCGCGCGCCGGCCAGGTGCGCAGGATGCGGCGCTCCCTGAGCGCCTGCTCGACGGCGGCCTCGGTGGCGGCCTGCACGCGCAGCCCAACGGCCCACAACGCGGCCCGGTAATCCTGGGCCTGGACCATTCCGAACCAGGCCACCGCCGACGCGGGGTCGGCCAACTGGGCGCCTTCCAGCCGGTGACTGTGCGCGCGTTGGCGGGCAATAGCGGCGGTAGATGACATGGTCTGCTTCCGGCGCAAGCGCTGCGAAGACGGGCGTCCGGCCACCCTAACGGCCGCGTTTAGCGGGCGCGCGGCGCACAATCCGGCGGTTGGCGTCTTCGCTCGCGCGGCGCGAGGTTGAGGCGGCCGCGAAAGTCAGGCCGCGCTCAGCCAACGCCGCCGCCAGAATCCGGAGGCCTTTCGGGCCGAAGCCGTGCAGGGCCAGCAGGTCCGCCTCGCTGAAGCGGACCAGCTGCTCCAGGCGCGTGATCCCGGCGGCGGCCAGGGCGCGGCGGGCCGGGTTGCCGAGGCCGGCCGTCCAGTCGGCCCCAACCGGGTGCGCTGCAGCGGGCGGGCTGGTCTTCTTGGTCATTGGGCTTGCTCCTGAGATTGGCGGGTGGCCGGTCCGGGCCGCGGCACTAACTCATCCGGCCCCGGCGGCTGAAAGAACTCCAGCCAGGGCCGGAACATTTCTTCTGGGATCACGAAGGTGTCGGGCGACGGTCCGGCGTTCCGCTCCGCCAGGCGGCGCAGCAATTCGTCGGCCGGCACAGCCAGAAAGTGCACCTCGCTGCCGGCGCCCAACTGCCGGGCCCGCTCCCGGAAATCCTCGCGCTCGACCCTGGCCCAGAAGCCGAAGTCCAGGATCACGTTTGTGCCCAAGGCCAGCGCGCGGGCGGCCACTTCCCAGAGCAGGGCCTCGATCAGATCATGCCGGGCGTTGTGCTCGGGCGCGGACGCGTCCTGGCCGAAGAGACGCAGCTGCCACTCGTCCGGCGTCAGGCGCAGGGCGGAGCGCTCGACCTCTAGCTGACGGGCCAGCGTGGTTTTGCCTGAGCAAGGGAGACCGACCATTAAGTGCAGTGTGGCCATGCCGGGCCTGGGCCACCGCACCGGTCGCGCGTCCGCCAAGGGGCGGCCGGGCCGGTTCGGTGATGCCGGCGATTGTAGCACTCCCGGGCCGCAGCCCTAGGCCCGATAGACGCGCCGGAACTGGCGCTCCACCTGCTGCTCGAGGTTGGCCGCAAAGGAGCGGAACTTGGCCACGATCTGGCGCCCGGCCGGTGTGAGCCGTGTGCCGCCGCCGCGCCGGCCGCCCGCCTGGCGGCGCAGGAGTTTGCGGCCCACCGAACGCTCCAGCCGGCCAAGCTTGTCCCAGGCGTTGCGGTAGGGCATGCGCGCGGCGTGGGCGGCCGCGCTGATCGAACCGCGGGCGTCGATCGCCTCGAGCAGAATGACCATGCGCAGGCTCAACCACTCGCGGCCGTTTTTCTCGATGACCAGATCGAGGCGAGGCTGCAGGCGGCGGGGGGGATGTTGACCGTTGGCGCGCGGCATGCGATTTGTCCTCTGTTCTCCGGCAGTGGGCCTAGCCGTCGGCCGGCGGCCGCCCGTCCACCACCTGACGGCACTCCTCCAGCCAATCCAAGAGCGAAACCATCGTCCGCACCCGCAGGCGAAGCCCCAGGCGGTTGAAGACCTCGGCCTCGGGCAGCGCCGCCAGAGTCGCCGTCAGGCGATCGCAGCTGCGGCGCGTATCGGCCACCTGCTCCTCCAGCAGACGCCCAGCCAGCTCGGGGCTGAGCGCGGCGGCGAAGTACAGGCGCGTGGTGAACTCCACCCGCACCGCGCGGACAGTGGCCGGCGTCGGCGTCCCCAACCAGCGCTCGAAGCGCGCCCGCCCGGACTCCGTCAGAGCATAGCGCCGGCGCCGCGCCTGGGACGCCGGGGCGGCATCCAGGCATTGGATAAACCCGCGCTCCTCCAGCCGCCCCAAGATGGCGTAGGTCTGATTCAAGCCAAGCCGCCAGACCTGTCCAAGATCGGCCTGCAGCCGCTGATTCAATTCATAGCCGTGGGCAGGCCTCTGGTTCAGCAATCCCAGAAGCACCTGCTCCGGTGAAAGAATGTGGGCGGCGCTGGAATATTGGGAAAACATCAGGCTGGCGGGCCGGGCGGCCGAGTCACTCCCCCGGCAATAAGCACCGAGTGCATAGACAAGTGGCCGCAAGAGTCGGTGATTAATGTCACCCGGCCTAATCAGAGCCATCCGCTAAGCTTAGGCCGTCGTTATGATATCAAAACATAGCCCATATATCCAAACGAGCTAATTGGATAGCTCAAATCTGAATTATTGCCGGCGCGCTGCCCCAAGCGGCCGCCGCGTGCCCAACCCATCTTGGACCTGGTCCAAGCCCGCCCCACCCTGGAGCCAAAGGAGACCTGCATGGAAAAGAAGCTTCTCAATGTAAACGGGGTTGCCCGGACGGTCATCGCCGATCCGGAGGCCTCGCTAGCGTCCGTGCTGCGCCGGCAGTTGGCGCTGACCGGCACCAAGGTGTCCTGCGATGAAGGGCACTGCGGCGCCTGCTCGGTCATCGTCAATGGCAAGCTGACCCTGGCCTGCGTCACCCAGATGAAGCGCGTCCCGAACCTGGCCGAAATCGTCACGGTGGAAGGCGTGGGCCAGCCCGGCGCCCTGCATCCCATCCAGGCCGCCATCATGGCCAATGGCGCGGCCCAGTGCGGTTTCTGCACCCCGGGCTTCGTCACCTCCATCAAGGCCCTGCTGGACAAGAACCCGCGCCCCACGCGCGAAGACGTCCGCACCTGGTTCACCCAGCATCACAACGCCTGCCGCTGCACCGGCTACAAGCAGATCGTGGACGCCGCCATGGACGCGGCCGCCGTCCTGCGCGGCGAACTCAAGCCGGAAGCCTTGCAGTTCCAGATGCCGGCCGACGGCAGGATCTGGGGCAGCAAGTATCCGCGCCCGACCGCCGTGGCCAAGGTCACGGGCACCCTCGACTTCGGCCAGGACCTCGGCTTGAAGCTGCCGCCCAACACCCTGCACCTGGCGCTGGTCCAGGCCAAGGTCTCGCACGCCAACATCCTGGGCATCGACACGTCCGAGGCCGAGAAGATGCCGGGCGTCTTTAAGGTGGTCACCCACAAGGACGTGCAGGGCAAGAACCGCATCACGGGCCTGATCACGTTCCCGACCAACAAGGGCGACGGCTGGGACCGCCCGATCCTGTGCGACACCAAGGTCTTCCAGTTTGGCGACGCCCTGGCCATCGTCTGCGCGGACACGCCCGAGCAGGCCAAGGCCGCGGCCGAGAAAGTGAAGGTGGACCTGGAGGTCCTGCCGGCCTACATGAGCGCGCCCGCCGCCATGGCCGAGGACGCCATCGAGATTCACCCCGGCACCCCCAACGTCTACTACGGGCAGAAGATCGCCAAGGGCGCCGAGACCGGCCCGATCATGGCCAGCGCGCCGTTTGTGGCGGAAGGCAGCTACTATCTGCAGCGCCAGCCGCACTTGACCATCGAAGCCGACATGGGCTTTGCCTACTTCGATGAGCAGGACCGGCTGACGATCCACTCCAAGAGCATCGGCCTGTACCTGCACCACGCCATGATCGCGCCCGGCCTGGGCATCGCGCCCGAGAAACTGCGCCTGGTGCTCAACCCGGCCGGCGGCACCTTCGGCTACAAGTTCTGCCCGACCATGGAAGCGCTGGTGGGCGTGGCCTGCATGGCCACCGGCCGGCCCGTGTACCTGGAATATGACTATCACCAGTTCATGTACTACACCGGCAAGCGCTCGCCCTGGTTCGTGGACCTCAAGCTGGCGGCCGACAAAGACGGCAAGCTGCTGGCCATGGAGAGCGACTGGACCGTGGACCACGGCCCGTACTCCGAATTCGGCGACCTGCTGACCCTGCGCGGCGCACAGTTCATTGGCGCCGGCTACCACATCCCCAACATCCGCGGCCAGGGCCGGACTGTGGCCACCAACCATGTGTGGGGCGCCCCGTTCCGCGCCTATGGCTCGCCGCAAGCCCTGCTGGCGTCGGAGAGCCTGATGGATGATCTGGCCGAGAAGGTCGGGCTCGATCCGCTCGAGTTCCGCGCCCGCAACCTCTACCAGCCCGGCTCCACTACCCCCACCGGCCAGGAGCCCGAGGTCTATCCGTTCCCAGACATGGTCGCGAAGCTGCGCCCGCTGTACAAGGAAGCGCTGGAGAAGGCCCAGCGCGAGTCGACGCCCGAGGTCAAGAAGGGCGTGGGCATCTCGGTCGGCGTGTATGGCAGCGGCCTGGACGGTGTGGACGCGGCCGAGGCTTGGGCGGATCTCAACGCGGACGGCTCGGTCACCGTCGCGGCCACCTGGCAGGATCACGGCCAGGGCGCCGAGATGGGCGCCGTCGGTACCGCGCACGAAGCCCTGCGCCCGCTGGGCATCGCGCCGGACAAGATCCACTGGATGCTGACCGACACCGCGCTGGCCCCGAACAGCGGCCCGTCGGGCGGCAGCCGCAGCCAGGTGATCATCGGCAACGCCATCAAGGCGGCCTGCGAGAACCTGGTGGCCGGCCTGCGCACGCCAGAGGGCAAGTTCCGCACATATGCCGAGCAGGTGGCGGCCAAACAGCCCACCCACTTCGTGGGCAAATGGGCGGCCTCCGGCAACACCAACTGCGACGAGAACAGCCAGGGCAAGCCCTTCGCCGTGTACATGTACGGCATGTTCATGGCCGAAGTTGCCGTCAACCTCAAGACCGGCAAGACCACAGTCGAGGGCATGACGGTCATGGCCGATGTCGGCAAGATCGGCAACAAGCTGGTGGTGGACGGCCAGATCTACGGCGGCGTGGCCCAGGGCATCGGCCTGGCGCTCTCCGAGGACTTTGAGGACATCGAGAAGCACCAGACCATGCTCGGCGCCGGCATCCCGTACGCCAAGGACATCCCGGACAAGTTCGACATCCACTACTTCGAGAACCCGCGCCCGGCCGGCCCGCACGGCGCCGCCGGCGTGGGCGAGCTGCCGCTGACCTCGCCGCACGTGGCGATCATGAACGCCATCAAGAACGCCACCGGCGTGCGCATCACGCACCTGCCGGCCCGGCCCGAGAAGGTGCTGGCCGGCCTGAAGAAGCTGGCCGGCGACGGCCAGAAGGAAGCGGTGCCCGCTTAAGTCCGCCCGGTCCGACCTTTCCGAAGAGGAACGACGCCTGTTGATGATGAACGGCACTTCCCCGGAGGTGCCGTTCATCGTTATAGCTAGACTATGCCGCTCATTGATGATCTGCTCAACGCTCTGCCGGCCGCGGCCGACCAGCCGGTGGAAGCGGTGGAAGTCGGCCTGTACTGGACGGCGGTGCGCGCCGGCGGCCGGCTCGGCCTGGCTAGCACGCTCGTGGACGCCGCCTGCTGCTTCGCCGAAGACGTAGCGGGGGCCGGCCGGCTCCATCAGCGGCCGGCCCGGGAATTGGCCGGCCTGTTGCGCGCCGACCATCCGGTGGCGGCCAGCCTGGGCCTGGCGGCGCTGAACGCGCTGCTGCCGGTGGACGAAACGCAGGGTGTGGAGGTCAACGCCCGCGACCTGCTGCTCGAGCGCGGCCGCGGCCGCAATGTGGCCATGATCGGCCACTTCAACTTCACCGAACAGCTGCGCGCGGCCGCCCGGCAGTTGTGGGTGCTGGAACTGCATCCCACCCCGGGCGATCTGCCCGCCTCCGATGCGCCGGAACTGCTGCCGGAGGCCGATGTGATCGGGTTGACCGGCGCGACCCTGGCCAACCACACGTTTGAAGGCCTGGCCCGGCTCTTCCCGCCCCACGCCCTGGTGGTGATGCTCGGCCCCAGCACGCCGCTCAGCCCGGTGCTGTTCGACTACGGCGTGGACGTTTTGGCCGGCGCCCGCGTCCTGGACGGCGACTTCGTCTGGCACGCCGTGGCGCAGGGCTCGGCCCTGCACGGCAAGACAACCGGGCTGAAGCGCTTCACGCTGACCAACGGCCGTTGACCCGGCAGGAGCGCGTATGGAACAACGCGATCTGCGCGCCTTAGAAGAACAATGCATCCAGGAGTGCGCGCCGCCCTGCACGGCGGCCTGCCCTCTCCACGTGGACGTGCGCGCCATTGCGGCGGAGGCCGCGCGCGGCGACCTGGACGCCGCCCTCAAAGCCCTGCGCAAGACTGTGCCGTTTCCGGGCCTCGTCGGCCGCGTCTGCGAGCAGCCCTGCCGGCCCGTCTGCAAGCGCGGCGAGGCCGGGGAGTCCATCGCCATCGCGGCGCTTGAGCGCGCCTGTGCCGACTACGGCGCGCTCAAGGCCGAGAAGACCCGCGCGCTCCCCAAGCGCAACCACCACGTCGTCGTAGTCGGCGGCGGGTTGAGCGGGGCCCTGGCCGCCCATGACCTGGCCCGCAAGGGCTACACGGTCTGTCTGTATGAAGCCCTGGACCCTGTTGGCGGCAGCCTGTGGAGTTATCCGGAGGAGGTCCTGCCGCACGCGCTCATCACCCAGGAGCTGAACGTCCTGGAGACCCTGGGGATTGAGTTTCACCTGAACACGCGCGTCGGCGTCGACCTCACGCTGGACGCGCTGCGCGAGGAGCACGAAGCCGTCTATCTGGCCTTGGGCGCCAGCGCCACGGAGACCTTCGGCCTCGAACTGGACGAGCGCGGCCGGGTCAAGATCGACCCCATCACCTATGCCACCAGCCGCGCCGGCGTCTTCGCCGGCGGCAACATGATCCGCGGACCGGAGGGCCGCTCGGCCATCCAGTCCCTGGCCGACGGGCGGCGCGCCGCCATCTCCATCGACCGTTACCTGCAGAACGTCTCGCTGACCGCGTCCCGCTCCGGCGAGGGCTCACAGACCTCGTGCCTGTACACGCGCACCGACGATGTGGCGCCGCTGCCGCTGGTGCCGATGGCGTCGCCGGCCGACGGCTACACCCGCCCCGAGGCCCTGGCCGAGGCCCAGCGCTGCCTGCAATGCCAATGCCTGGAGTGCGTCAAGGTCTGTGAGTACCTGGAGCACTACGGCCGCTATCCGCGCAAGTACGTGCGGGAGGTCTACAACAACCTCTCCATCGTGCAGGGCACGCGCACGGCCAACCGTTTCATCAACTCGTGCAGCCTGTGCGGCCTGTGCGCCCAGGTCTGCCCCACCGACCTGGACATGGGCGCCGTCAACAAGCGCGCCCGCCAGGCGATGGTGGCCCAAGGGCGCATGCCGCCCTCCGCCCATGACTTCGCCCTGCGGGACATGGCCTTCAGCCAGAGCGCGGCTTTCGCCCTGGCCCGCAACGCGCCCGGCGCGGACGCCAGCGACTACGTCTTCTTCCCCGGCTGTCAGTTGGCCGCCTCCACACCCAGCCACGTCCGCGCCGTCTACGACTACCTGGGCGGCGCGCTGCCGGCCGGGACGCGCGTCGGCCTGCTGCTCGGCTGCTGCGGCGCGCCGGCCGATTGGGCCGGGCGGGCCGACCTGGCCAAGTCGGCCTGGGAGGAATTGCGCGAGCAGCACGCGGCCCTGGGCCGGCCCAAAGTCGTCCTGGCTTGCTCCAGCTGCCACCAGGTCTTCCGCCAGAATCTGCCCGAGATCGAGGTCGTCCTGGTCTGGGATCTGCTGGCCAAGCACGGCCTGCCCGGCCTGGGCGCCAGGCCCGGCCAGGGCCAGACCGTTTCGGTGCATGACCCGTGCACGACGCGCCAGGAGGCCGGAGTGCATGCCAACGTCCGCGCGCTTTTGACCGCCCTGGATTATCAGGTGGCCGAGCTGCCGCGCAGCGGGGCGCGGACTACGTGTTGCGGCTTCGGCGGCGCACAGTGGCTGGCCAACCCGGAAGTGACGCGCAAAGTCGTAGCGCGCCGCGTGCAGGAAGGCCCGGCCGACTACGTCACCTACTGCGCCATGTGCCGCGACGTCTTCGCGCGCGAGGGCAAGCGCACGCTGCACCTGCTGGACCTGGTGTTTGGCCACCCCGGCCAGCCCGGCGGCCCCGGTCCTAACTGGTCTCAGCGGCATGAGAACCGCGCGCGCGTGAAGCGCCAACTGCTCAAGGACATCTGGGGAGAGACCATGGACGGCCAGGCCGCTTACGAGTCGATCAAGCTGCTCGTGTCAGAGGAAGTCCGCGCCCGGCTGGAGGCGCGCCTGATCCTGGATGAGGATCTGCAGCGCGTCATCGAGCACGCCGAGCGCACCGGCCGCCGGCTGCTCCAGCCCCAGACCGGGCGCTATGTGGCCTCCTACAAGCCGACCGCCGTCACCTACTGGGTGGAGTACACGCCGCAGGCCGGGGCCTTCCTGATCCACAACGCCTACAGCCACCGGATGGAGATCGTCGAGGATGAACCCGCGGCCGGCCAGGGTGGTGTGGCGTGACCGGCACCGTCCATACCGCCCCGCTCCCAGACCTGCTGTGCGCGCGCTGCAATGTGCCGCTGCAGTTGGCCAAGGTGAATGTCGCCTATCTCGGCAACGCCTTTCCCGTGGAACTGCCCAAATGCCCCAAGTGCGGCCAGGTCTACATCGAAGAGGCCCTGGCGCTGGGGAAGATGGTGGAAGTCGAGCAGCAGTTGGAAGACAAGTGAACGTCTCCGCGCGCAGCGCCGTCTACGCCACACCCGCCTGGGAGGCCACGCCGGACGGCGTCTGCCGCCCCGGCGGCCTGGCGCTCACCGACCACGCCCTGGCGCTGTGCGCCCTGCCGCCTGGCGCGCGCGCCCTGGATGTCGGCTGCGGCTCCGGCGCTGTCGGCGCCCACTTGCGCGACCGGCACGGCCTGACGGCGTTCGGCCTCGACCTTGTCTTGGGCGCACTCCGCCGCGCCGCCCCTGGGCTCCCACGCCTCCAGGCTTTGGCGGAAACTCTGCCTTTCCCCGCCGCGTCGTTCGACCTCGTGCTGGCCGAGTGCAGCCTGTCGCTCCTGTCCGAGCCTGGCCGGGCGATGGCCGAGTTTCGGCGCTGCCTGCGCCCCGGCGGGTGGCTGGTCGTGAGCGACCTCTACGCCCGCAGCGAGGCGCCGTCCGCGCCCGGCGCCGCCCGCCTGTGGACCGCGGCCGAACTGCGCGGCCTGGCCGCCGAGGCCGGCTTCATGCTGGCGGCCTGGGAAGATCACACACCCGCGCTCAAGGCCTTTGTGGCGCAGTGGCTTTTCAGTCACGGCACGCTGCCGCCGCTGGGCTGCGCGCTGGACCCGGCCGCGCGGCCCGGCTATGGCTTGCTCATCGCCCGCAGGAGTTGACCCATGACGGATCAAGACCGGATGCTGGAACTGAAGCGCCAGGGCTTTTTCTGCAGCCAGATTCTGATGCAGCTGGCCCTGGACCTGCAGGGCCGTGAGAACCCAGCCTTGGTGCGCGCCACCCACGGCCTGGCCGGCGGGCTGGGCTTCACGGGCGAAACCTGTGGCGCGCTGACCGGCGGCGCGGTGGTGTTAGGCCTGTACGCGGGCAAGGGCCGGCCCCAGGATGAGGATGATCCCCGCCTGACCTTCATGGTCGAGGACCTGGTGAAGTGGTTCAAGGCCGGCTATGGCCAGGAGTATGGCGGCCTCCGCTGCGACGAGATCCTGGCCGGCGACCCGCGCGCGCAGGCCACCCGCTGCCCGGTGATGGTGGCTGGGACGTTTCAGAAGGTCAAAGAACTGCTGGTGGAAAACGGCTTTGATCTGACGGGGCCTGAAGATGATGAGGCTTGATCTCGAAACGATCGTGGGCGAGACCGAGAGCGTCTGCCCAGAATGCCTGGCCCGCGTGCCGGCCGTGCGGGTGGCGCGCGGCGACTCGGTCTATCTCCGCAAGCGCTGCGCCGAGCACGGCCTGTGCGAGACCGTGATCTGGCGCGGCGAGCCGGGCTTCCTGGCCTGGGAGCGGCCCAAGAGCACACTTCATTTGGCAAGTCCACAAAAGACCGTCGAGCGCGGCTGCCCCTATGACTGCGGCCTGTGCGCGGATCATCACCAGCAATCGTGCTGCGTCCTGCTGGAGGTGACCCAGCGCTGCGATCTGCGCTGCGCGTTCTGCTTCGCCAGCGCCGGCGGCCCGCACACCCAGGACTTGCCCCTAGCGGTCGTGGAGGCGCGCCTGCGGCAATTGTTCGCCGAGGCTCCGGGGGCAGGCGGCCCGGCCAACCTGCAGCTCTCCGGCGGCGAGCCGTGCGTGCGCGACGACCTGCCCGAGATCGCGGCGCTGGCGCGCGCCATCGGCTTCACGTTCATTCAGGTCAATTCCAACGGGCTGCGGCTGGCGCGCGAGCCCGAGTTCGCCCACCGCCTGAAAGCGGCCGGCGCGGCCACGGTCTTCCTGCAGTTCGACGGCACGCGCGACGACATCCACACGCGCACCCGCGGCCGGCCGTTGCTCGAGCACAAACAGCGCGCCATCGAAAACTGCGCGGCAGCCGGGCTGGGCGTGGTGCTGGTGCCGGTGGTGGTGCCGGGCGTCAACGCGGACAATCTGGGCGCGATCCTGCGCTTCGCGCTGGACCGCCAGCCGGCTGTGCGCGGCGTGCACTTTCAGCCGGTCAGTTACTTCGGCCGTTATCCGCAGGCCCCCACCGACGCGGACCGGATCACTCTGCCCGAGATCATCCTTGGCCTGGAGGCCCAGACGAACGGCCTGGTGCGGCGCGAGCATTTCCAGCCGGCCGGCGCCGAGAACGCCTGGTGCTCGTTCAACGGCAACTTCGTTTCCCTGCCGGACGGCCGCCTGCTGCCGCTGACCCAGCCTGCTAAAGCCAGCTGTTGTTCCCGCCCAGACAGCCCCGCCGAGAATATGGCCCGCGCGCGCGATTTCGTGGCCCGCAACTGGGCCGCGCCTGAGCTGGCCTTGCCCGTCTCCGGGCCGAGCTTCGGCGAGTGGGATGTGTTCCTGGCGCGGGCGCGCACACACGCCTTCTGCATTTCCGGCATGGCCTTCCAGGATGCCTGGACGCTGGACCTGGACCGCCTGCGCCAATGCCACATCCACATCGCCGACCCGGCCGGCTTGACGATCCCGTTCTGCGCCTACAACCTCACCAGCCGGCTTGGCCGTTCGCTTTACCGCTCGTTCCCGGTTCTGGCTGATGCTCACGCCGCTTGAGCCCTGGAGCGCAGGCAAAATAGGACAGCCGGGCCGGCCCCTCAAGCGCGCCGATCTCGAGGCCTACCAACTCGACCGGCTGCGCGCGACTCTGGACCTGGCCCGCACGCGCAGCCCGTTCTACCGCCGGCATCTGGCGGAGGCGCCCGCCCGGCTGGAGGCGTTGGCCGGTCTGGCCCGCCTGCCCTTCACCACCGCCGCCGATCTGCGCGCCCAGCCGCTGCAATTCCTGTGCGTGTCCCAGGACGAGATCCAGCGCGTGGTGACCCTGGACACCTCCGGCACCACGGGCGCGCCCAAGCGCCTGTACTTCACGCGCCCGGATCAGGCGCTGACCGTCGATTTCTTCCGCGTCGGCATGTCCACGTTCACGGCGCCCGGCGACCGCGTGCTGATCCTGCTGCCGGGCGAGACGCCGGGCAGCGTCGGCGACTTGCTGGGCACGGCCTTGCGTGAGCTCGGCGCGGAGCCGATCCAGCACGGGCCGGTGCGCGATCCCGGCCGCACGCTGGCCGCAGCGGCCGAGTCAGGCGCCAACGTCCTGGTCGGCGTGCCTGCCCATGTGCTGAAACTGGTGCGGGCGGCGCCGCCAGGCGCCCCGCGCCTCAAGCTCAAGAGCGCCCTGCTCACGACCGACCACGTGCCGGCCGCCATCGTCCGCGCCGTGGAAGCGGCTTCGGGCGGGACCGTCTACAACCACTACGGCATGACGGAGATGGGCCTGGGCGGCGGAGTGGATTGCGCGCGGCGGCGCGGCTATCACCTGCGCGAGGCCGACCTGCTGTTTGAGGTCGTGGACCCGGACACCGGCACGCCGCTGCCCGACGGTGAGCCGGGCGAGGTCGTCTTCACAACGCTGACGCGCACCGGGATGCCGCTCATCCGCTATCGCACCGGCGACCTCGGCCGCTTCCTGCCGGACGCCTGCCCGTGCGGGACCGGCCTGCGGACGCTGGCCTATATCACCACGCGACTGACCGGGCGCGTCGAGCTGGGGGGCGGCTCGTTGTTGACGATGCCGGCCCTGGACGAGAGTCTGTTCGCCCTCGCCGACGTCCTAAACTTCGCGGCCACCATCCGGCGCGGGCCGGCGCGCACCAGGCTGGAGCTCGCTATCCAGGTGCGGGCAGTGACGCCGGCCGCGCAGACCGCCGTGGCTGAAGCCCTGGACAAAGTCGAAGCCGTCCGCCAGGCCCGCGCCACGGGTGACCTGGACCCCCCGCACTTCACGCTGACAACGGAGCCGGTGCTCGCGCCAGGCCTGGCTAAGCGCGCCCTCCGGGTGTCGAGTTAGGCGCGCCCGGCTTCCTCGGCTGGACCGGGCGTGAAGCGCGCGTCCGCGCGTGTGCCGCCGACGCGGTCGATCTGCCCGGCAAACCAACCAATCCGGTCGGCGGGGCGGTCGTCGAACTGCGGCACGTAGGGCTTGAGGTCAAGGATCGGGGTGCCATCCAGCATGTCCACGTCCTCGACGTGCACGCGCGGGCCGTCCACCCGGACCACGCGCAGGGTGGACAGGCCGATGGCGTTGGGGCGTTGCGGGGAGCGCGTGGCGAAGATGCCGCGCGGCTGCGTGTCCAGAAACGGCGTCACCACCAGGCGGCCCGGCTGGCTGCGGTGCAGGTGGTAGATCACGATGACGTGGGAGAAACCGTCCAGGTCGCTCAGGCCGGCCTCGTAGACCGGATCCAGTTCCAGGAGGCCCGGCACGCCGCGGGCCGCCACCGCCTGGATCGGCATACCCACCGGGTCGGTGAACGGCGAGCGCACGACGCCCACCGGCTGGAAAGTCACCGCGGCGAGTCGGAGAGCGCTCATAGAATCCAGCCTTTTCTAAACATCACTCAGCCGGCCGCCGCGCCACCAGCTGCGCCACCGCCCGACGATGCGCACGGCCGCCGTGCCAGCCCTCCCGGTCCACGAGCACGTCCCAATCGCGAAAGGCCGCGCCCAGTTCGCCTGGCACCAGCAGATGGTCCGGGTTCAGATCAGGCTTGACCGACACCATGGCGCGCGTCATTGTCTCGAAGACCAGCACCCCGCCCGGTTTGAGCGCGCGCCGATACTGCGGCCACAAAGCGCGGTCCAGGTAGTAGAAGTTCAGGATCACGTCGAACACAGCCGGCGGCAGCGTCAGTTGGGTCAGGTCAATGACGGCCGCGCTCAGACCCGGCCACCTGGCCTTGGCGCGGCGCACGGCCACCGCCGAGATATCGAGGCCGATTACCCGGAGGCCGCGTGTCAGGAGCAGCCCGCCGTTACCACCCAGTCCCATCGCCACGTCCAGGGCCAGGCCAGCGGTTGGCAGCCAAGCCAGCGCCGTCCGCAGCAGCGGGCGCGCCGAGGCCTGAGCGTCGCCGGCCAGGCCGGCGTAACGGGCGTTCCAGCGCAGCGCGTCGGCGGCCGGCATCGCTCAGGCGGCCCCGAACCAGCCCTGCCGGTGCGCGTCGGCCAGGCGCGCTTCCAGGTAGGTCCACAACGCCGGGCAGCCGGCCTTGATCGGCGGGCCGATGCGGCGCACCACGCGCTCGTGGCTGATGCCGTTCTCGCGCCAGCTCTGCCCGTTGTTGGCCAGGTTGAGCAGCGCCGGCATCGCCCGGTCCACGGCGTGCGCAAAGCGGGCGGCCGGCGTCTCGGCGTCCTCGAACTCCTGCCAGAGCGCCAGCAACTGCGCGCCGGCCATCCCCGGCAGCTGCCCGAAGATGCGCGTCACCGCCGCGCGCTCAGCGGCCTTGCGCTCCGCCCAGCCCTCCTCGGCGTAGACAATCGTATCGCCGGTGTCGATCTCGCCCACATCGTGCACCAGCAGCAGTCCGATCACGTGCTGGGTATCCACCGGCAGCGCGGCGTGGGGTACCAGGGCCGCCGCCAGGAGCGCCAGCTGCCAGCTGTGCTCAGCCGAATTCTCGTAGCGCTCCAGGCCCAGCGGCCGGGTCTTGCGGGTGACGGCCTTGAGCTTGTCCAGCTCCAGGATGAAGTCGACGATTGGTTGCAGCTGGCGGTCCGGCCCGGCGCCGGCTAGGGCCGCGCCCGGCGGGTCGGCCGCGAGCCGCGCCAACAGCTTCTCCAGGTGTTCCTGATGGTGGTCGTAGGAGGCCACCAGCCCGAAGGCCAGCGGGTGGCCGTTCATCCAGGCGTAGCGGGTGGCGTCCAGCAAGGCTGGCTCCGGGATCGCGTCGCCCAGTTCCAATAGCCGCCGAAAACCGGCCCGCCAGTTCTGATAGACGGCGGCCCACGGCTCGTCGCGATAGGCGGCCTGCAGCCAGGCGTTGACCTGGTCCGCCGTGGCGTCATCCAGATCGGGCGGCCACGGCGGCCACACCGGCGCCCGGTCAAGCTGGGCGGCCTCCAGCCGGGCGCAGGAGCGCTGCTGCCAGGCCCACAGATGGACGACCTCGTCTTTGAGTGACCAGGCGCCGGGCGCGGGCGGCGTCATGATCCAGGCCTCGTTCAGGCCGGCCAGCGCCGCCTCCCAACGGTCGAACACTTCCTGCAGAGCCGCCAGGATGTGCCGCTTCATCGACATGCTTCCACTCCTTCTGCTGCGCTGGGTATTGTAGCAGCGGGGCTCGCCCGGCGGTGCCCCGCCCGCGGCGCGCTTTGGTAGAATCACACCCGATGAGCACTTCAGACACCCTGCCCCGGTGGTGGCGCGACGGCGTCATCTATCAGATCTACCCGCGCTCCTTCCAAGACAGCAACGGCGACGGCGTTGGCGACCTCAACGGGATCACGGCGCGCCTCGACTACCTGGCCGCCCTGGGCGTGGACGCGCTGTGGCTGTCGCCGATCTACCCCTCGCCGATGTTCGACTTCGGCTACGACGTCTCCGACTACGAAGCCATCGACCCGGTCTTTGGAACCCTGGACGACTTCGACCGGCTGGTGACCCAGGCCCACGCCCGCGGCCTGCGCCTGATCCTGGACCTGGTGTTCAACCACACCTCGCATCTGCATCCCTGGTTCCTGGAGTCACGTTCCAGCCGCGACAACCCCAAGCGCGATTGGTACCTGTGGCATGATCCGGCGCCGGACGGCGGCCCGCCCAACAACTGGGAGTCGGTCTTCGGCGGCCGCGGCTGGCAGCTGGATACCCTGACCGGGCAGTATTACTACCACCAGTTCCTCAAGGAGCAGCCGGACCTCAACTGGCGCAACCCGGCCGTGCGCGCCCGCCTGCACCAGGTGATGCGGTTCTGGCTGGACCGCGGCGTAGACGGCTTCCGGCTGGACGTGGCGCACGCCTTCTTCAAGGACGACCAGTTTCGCGACAACCCGCCGGCGGTGGGGCTGCGCGGCTGGGATCGCCAACGGCATGTCTTTGATCAGGATCGGCCGGAGACCCTGACGGCGCTGGCCGAACTGCGCCGCCTGCTGGACAGCTACCCCGAGCGCATGGCCGTGGGCGAGGTCGATACCTTCAGCATGGCCACGCGCTACAGCGGGCCGGACGCCCTGCACCTGGCCTTCAATTTCGAATTCCTGCGCCAGCCCTGGCTGCCGCGCCCGATGCAGCAGGCCGTGCAACGCTACGAAGCCGCGCTGCCGGCCAGGGCCTGGCCGTGCTACGTGCTGGGCAACCACGACGTCGACCGCTTCCCCACCCGCTTCGGCGGCGGGCCATACGCGGACGCCCGCACCAAGGTGGCGGCGGCGCTGCTGCTCACCTAGCGCGGGACGCCGTTCCTGTACTACGGTGAAGAACTGGGGATGCAGAACGCGCACATCCCGCGCGACGAGATCCAGGACCCGCCGGGGAAACGCTACTGGCCCGTCTATGTCGGGCGCGACCCGGAGCGGACGCCGATGCAGTGGGACGCCGGCCCTAACGCCGGCTTCACCACCGGCCGGCCGTGGCTGCGCGTCCACCCGGATTCCCCGCGCCGCAACGTGGCCGCGCAGACGGCTGACCCGGCCTCCGTGTTGAGCTTCTATCAGGCGCTCCTGCGCCTGCGCCGCCAAGCGCCCGCCCTGCGGGCCGGGGCCTTTCAGCCGCTGGTGCGCCGGCCGGTGGAAGCCATGGCCTACCTGCGCGTCGCCCCCGCTCAGACGATGCTGGTGGTCCTGAACTTTTTCGGCTGGGAGACCACGCTCAAGCTGACCACGCCGGCCCCGGCCGGGACCTGGCCGGTCCGGCTGAGCACTGTCCCCGGCCGCCCGGGCCACACGAGCGGCAGCCGGCTGACGCTGGCGCCGTTCGAAGCGACCATCTTCGAGTTAGTGCCGCCGGGGTAGGGCCGGCCAGCCAGTCCGCTCTCGGCGCCTCCCTTGTCAGCGCCGGACAGCGGCCTATAATCCTGCTATCCGGCCCACACCGGCCGGTCAGCGCCCAAGACTCGCTCACAACCATGCTCTCGTTCGCCACAGCGCGCCGCCTGAAGCAGGCCGGCCTCGTCTGGCATCCAGCCCTGCATGACTTTTTCGTCCTGCCCGAACACGGCCTGGACGATCGCGTGTTTGTCATCGCCGAAATGCCGGCCAGCGTGGCCGAGCTGCAGGGCCAGACCGTCTTCACGTTTCAGGGTGCCGTCGAATGGGCTTTGGACTTTGTCGCCACCACCGAGGCGGTCTGGCTGCCGGCTGAGGCCCAGCTGCGGCAGGCCCTGGAAGCGCGCCTGCCGGAGGCGCGCCTGACGCTGGAAGTAACGGCCGAGGCTTACACGGTGACCCTGGCCCCAAGCGGCGCGCCGCTCAGCTTCCGCGCCTCCTCCGCCGAAGAAGCCTACGCGGCCGCGCTGCTCCATCACCTCAACCAGGAGCCGCGCGCCTGAGGCACGCCCGCCCAACCCATGACCACTGTTGATTCCCCAGCCGACCGTTTGACCCGCCGCCTGGCAGACCGGCTGGGCGAGCTGCCAGAAGTGGAAGCCGTGGCCTTGGGGGGCTCGCGCGGGCGCGGACAAGCCGACGCCGACTCAGACATTGACCTGTACGTCTTCACGCGCGCCGACATCGCCGTCTCAACCCGCGCGGCCGTGGTGGAACGTTCCGGCGGCGCCACGCGCGCCGACCTCGGCCTCACCTATTGGGGTCCGGGCGACGAGTGGCTGGACGCGGCCACCGGGCTGGAAGTGGACGTGGTGTACTTTGACACGCGCTGGCTGGAAGCGCAGTTGGAGCGAGTTTTGCGCGCGCACGAAGCCAGCCTGGGTTACACCACATGTTTCTGGGACACGGTGGCTAATTGCCAGAGCTTGTATGACCCGCGCGGGTGGCTGCAGGCTCGGCAGTCCGAATGCCGCGGCGAGTATCCAGCAGAGCTGCGCGCCAACATCGTGCGCGTCAACCAGCCCGTTCTGCGCGCTGTCCTGCCGGCCTACGCCAATCAGTTGCACAAGGCCGTGCGCCGGCACGATCTAGTGAGCGTCAACCACCGTCTGGCGGCGCTGTTGGCCAGCTACTTCGATATCATCTTCGCCGTTAACCGGGTCCGGCACCCGGGCGAGAAGCGGCTGCTGGAACACGCCGCCGCGCGCTGCCCGAGTCTGCCGGTTGAGATGGCCGCCGACGTCGAGGCGGTCCTGCGCGCCGGCGCGGTGGCCGAGGCCGACCTGCCCGCCCAACTCAACCGGCTGCTGGACCGTCTGGATGATTGGCTGGTCCATGAGGGCTTGCCGGTCTCCGGCCCCGCCCCGTAACGGCCGTAACAGAGGGCCAGCGCCCCGCCCCACACCTAGCCAGACGCCGGTTCAGCCTGGCCGCCGCCAGATCCGCCACGTCTGAGGTCAGAGGATAGATCAGTTATGCCCCGCCGCAGTTTGCCGCAGTTGCTTCGTGATGAGTTCCATGACTACAACGCCGCCAAGTTCCGGCAGGACCTGTTGGCCGGCGTCACCGTGGCCGCCGTCGCCCTGCCGTTGGCCCTGGCCTTTGGTGTGGCCTCCGGCGCCAGCGCGGCGGCCGGCCTGGTCACGGCCATCCTGGCCGGTCTGATCATCGGCGCCCTGTCTGGCGCGCCTTATCAGATTTCGGGGCCGACCGGCGCGATGAGCGCGGTGTTGATCCTGTTGACCCAGAAGTACGGCCTGTCCGGCGTGTGGGTGGCCGGCCTGCTTTCCGGCGTGCTGCTCACCGTGATCGGCTTGCTGCGGCTCGGACGCTTCATCGCCTTCATCCCCGCGCCCGTCATCACCGGCTTCACGTCCGGCATCGCCCTGATCATCGCCATCGGCCAGATCGACAACCTGCTGGGCGTCAAGACACCCGGAAGCGAATCGGCGGCGCTGAAGCTGCTCGGCTACTTGGAGCATCCGGTGGCGCCAGACTGGCACGCGCTGCTGATCGGCGTCGTCGTCATCGCCACGATGGCGGCCTGGCCCAAGCGCTGGGCCGCGCGCTTCCCGGCCTCGCTGCTGGGCATCGTCGCCGCCACGCTCCTGGCCAGCGTCGCTCAGTGGCCCGTGGCCGTCATCGGCGACATCCCCCAGACGCTGCTGCTGGCCGACCGGCTGAACCCGGCCGCGATCCCGTGGGCCAGCCTGCCGGAATTCGTGGTGCCGACGCTGACCATCACGGCCCTGGGCGCGGTCGAAAGCCTGCTGTGCGGCGCCGTCGCCAGCAACATGACCGGCATCCGGCTGCAGGCCAACCAGGAGCTGATCGCCCAGGGCGTCGGCAACATCCTCATCCCGTTCTTCGGCGGCGTGCCGGCCACGGCCGCCATCGCCCGCACCAGCGTCAGCATCAAGTCCGGCGGCCAGACCCGGCTGGTCAGCGTCATCCACGCGCTGGTGCTGCTGGCGTCGATGTTCGTCCTGGCGCCGATCATGTCGCGCATTCCGCTGGCGGCCCTGGCCGGCGTGCTCATCGTCACGGCCTGGCGCATGAACGAGTGGGAGGCAATCCAGTACATCTTCGGGCGGCGCTTCAAGACCGGCATACTGACGTTTGCGATCACGATGCTGGCCACCGTGACCCTGGACCTGACCCAGGCGATCCTGATCGGCGCCTTCCTGTCCGGGGCGATCTTCCTCAATCAAGTGGCCAGCCTGGACATCGACGTTCAGGACGTGGACCCGCGCCGGCTGGCCGAACGCGGCATTGAGCTCAACCGGCCGCTCGGCCATGTGCGCGTGGCCTACCTGACCGGGCCGCTGTTCTTCGCCGCCTCCGGCCAGTTCAACGAGGCTTTTGCGCGCCTGGGCGAGACGCGGGTGCTGATCCTGTCCATGCGCGGCGTCCCGCTGGTGGACGTCACCGGCCTGCAAGTGATCACCCACCTGCATGAGCGCCTCAGCCACGGCGGCGGCACCCTGATGCTGGCCGGCGTGCACGATAACGTGCGCCGGATGCTGGAGCGCGGCGGGTTGGTCAACGCCATCGGCGAGGCGAACTTCTTCTGGAGCGCGGACCAGGCCATCGTCGCCGCCGGCGAGCGGGCAGCGCCAGCGGCGAGCGCCGCCCACTAAAGCGCGGCGCGGTGCCAGGGAGGAGGTGGCTATGGACCGACAGCCTCTCACGTTGGCTCTGGGCGGCGGCGGCGCCAAGTGCGCGTCCCAGGCCGGCTTGCTGGCGGTGCTGGAGGAGGCCGGGCTGCCGGTGGGACCGCTGGTGGGCGTCAGCGGCGGCGGCATTGTGGCTATCCTGTACGGCCTGGGCCTGACACCGCGCCAGATCCGCCAGGAGTTTGAGCACATCCAACTGTTGGACGTGTGGGAGGCCGACCCGGAGCGTCAGGCGCTCTTCGGCGCTCGGCGCATCCGCGAACGCTTCCACAGCATCGTGGGCGACAAGACCTTTGCCGACTTAGTGCGCCCGGCCGTGGCCATGGCCATGGACTATTACACGGCCCAGCCGGTGCAGATCCGGTCGGGGCCGCTGGTGGATGCGCTGGTGGCGACCATGGCGATCCCGAGCCTGTTTCGCGGTGTGGAACGCGACGGACAGTTGCTGGTGGACTGCGGCGTGATCAGCCCGCTGCCGGTCCAGGTCGCCCGCCAGCTGGGGCCGCGCGTGGTGGCCGTGGATGTGCTCCACCACGACTCGCCCGAGGAGTTCGAGCACACGTTCGAGCAGCGCGGCCCCATGCGCTACGCCGCGGACCTCACCCGGCGGCTGGGCGTCAGCGTGGTGCTCAACCACGCCTATCACACCGCCAAGATCGCGATGCAGCGCCTGACCGAGTGGAATCTGCAGGCTTATCCGCCGGATCTGCTGCTGCGCCCGGCCGTCGGCCCCATCGGCCTGTTCGCGTTCGACAAGGTCGAGCACGCTTACCTGATGGGCGAGGCCGCCGCCCGCGCGGCCCTGCCGCAGCTGGAGGCGCTGGCCAAACCGTCGCTGTGGCAGCGGCTGCGCCAGACCCTGCCGCGCTGACGGCACTCCTCCCGCCCCGGCCGGGCCGGGCCGGGTTAATCCCACCTGGCGGATCGCTTTGCCCGCCTTGGATCACGGCCGGCGCCGCGCCAACCAAATCACCGTGCCTGAGAGCCGATTGTCACTGTGACCAGCGCACCGGCCGCGCTAGAATACCAGTACGAAAGGAGGTCGTCCCATGCTGGTGGTATTCTGGCTCCTGGGCCTGGTTGGGGCGATCGCGTGCGGCGTTTTGTTTTTCCGGCACGCGCGCTCGATCTACGAGCGGCTGGCCGACGAGACGCTGCACACCGGCAGCCCCCCCATCAACTGAAGGCGCCTGTCACAGTCCTGCCAGCCAGCCCGCCCCACAACGGCGGGCTGGCTGTTTTTACACCTTCAGCACCAACGGCAGCGTCGGCCGCAGATCGATGGTCCGGCCCTGAACACCGCCATCAAACGTCAGCGTCATCAGCGGCTCCGGGCCGGGCGTCAGCGCCGCCAGGCCGGCTTCGCTCAACAGGCGGGCCGTGCTGGACAAACCGGCGGCGGCCACGGTCAGCTGCACCTGCGTCAGCGCCCGCACGCCCAGAGGATGGCTGACGTCTGGGAAAGTGTTCCGGAAGCTGCCGTAGGCCAGGGCCTCCGGGACTACGGCGTAGTACGGCTCGGCTGCGACCTGACCCGCGAACTCCAGCCAGACTTCGCCGGGCATCCAGCCGGCGCGCAGACGTTGCGTGGCAAAGGGCACGGCCGCCTCCGGCGTGCGGCGGCGCAGCATGATACCGAACGGCGCCGTGTGGTTGACGCGCCAGGCCATGCGCGCGGGCACGTCGATGCCGGCCGGCTTCACGCTCCGCTCGGTCTGGGCCGGATCATGCGCCCAGAAAAGCTCCAGGTAGGCGTTCTCGAAGAAGAAGGACGTGGAGGCGGTGCCAAAATCGCCGTGACGGGTGACACCGCCCCGGCCGCGCAGGCCAGCCGCGGTGAGGGCGGCCGCCTCGGGCGCGTCGACGGCTGTAAAGATCGAGACGTGATCCAACGCCAGCGGCACGGTCATTCCGATTGCCTCCACAGATAACGGCTCACCCGCCGGCCGGTGTCCTGAAAGCCGAGCTTGAGATAGGGCGAGCGGCCCATCTCGCTGGCGAACAGCACGGCGTAGCGGTAGCCCATAGCCTGCGCCAGGCGCAGACGCTCCAATTGCATGGCGCTGCCCAGACCGCGGCTGCGGAAGGCCGGCCGCGTCCCCAGGCCCACCAACCCGGCCACGCCGGCGCCGCAGACGAGCAGGCCGCAACCGGCCGGCTCCCCGGCCAGGGTGCCCACCAGCATTTGCCACGGCGTCCGGCCGTGGCCGACTGCGCGCGTCGCGTCCACCCAGGCCTGTCCCGCGAACTCCGGCAGGCCGAAGGACTCGATGAAGACAGCCTTCCATTGCAGGAGCTGAGCGTCGTTGACCACCGGTTCGACGCGCAACTCGGGCGGACGCGGGTTCTCCCAATTCAGCTGGTCTATGGCGGCGGCCAGGGCGGGGGCGTTCTGCTCAAAGACCGCCAACCCATGCGCCGCGAGGCGCTCACCCAGATCAGTCGGCTGAGTATCCGCGCCCGTCCACCAGAAGAAGAACGGCGCCTGCCGGGCGCGGAACCAGGCCACGGTGTCGGAGATGGCGGCGTCGGCGTCGGGCGCCGCCAGGCGCGCGCCCCAGGCCGCCTTGAAGATCGGGCTGGCCGGGGCGCAGTGAAAGCGGCTCAGACCTGGGCCTTCTTCCAGTTCGCCGCCGAGGGCTGCCGCACACTGCCGGAACATCGCGAACAGGTTGCCCTCCACGGCCGCGGCTAGTTGCGCGGGTGTAGCCTCGGTGAGGACGGCTTCGGCCGGGATCCGGGTGGTCATACGACCTCCGGCACTGGCACCGGCGCCGTCCGGCCTGCCAGCGCGGCGGCGATGGCACGATAGCAATTCTGCAGCTGGCCCTCCAGACGCAACCAGTCCCGCTCCGGGTCGGCCGACGCGCGGCCGGTGATGCCGTCCACGGTGGTGTTGGCCGCCACCCGCCACTCGGCGGACAGGCGAGCGGCCCCCGGCGGCAGATCGAACAGCAGGGCGTGCAGAGCCGTCAAGGTCTCCACAAACTCGGTCTTGTCCGGGCGGCCGACCAGGCGGCGGTGCACGTCCCAGTAGGCGACCTCGAGGGCGGCGGCGCGGGCCGGATCAAAGCGCAGGCCGGAGTGGCGGCGGGCGCGCTCGTAATAGCGCTCCAGGTGCGCGCGCACGGCGTCCAAATCATGGTTGGCCGGCGCCCACGCGATCGAGGCGCGCACGATGTCGCCGGCCGCCAGCCACGAGGCCGGGAACGGGATCCGGAACTGGGCTTCATTGAGCGCCACGATCAGGCGCGCCAGGCGCAGCCAGTCGCGGTCGTAGTAGGCGCGCCAGCCGGCGGCCTCGGCCCGGGCCACGGCGTCAGGATCAAAACGGAAGGTGATCATCGCCCGGCCTCAGCGATTACCGAACTCTTTGGGCGGCACGCTGGACACGAACGCCCACAACGCCTGCAGTTCCGCGTCCGTCATCCCGGCGTAGCGCCGCCACGGCATCTCCTCGGCCAACTGGTGGCCGGCCGGATCGGTGCCGGTGCGGATCGTCTGGATGAAGTCGGCCGCCGACCAGCCCTGCACCACGCCGGCCGGCGTGAGGTTGAGCGCCACCGGCCAATCCGGCGGCGCGCCCGGAATCGGCCCGCCGGAGAGACCCGGCCCGTGACAGCCCGTGCAGCCGGCGATGTTGGCCAGGTATTGGCCATGCTCGACGGTCACGCCGCTGGGCGGCAGCGCGGGCCGTTCCTGGTCGGCCGGGATGCGCTCGGCGATCATGATCGGCAGCTGCCCCAGCGCCATCAGAAGCCGGCCCAACGGCCGCAGCTCGGTCTCCGGCCAGTCGCTGTCGACGGGCGGCCGGGAGCGCACGTACGCGATCAAGGCGCCCAGGTCCGCGTCGCTGAGGTACTGGTAATCATCAGACGGCATCACGCGCACCGACTTGCCGTCTGGCAGAACGCCCGTCAACAGGACGCGGGCCATGGCCTCGTCGCTGAGTTGGCCGCCGAGGCCGTTGCGGCCCGTGGTCAGGTTGGGCGCCACGATCCGCCCCAGCGCCGGGTCATCCACCACCAGGCCGCCGCCGAAATCGGCGCCGTGGCAATCGACGCAGACGCTGACGTGCTCGGCCAGGTAACGCCCGCGCTCGAGGGCAGCGGCGTCGGCCGGGACGGTGACCGGCACCGCGGCCAGGGGATACTTCTGATTGAGCCGGACCTCACTGGCGAAGTAGATCGCCAGCACGGCCAGGGCGGCTGCGCCTGCCAAGGCGCCCAGGACGATGCCCGCCCACTTGATGATTCTCGACATGATGAACTCAGTCCAGGCGGTGACGGCGATGCGGCCCGGGCTTCAAGCCGCCGCCGGCGCCGGAACCGCGCCGATCTGCATCAGCAGCCCGAGATCGTCGTCGTGGCGCCAGAACTCGGCGATGCGGCCGCCAGCCAGCCGGATGATCTCGACCCCGGCGACCCGGACCGTGCGGCCGGTAGGCGCCACGCCGTTGAACGGGCCGGCGTGGGTGGCCGTATGCGTGTGCACCACCGCCACCCAATCTCCGTTTTCAATCACCTGGTGGACCTCCACGCGGTGGTGCGGAAAGGCCGCATCAAACAGGCCCAGCAGCTGCCGGAAGGCGCCGACGCCCGCCACCGTCCCCATGAAGGGATCATGGACGATGACGTCCGCGGCGAAGAGCTCGTCGATGACAGCGGCGCGTTCCTGGTTGATCACTTCGGCATACAGGCGCGACACGACGGTCCGATTGACAGACTCAGACATGGCTTCTCTCCGGTGTAGGTTGAACAGGTTGGGTGGCAGCGCGGCGGGCAAACGGCCCGGCGCCGGGGAAGATCAGGCTTTGCCCAGGACCTCTTCCAGGATGCGGTCAAAATCCGGGCCCTGGATCGCGATGGTCTCGGTGTACAGGCGCGCCCAGGCGATGTGATCGTCCACCAATCCAAAGATCATGACGCCGCCGGCCGTAAAGGTGCCGCCGTCGCGCGGGCTGCCGGTCCAGCGCCACTCGCTCCAGACCTCGTCCCCGGCCTGCGCCCAGCGCAGCAGCTCGGCCCGGAAGTCCGGCATCGCGTCCAGCAGGGCGCCCCACGCCAGGCGCGGGCCATCCAGGCCCCAGGCGTTGCGCTCCGGATGCAGCGGGTGGACGCAGTTGTAGTCCGGGTGAAAGCACGCCAGCACGGCCGCCTGATCACGGGCGTTCCAGGCGCGGCGCAAGCGGCCGATGACAGGCGGCAGCTGGGGACGGTCGGACATCGACATGGCTGGCCTCCGCTGACTGGTCTTGGCGCTCCCGCGTGGCCGCGGACAGCGCGCACCGGACTGGCACACCCTCGGCGGGCGGCGGCGCGCCTGGCCGCCGCTCGGGCACTGACAATGGCTCCCTGGCCGCAGCCCGTTGGATCGGGCTTAAGTCCGCGAAGATGAGCGGATCGTCTCCCAGGCACGTCCGCTCGCCGTCAGCCAGCTGAACGTTGGGCCGGGCGGTGCCGGCAGACGCACCAGCGCTTCACGGTTGGGTGCGCGCCGCCGCGCCAGCTCCAGCTTCAGGCTGATCTCGCCCTGACGCATGGCCCAGTGATGGTTGGCGCCAAAGAGCGGTTTGAGCAGGAACGAGAAGTACCGAAAGAGCGGCTTGTCGCCGCGGACCTTCCAGTCGTAGGTGACGGCGACCGCGGCGCCCGACTGCGCCAGCGTCCAGACGCCGCGCCCGGTCAGGTCGCCCCAGGCCTCCAACGTGAAGGTCTGCGGATGCCGGACCTCCACCACCTGGAACTGCCAGCGCAGCGTGTACGGCAGCCAGCCCTTGGTGTACAGGCTGACGACTTTGCCGAGGCCGTCCGCGCCGCCCGGCTCCAGCTCGCGCACGTCGAGGTAGACCGACGGCCACCAGCGCGGCAGGTCGCGGGCGTTGCCGAGGATGGCCGCGACTTCAGCCACCGAGCCGGGCACGCGCCAATGGGTGAGGTAGTGGTAATCGTTGCTGGCCACAGCGGTCTCCTGGGTGATTCGTCAGGCGAGGTCCCGGCGGGCCAGGAAGGCCGCCAGATAGCGCGCTAGGTTTTCCAGATAACGGAGACAGAAAGCGAGAGTGCCGCGCAGATCCGAAGGCATGACCGACCTCCCACAGACTCAAGCGGATGAGAACGTCACAGCTCCGGCAGCAGCCCCACCGCCCGCAGCAATCCGGCGACATCCCAGATGCGGACCGCGCGCCGGATCAGGCCTCCGGACAGGGTAAAGATGGTGGAGCCCCGCACCACTACCGGCCGGCCAGTGGGCGGAATCCGCATGAACGTGCCCCGGTGCGTGCCGCGCCAGGTCCAGACCAGCACGGCCTGGTCCCCTTGGACGATGAGGCTCTCCACGGTCACTTGCAGGTCCGGGAAGGCGCGAAAGTAGAAGGCGGTCAGCCGCCGGACTTCAGCCGGGCCGTGCTGGGGTTCGGCTTGGGCCACGTCCTCGCCGACAAAGTCAGCGGCATAGCAGGCCGCCACCTGGTCGGCGTCGTGGTCGTTCCAGGCCGTGATCAGGTCCTGGGCCACCTGGGCGGCCGAGCGGGCGCCGTTGGCGGGCGAAGCCTCGCCGGCCGCGAGCGGGCCAGGGTTGGTCGGAGGGAGGAAGAAGCGGCTGTCGTACATGACCGCCGCAGTATGCGCCCAAGGGCTGGCCAACGGCCAGTCCACGGGCTGCTCATTTTCTGCTCAACTGTGTCAGGCCGAACCGATTTCGCGCTGCCACAGGGTGTCGATGATGTGGGTCAGGCCCGATTTCAGGTGACGGCGGTAGGTGCTGAAGGGCACATCCAGCTGTTCGGCCGCCAGTTCCTGGGTGGGCGCCGGGCGGAAGTAAGTGGCCTCCAACGCGCGGAAGAGCTTGACGTCGCGCGGCGAGGCCGCCAGGGCTTCGGCGGCTGCGCGGATCTGAGCCAACAAGGCGGCCACCCGGTCGGCCTCATCGGCCTGGGCGCCGGCACGCTCCTGGACCAGGCGCGAGCGCAGCAATGGGTTGCCGCGCAGCAGGTCCGGCCGGGCAAAGTCCTGCAAGGCGGCCCGGACCGCAGTGCTGAAATCGGTCTCGCTGAGGACGATGAGGGGCGCAGTGGGTGGCGGTGCCGCCGCCGGCGTCCCGCCCAGGGCCGTCTCGCGCTCGGCCAGCAGGCTCAGCCAGGCGGCTGGCGGTGTGCTGCGCCAGTCGTGTCCGTACACGCCATAGGTCCGGCCGTCGACGGTGAAATCGGCGTCCGGCAGGCGCACCAGGTCGGCGTAAGCGAAGACGCCGGCCCAGAAATCCGGCTCGGCGCACGGGAAGAAGGTGTACGCCAGGCCCGGCGTCATCAAGTAATGGCGCACGGCGTTGACGAAGACCAGGCTCTGGACCGGCGAGACGGCCTGGTAGGTGTCTTGGGCCAGCCAGAAACGGAACAACGTGGCGGCCTCGCCCGCCCGCAGCGGCGCGGACGCCTGCAGACAACGCACGGCGGCGCGCGCGCCGGGGTCCTCGGCGAGGGCGTCGGGGGCCGCCGCCTGCAGCGCCAGTTGAAACAGGAACCCGACCGGTTGGCCGGCCGGATCGCGAATGACCAGGCCGTTCTCGGGCTGACGGGCCAGCCAGAACGCGGCCCAGTGCGCGGACGCCGGCCCTTCATGCTGGGCAATCATCGCCAGGACGGCCGCCCGGTCAGCGGCGCGGAGGCCATCCGCGATCAGGCGGCCGCCGGTCTGCCACTCAAAGAACGGGCGCACGGCCGCGTTATCGCGGTGCAGATAGATCAGGTCGAACAGGGCCAGTTGTTGCGGCTGGCCGGCGCTGCGCTGGACCCGGGCGACATAGTCAACGCGCGCCCGCTTGTGCAGTTCGCTGTACCAATCCGGGTTGCGCCAGCGCACATCGGCGGCCAGGGCCTCGCGCGCCAGATCATGTGGGAAGAGGCCGCCCGGCCCGGCCTCGATGAACGACAGGCCGCGCAGCCACTCGAACAACTCGTGGGCGTCGCTGGTGCCGAGCATAGTCGCCAGCAGGCTTTCGGTGGTGACGCGCACCAAGCTGCAGGCCTCCAGGGCGGCGCGATGGGCCGGCCCCGGCACCTTCTGCACGAAGCGTTCCAGCAGGCTCTTGACGACATCCGGCGTGGCTTCCGGCTGGAAGCTCTGTCCGGCGCGCTGGTGGAAGACGTCTGAGACCAGGGCCAGGGCGAGCGGATGGCCGTGGGTGAAATCGAGGACGGCGGCATGCTGGTCCGCCGGGAGGCCCTGCTGCGCCAGATAGGCGCGGCTGTCTTCGGGGTTGAGGTTGCGGAGCGGCCAGACGCGCACCAGGGCCTGCCAGCCAGGATCAGACCGCCAGGCCGGGTCCGGAGGCTGCCGGCTGGACACCACCACCAAGGTGCTGTCCGGCAGATCTGGCAGGAACGTGGACCACAGCCAGGCCTCCAGCGGGGCCAGGGTCTCGCAGGTGTCGAGCAGCAGGACATGGCGGCCCGGACGCGCCGCCAGCGCCGCCAGCGGCAGGGCGTCCTCGGGCACGCGCAGCGCCTGGCGCAGGGCGCCCTGGACGGCCTCCGGCGTCGGCTCGATGTTGCGCGCGTCCAGGTAGATGGCGGCGGCGCCGGCTGTCTCGCTCAGGCGCGCCAGCTCCCACATCAGGGCCGTCTTGCCGACGCCGCCCGGTCCAAAGACCCAGAGCACATGGTACGGCCATTCGGCTGCCGCCAACGCGGACTGAAAGGCCGCCTGCTCCACGGAGCGGCCCACGAAACGGCGCCGGCGCGCCGCCATCAGCCGGTCAGCCAGCCGTTGGGTCATGAAAGTCTGAGCGAGTTTGTCTGATTTGGTCGCCTTATTCTACACACTTTCTTCGGGGCGTGCGGTGACCTCGGCCCGGGTGAGCAGCAAGACCGCGGCCAGAATGAGGGCGCCGCCGAAGACGGTGAGCGGCGTGATGGCCTCCCCCAGGAGCCCGGCCGCCAGCAGCACGGTGACCACCGGCTCCAGCGTCGACAACATCGCGGCGTTGGTGGGGCCGATGCGTTCGAGGCCGGCCAGGAACGTCGCCACCGGCAGGATCGTCGACACAACCACGACGCCCAGGATCGCGAGCCAGCCGCCCGCCGTCGCCGGGAGGTGCGGCCCGCGCGCCGCCATCCACGCCCCGAAGGTGAGGCCGGCCGAGGCCAGGATCACCGTGGACGACTGGAAGACGGTCACCCGGCGCATGACGTGCGTGCCGACCAGGATGTAGACCGAGTAGATGGCGGCGCCAGTCAGGGCCAGGGCCACACCCTGCCAACGGCCGGTCCATTCCGGCCCCACCGTCAGCGCCATCCCGACCAGCGCCAGGCCCATGGCCGCGAACTTGACGCGCGTCAGGCGCTCTTTGAGAAACACCGCCGAGAGCGCGGCCACGAAGATCGGGTACAGATACAGCAGCAGCGCCACCGTGCCGGCCGGGATGAATTGCAGCGCGGTCAGATAGGCCGAGGACTGGCCGACGTAGCCGAGCGCGCCCATGGCGATCAGCCAGCCCAGCGTGCGGCCGCGCGGCAACGGCTCGCGGCGCGCCGCCAACGGCACCGCCATCCCGGCGGCCGCCAGAGTAAAGCGAAAGAAGGAGAGCGTGACGGCGTCGACGGAGTCCGCGAAGGCGAAACGGGCAAAGATGGCGAGCGTGCCGAACGCCGCCGCCGACACGACGACCAGGAAGACACCGGTGAGACGGCGCATACCGCGGGTTGTATGAGATGCCGGCCGCCGGTCAGGCGGAGGCGAGCAGGTCTGGCGTGAGGTCAGCGACAGAGCGGCACCCGGTCAGGGCCAGGCTCAGGCTCAACTCATCGGCCAACAATGAGACTACGTCCCGGACGCCGGCCTCGCCCGCCGCCGCCAGGCCCCACAGATACGGCCGGCCGACCAGGACGGCGCGCGCGCCCAACGCCAACGCCTTAAGGATATCGGTGCCGCGCCGCAGGCCGCCGTCCACCAGCACCTCGGCCCGGCCCGCCACCGCGGCGACCACTTCCGGCAGGGCCTGGCACGTCGACACGACCGTATCCAGTTGACGGCCGCCATGATTGGACACCACCACGCCGGCAGCGCCCTGCTCCACGGCCAACGCGGCGTCCGCACCCGTGAGCACGCCCTTCACCAGGATCGGCAGGCGCGTGTGCGCGCGCAGCCAGGCCAGGCCGTCCCAGGTCAAACCCGGGTCGAACTGCTCGCCGACGTAGCGGAGCAGCGCCGAGCCATCCGGGTCATCCGGCAGGAGGTGCGCGAAGTTGGCGACGGTGATCGACGCGGGGACGCGGAAGCGGTTGCGCGTGTCCCGCTCGCGCAGCCCAGGCACCGGCACGTCCACGGTCACGCACAACGCCTCGAAACCGGCCGCCTCGGCCCGCGCCACCAGCGCCTGGGACAGGCCGCGATCGCGATAGAGGTAAAGCTGCAGCCAGCGCCGGCCAGGCGCGGCGGCGGCCACATCTTCCAGCCGATAAGCCGAGACCGTGCTCAGGACCTGCACCACGCCGAGCGCGGCGGCGGCCCGCGCCACCGCCAGTTCGCCGTCCGGATGCGCCAGGGCATTCAGCGCGCACGGCGCCAACAAGATCGGCACGCGCACCGGCGCGCCCAACACCGTCACGCCCAAATCCCGCTCGCGCACGTCCCTCAGGACGCGCGGGCGCAGACGCAGCCGGCCCCAGGCGGCGGCGTTATCCCGCACCGTCTGTTCGTCGGCGGCGCCGCCGGCATAGTAGTCGTAGACGCCCGGCGCCAGGCGCTCCCGCGCCAACTGCTCGTAGTCGTGCACGCTCAACAAATCGGCCATGGGCTGCTCCCGCGCGGTCACTGCGCCAGCGGTTTGAAGCCGCGCCCCAGCACTTCCTGGGCCGGGGACACGATGATAAAGGCGTTGGGGTCGACCTCCCGCACCAGCGTCTTGAGGCGCGCCATCTCCGTGACGGTCAGCGCGATCATCAGGACCTCGCGCGGCTGCTGAGTATACATGCCCTGGCCGTGCAGGGCCGTGACGCCGCGCCGCATCTCCTTCAGAACGCGGTCGGCCACCAGCTGCGCCTGACTGGTGACCACCAGCGCCAGCAGCTGCTGGCGGCGCCGGACCGGAACGGGCGGCGATCCGGCCCGGGCCGTGGCGCCGGGGCGCGCCGCCTCCGCGGCCGGCCGGGCCTCGCCCGTCCACAGGCCGCCCAGGAAGGTGTCGGTGTACTTGGGCAGCACCTCGCCGGTGGCCTGGTGCAGGCGCGCCGTCAGCAGACCCACCAGGAAGAGCGCGCCGTTGTAGACCAGGCCGATCAGCAGCATGACCTCGCCCGAGATCGGGCCGACGCTGAAACGGGCGATGAACTCGTCCCAGGAGACGGCCGGCAGCGGGTGGATGAAGCCCTTCAACGCCCAGGCGATGCCGAGCACCAGGTACAGCCACAAGTAGTTGCGCCGGAAGCGCCGGCCGAACGCCTCCCACATGCTGATCGGGAATTGCGGCTGCAGCAGAGACTCAGCCAGGCTCTCGGCCCATTCGGGGTGCGGGCCGAACGGCGGGACCAGCATGGCCGCGAAGAAGTCGGTTTCCATGAGCCGCGCCCGGTAGCTCCACAGCTCGTAGTAGCGGTAGCGGCGCGCTTCGATCCACAGGAACAGCGTTACCAGCAGCGTATTGAGGATGATGACGCCGTAGTGGTTCTGGGGGCTGGCCAGGGCGAAGGCGATGGCGGCGCCGGTGGCCACCACCGCCCAGTTGGTGGTGTTGTCCAGGCGCATCCGCCAGGTGTTGCTGCGCTCGATCTCGGCCCGGTAGTAGTGCACCATGGCCGTGCTGAACTCGGCCGGGCGCATGGCATAGCCGCGGAACTTCCAGACGGGCTCGTTGGGCCGGGTCGACTCGTCCGCGTCTGGTCCCGGTGGCAGTTGATCAGCAGGGTCGGCAGGGTCGGTCATGGCTGGCTCTCCCGGCGTCCGGCTCGCCGGCCGGACGTCATCCCGATTTTAGCCGGCCTTGCGCCGCCAACAACTCCCCGTTTAGCAGCGCCCCGCCCGCGGCGCCGCGGATGGTGTTGTGCGAGAGCACGACGAACTTAATGTGGAAGAGCGGGTCCGGCCGGAGCCGCCCGACGACGGTCGTCATTCCGCGGCCGGCGTCGCGGTCGCGGCGCGGCTGCGGCCGGTCCGCCTCGGGGCGCACTTCAATGACCGCGGCCGGCGCCGACGGCAGTTGGGCCACCAGCGCCGGAGCCCGGAAGCCCGCCAGCACGGCCGCCACCGCCTCCGGCTCGGCCGCCTGCCCCAGCTCCACCGACGCGCAGACCAGGTGGCCGTCGGTGACCGCGACGCGGTTGGTGTGGGCCGAGAGGCGCAGCTCGGCCGGCGTCACCGCGCCGTCGGTCAGCCGGCCCAGCAGCTTGCCCGGCTCCGTCTCCACCTTCTCCTCTTCGCCGCCGATGTACGGGACGACGTTGTCCACGGCGTCGAGCGAGGCCACGCCCGGATAGCCCGCGCCGGACAGGGCCTGGAGCGACACCAGGACCGCGCGCCGCAGCCCGAAGGCGTCCTGCAGGGCGCGGAAGACGATGGTCACGCCCGTGATGGTGCAATTGGGGTTGGTGACGATGAAGCCGGGCCAGCCCCGCGCGCGCTGCTGCGTCTCGATCAGCGCGGTGTGGTCGGGGTTGACCTCCGGGATCAGCAGCGGCACGTCCGGCCACATCCGGTGCGCCGAGGCGTTGGAGCAGACGGCGTAGCCGGCCGCGGCCAGCGCCGGCTCGGCCTCGCGCGCGATGTCGTTGGGTAGCGCCGAAAACGCCAGCTGGGCCTCGAAGCCCGGCTCGGTCGGCAGCACACGCATGGCCCGGGCGTAGGCCGGGATCGGCCCCGGCAGCACCCAGCGCACGCCTTCGCCATACGTCTGCCCGACGGTGCGATCAGAGCCAGTGAGCGCGGCCACCTCAAACCAGGGGTGGCCGTCCAGGAGCTGCACAAACCGCTGCCCGACGGCGCCCGTCGCCCCCAGAACGGCGACTTTGATTTTCTTCATGAACCTCTCCGTATTGCGATTTCCCTATGGGCTGGCGTCACCCCGGTCCCGGCCGCTGTCGTCCGTCCGCGGTCGACGGTCACTCCGCAATCAGCCCATGAATCGCCCGCACGGCCGCATCCGCCTGGGCGGCCTCCACCGTCAGGCTGATGCTGCACTCGGACGACCCCTGCGCGATGACGACGACGTTGACGCCGGCCGCGCCGAGCGCGCCGAACACCCGACCGGCGATGCCGGGCGTGTGGCGCATCCCAGCCCCCACCACCGTGACCACCGCGCACTCGTGCGAAGCTGCGATGCTGTCGATGTCGTGGCGGGCCAGCTCCAGCCGGAACTCGTCCTCCAGCGCCCCCACCACCGTCTCCGCCGCCGCGCGCGGCACGACGAAACAGATGCTCTGCTCGGACGAGGCCTGCGAGATCATGGACACACTCGTCCTGGTGCGCGCCACGGCCGCGAAGGTGCGCGCCGCAATGCCGGGGATGCCCAGCATGCCGCGCCCCTCCAGGGTGAGGATGCACTGGCCGCGGAAGGCCGTGACGGCGCGGACCGCGCCGAAGGTGTGGCCGTTATCCGGCGCGATGCGCGTACCCGGATGCTCCGGCTGAAACGTGTTCTTCACCCACAGGCCGATGCCGCGCTCCACCACCGGGCGGATGGTCTTGGGATGCAGCACCTTGGCGCCGTAGAAGGCCAGTTCCGAAATCTCGCGGAAGGTCAGCTCGGGCAGCGTGCGCGCCTGCGGCACCACACGCGGGTCGGCCGTCATCACGCCGGGCACATCCGTCCAGATCCAGACCTCCTGGGCGTCCAGGGCCACGCCGAAGATGGCGGCCGAGAAATCACTGCCCCCGCGGCCCAGGGTGGTGACGACACCGGCGCGCGTCGCGCCGATGTAGCCGGTGAGCACCGGGATCACGCCGCGCGCCAGCAAGGGCGCGATGACGGCGGCCGCCCGCGCCCGGGTGGCGTCCATGTCCGGCGTGGCGGCCTGGTGCGCGCCATCGGTCACCACGACCTCGGCTGCGTCGACGGCCTCGGCCGGGAGGCCGGCCTGGGTCAGGGCCGCCGCCACCAGCGGCGCGCTCATGCGCTCGCCCAGAGCGCCGATGGCGTCCAGCGCGCGCGGGGAGGCTTCGCCCAGCACGCTCATGGCCTGGCACAGCGCCGTGAAGGCGGCCAGGCGTGTCTGCACCTGTTCGGCCACGGCCTCTGCTCCCGGCGCCAGCTCCCGCAGAGCGGCCAGATGCTTGTCGCGCAGTTTCGCGGCCGTGGCCGTGGCCAGGCCGACCTCGCCGCGTTCGGCGGCGTGCGCGGCATGCAGGAGGGCGTCGGTGACGCCGCTCATGGCCGAGACCACCACGGCCAGGCGCGGCCAGTCGGATCGGGCGGCCCGTACGATGGCGCTCAACTGCTGGATGGCGGCGGCGCTGCCGACCGAGGTGCCGCCGAATTTCATGACGAGGGTTTTGGACATGCGCGGCCTCACACAACAAAAAACGCGGAGCCGTTCCGCTCCGCGTTGGGTCTGGGCGCTATGGGGGCGCTTATCTCCACGCTAAAGCGGCGACATCCCGGCGGGGAGTCGGCATGCTCGGCGTGGTAGTCAGGCCCATCAGCACAAACATCTTGGGGGACAAGTTAGCACGGATCGCGGCCGCTTGTCAATCGGCGGTTTTCGCCGGCAGGTGCTGGCCGAAAAAGGCCAACAGACGGCCCCAGGCATCTTGGGCGGCAGCGGCGTTGGCGGCGCCGGGCCGGCCGTTGAAGAACGAGTGGGTCGCGCCCGGATAGACCTTGATGTCGTGCGCCACCTCGTACCGGTCCAGCTCGACGTCCAACTGGCGGCCGTCGGCGGTGGAGAAGTCTGGGTCGGGATAGGAGCCCACCACCGGGCACAGGCGCCGGACTGCCTCCAAGGGGCGCGGATTGTTGCCGTAGAAAGGCGCGATGGCCTTCAGGCGTTGGTCGGTGCAGGCCAGGCAGATGGCGAAGTTTCCGCCCAAGCAGAAACCCACCGCGCCGAGGCGGTCGGCCTCCGCGTAGGGCTGCGCGGCCAGGTAGTCCAGGGCGGCGCGCGCATCCCGAATGCCGCCGTGGTCGAGCGAGTTGAGAATCATCCCCCCGAAGAAACGGACCAGGCACACGGCGCGATTGCGGCCGTGGAACAGGTCCACGGCCAGGGCGGCATAACCCGCCCCGGCCAGCCGCTCGGCAATGCCGCGGATGTCGTCGTTCAGGCCGTAAGCTTCATGGATGACCACCAGCGCCGGAAAAGGGCCGGGGCCGTCTGGGCGGGCCAGGTAGGCGGCCAGGGTGGCCGCGCCGCTGGGGAACTCGACCGCGGCCGTAATCACGTCCGCTCCCGGCGCGGGGCGGCGGGCCGCAGCATGCGCCGGATCTTCAGCGCCAGGTGCACGGCCAGGCGCGTGTCCGGGTTGTTCATGTCGATGCCGGAGAGCTGTTGAATGCGCTCCATGCGGTACAGCAGGGAATTGCGATGGATGAAGAGCTTCTCGGCGGTCTGGCTCAAGTTGCCGAGCCGGTCACAGAAGGCCTCCAGCGTCTCTAGCAGATCACCGCTGCCCACGTAATCCATCAGCGGACCGAGCACTTCGCGGCAGAAGGCCTCCAGCTCCGGGTTGCCCTCCAGCTGGAACAGCAGACGGTAGACCGAGAGGTCGCCGAAGAACAGCGGCGCGCGCTCATTCAGGCGCGCGGCCATCGTCAGCGATTGGGCGGCCTCGCGATACGAGTCCTTCCACTCCAGCAGCTCAGCGGCCGGCCGGCCGATCCCGGCATAGGCCGGCTGCTGCGGGTATTCCTCGCTGGCCGCCCGGTGGATGGCGGCCGCCAGCCGCAGCGCCACCTCGGGCCGGCCCACCTCGGCTACGTTGCAGAAGACCACGATCTCGGTCGCGCGCGGGCGGATCAGGGCCGTCACCCCGGTTTTGGCCACGGACTGGTTGACGATGGTCTCCAGCCGGCGCAGGCTGGGCGTGTCCGACTTGCCGCCCCAGCGCCAGATCAGGGCCGCGTGCGGGGGCTCCACGTCGTAGCCGATGCGCTGAGCCCAGCGCACCAACTCGTCCAGCGGCACCGAGCCGGTCAGAACGGCGTCCACAAAGTCGCCGTGGGCGCGCTTCTCGGCCTCACTGACGGCCTTGGCCTTGGCCATCTCCAGCGCGCAGGCCGCAGCGCCGTGCTCCACCACCAGTTGATCCAGGGCATCCAGCTCACCCTGGTAGCCGACGATGGAGAGGTAGCCGCGCGCCATCCCCTTGGCCACGATCGGACAGATCAGGCGCACCAGGCCGTTGGGCAGCGATTGGTCACGCCAGCCGCCGCCGGCCGCGGCCTGGCGCCGGTCACGCAGGCTCTCCGGCAGATGGCTCCAGGACCGCAGCGTCTCCGAGACCTCCGGCCAGACCGGGGCCAGCGCCGGGGAGACGGCCTCGGCCAGCGGGATCAGGCGTTTATCCTGCACCAGCACTGTCTGGCTGGTCTGCTCGGCCATCGCCTGGGCCAAGCCCAGCAAGCCCGCGCCTTCCAGTGACAGACGCGCCAGCGCCTGGTAGATCTGGGCGCCGCGCCCCACCAGATAGGATTGGCGGTTGACGATTAACTCCAGCGCCGCCTGCTGGACGTCGCGCAGGGAGACCTCCTCGGGCAGAGCCACCACCGGCAGGTCGACTTTGGCCGCGGCGTCGCCGTCGCCGGCGACGGCGACGCCGACCACGCCGCGTTCGGCCCAGGCGTTCAGCTCTTTGCGGCTCGGCCGGTGCGCGCACAGGACGAAATCACCCGCGTGCGGCGCGACGCCGCTGCCGGCCATTACCACCCAGCGGACCTCGCGGTCACGCGCCGCAGGCGAGGGCAGCGCGGTGCCGCGCGGAAAGGTCAGGCGAATCAACTCGGCGAGTAAGACTTGCGAATCAGCGGCCGACATGCAGATGAGGTCACTTGTGAATCTGAGGCTTGGAGTGATTATATAACGTTTCCGCGCCCGGCTGGGCCGCTTTTGGCCCGGCTGGAGACGCCGGGTATACTCGGACGATACCGGTAAAGCGAGACGACCATGCGTTACTCCGACGAACTCCTGGAAAGCCTGCGCGCGGTGGGCGACCCCGTGCCCGACCAGCTCATCGCCAACCTGGCGCAGCGCGGCGAACTGCCCGAGGTCAACCGCATACTGCACGCCCTGATCCTCAACGCCCAGACCATCCCGGAACAACTCCCGGACGATCTGGAGGCCTGGCTGCGCGCCACCGACCGCCTGCCGGCCTGGGCCGACCCGGCCCGGCTGGAGCGCGGCGCGGCCGTGTTTGTCGAGCACGGTCTGGTGATGTCGTTGATCCTGTCCACGGCCTCGTTTGTGGAATGCTACGCGGCCTGGAAAGGCGTCAAGGTGATGACGCTCTCCTATCGCCTCGGCCAGAACGCCTATCGCCGCGTCGCCGAGACGGCCCAGTTCCTGCTGCTGGTTATGGCGCCGGGCGGCCTGCTGGAGCAGGGCCAGGCCATCCCGGCGCTGCAAAAGGTGCGCCTGATGCACTCGGCCATCCGCCACCTGGTGCGCCGCACCGGCCAGTGGGATGAAGCCGGGCTGGGCGTGCCCATCTGCCAGGAAGACATGCTCGGCACGCTGATGTGCCTGTCCTACGTCGTCCTGGAAAACCTGCGCAAACTGGACGTGGCGCTCACCGACGAGCAGTGCGAGGACTTCTTCTACCTCTGGCGGGTGGCCGGTGAGATGCTCGGGTGCGCGCCGGAGCACATTCCAACCAACGTGGCTGAGGCCGCCGAGCTGACCGCCGCCATCCGGCGCCACGCCCAGGGGCCATCGCCGGAGGGCGAGAGCATGACCCAGGCGCTGTTGGAAATGCATGCCGACCTGGTGCCAGGCGAAGCCTTCGACGGCCTGGTGCCCGCGGTGATGCGCTTTCTGGCCGGCGACCAACTGGCCGACTGGCTGGCCATCCCGCGCGGCCCATGGGACGGGCTGGTGCGCGAAGGCCAGGGTTTGGCCCGCTTCTTCGACCGCTTCGACCGCCGCGCCGGGCGGCTGGCCGACCTCGTGGATCAACTCGGCGTGAACTTCCTCACCCGCCAGGCAATTGCGCTCACCGGCTACGAGCGCGCGGCCTTTGCCATCCCGACCTCGCTGCGCGAGGCCTGGCACCTTGACGAGCGTCCGGCCGCTCACTCAGCCAACGGCTGAGACAACGGGGAAAACGCGCGCCGGCGGGCAGCGGCGATTGGCGTCAGGCCCGCCAAGCCCACCAGCGTTGTCCGGCCGCCCAGCCGAACGCAGCCTCTCGAAGAACTCGGCCTGGGCGAGCGGGCCGGCCAGCGGGCGGCCAGGGCGCGGACCGCGGTTACAGGACTAACGGCTACCATTTTGGTGAGAAATATCAGTGCTGGGCAGACCTAAAAAGCGGGCATTCTGCAGGAAGCCCCTGGCTGAACGCTGGGCCGGCGGGCCATCCCCCTCGCGGAGCACGTATGCGGTCGAGCTCAGTGGCCAAATTCATGGACGCCATCCTGGCGGTGCCGGTGCAGCACAAAATCATCGGCATCGTCATGCTCCCGGTCTTGATCCTGGGACTGACCCTCAACTACTGGATCACCACCGGCCTCTCGGATTGGTTGTCTTATTTTGTGTTGGATCAGCGGGTCCAGGCGGCCATGACCAACGGCAGCCGCAGCGTCCTGCTCGTCACCTTGCTGGCCGCGGCTGGCAGCATCGTCTTTGCCATGCTGCTGACCTTCCTGCTGACTCAGCCGCTGCTGGAACTCCGGCAGGTGGCCGAAGCCGTCAGCGGCGGGCGGCTCGATGCGCGGGCACGGGTCTACACGGACGACGATATCGGCCAGGTGGCGGCCTCGGTTAACACCATGATCGATCGCCTGGTGGAGACGCAGCAGAGCCTCGGCCAGGCCAACCAGCGCCTCGAGGTGATGAATCGGGTCGCGATGGCGGCCGGCCGCGAACAGGACCTGCCCGAGGTGCTGGACGCCATTCTGCAGGGCTTTGACCGGCTTGGCCTGGAGCGGGGCTGGATCTACCTGAGAGACAGTGATACCGGCGCGTTCTACCTCGCCCATCACCGCAACCTGCCCGCCGCCTGTCTGAAGCATTTAGCGACGCCGGAGCCTGAGGGCGCGGTGTGCGCCTGTCAGGCGGATCTGGTGGGGGCGGGCTTGGATCATGCTACGGTGCGGGCCGCGTGCCAGCGCCTGCAACCGGCCCTGGGGGATGAGACCGCCACCCACCTGAGCATCCCGCTGGCCGCGCGCGGCCAGGCGATGGGCATAGTGAACCTGTGCTGTCCCTCGACCTATGTCCCGAGCCCGGCTGATCTGGACTTGTTGACCGCCACCGGCGCGCAGGCGGCGGAGATCGTCAGCAACGCCTGGCTGCGGGCCCGGCTGGTCGAGAAGGAGGCCGCCCGGCGGGCCTTGCTCGAGTCACTCGTCCGCACGCAAGAGGCTGAACGGTCGCGGCTGGCGCGTGAGCTGCACGATGGCGCCGGCCAAACCCTGACCACCCTGTTGGTGCGCCTCAAAGCCCTGGAGAGGCAGGCGCCCGACGCGCGCGTTCTCAACGACCTGGCGCGGCTGCAGGCGCTGGTCGCCGACAGCATCGAGCAAGTCCGGGATCTGTCCTATCAGCTCCGGCCAGCGACTCTCGAGGAATTCGGCCTGGCGCGCGCGCTGGAGCACCTGGTCAACGAAACGGTGGGCAAGGCGGGCCTGGACGTGGCGTCTCATCTGGTCATTCAGCGCAGCCTCCCGACTGAGATTGAGACGGCCCTGTACCGCATCGCCCAGGAAGGGCTGGCCAACATCCTCAAACACGCCCACGCCTGGCGGGTGGAGGTGGAACTCGTGGACACCCCCACGGGCGTGGCCTTCCGCCTCGACGACAACGGCCGCGGTTTTGACCCGGACACGGTGGCTCAGCGCGACGACCGCCCGCATCTCGGACTGATCGGGATGCAGGAGCGCGTCGAGCTCCTGGGCGGGTCCCTGACCATTCAAGCGGCGCCGGGCGCCGGCACTTCCGTGCAAGTGCGCATCCCGATCGTGGAACCGGGGTAGGTTCGGATGAACCCACCGCCCCTCCGCACCCTCCTGGTCGACGACCACCAGATCCTGCGCGATGGCATCCGCGCCTTGCTCGACGGCGAGCCGACGGTCGCGGTCGTCGGCGAATGCGGCTCGGGGGCTGAAGCCCTGGAATTGGCCGCCCGGGAGGCGCCCGATCTGGTCGTGCTTGACCTGGGTTTGCCCGACATGAGCGGCCTGGAAGTGCTGCGGCTGCTGCGCGAGCGGCGGCCCGCTGCGCACGTCATCGTGCTGTCCATGCACACCCAGCGTGAGTTCGTGCTCCAGGCGCTGGCGAGCGGCTGTGCCGCTTACGTGCCCAAGTCCACGGCCCACACCGCGCTGCTGGAAGCGATCGCTGCCGTGCGGCGCGGCGAGCGCTTCATTCACCCCAAAGTGGCCGCCGCCGCGCTCGGTTCAGTCGGCGGCACACAAAGCGAGATCGAGCAATTCCAGGCCCTGTCGGATCGGGAGCGCGACGTGCTGCGGCTCACCGCCCAGGGCTACAACAGCCGCGAGATTGGCGCGAAGCTGGTGCTCAGCTCGAAGACGGTGGAAACCTATCGCCAGCGCGCGATGGACAAACTCGGCCTGGAGCACCGGGCGGATCTGGTCCGGTTTGCCGTGAAAGCGGGCCTGCTCAGTGAAGCCGGCCCGGCCGATATGTCCGGGATTTCCTGACACGGTTTCAGGGAATCCCGGACAGAGCATCCGGGTTTCCCTCTCAGAGCGTTCGGCCGACCTTGCTACAGTGAAGTTGACCCCCTTGGTCACCGAGTTTTCTATACCTCAAGGAGAGAGTCGATGAGCGACACAAGCAAGGCTAGGCGCACGTTTAGCCGACGCGATTTCTTCAAGATGGCCGGCCTCGGGACCGGTGCGGCCGTGGCGGCGTCGGCGCTGCAGCCGGCCAAGACTGCCGCGGCGGCGGCCAGCCCCTACACCGACCCGGCCGGCCGGCCGGCCCGGCCGTGGTGAGATCGACTGGTCCAAGATGGAGCGCTACAACGAACGCTATCTGCCCGAGGACGAGCGCGGCTCGGTGCGCGGCCCTGGCTTTGCCGGGTACGTGGGCAAAGAGCAGGCAGATGCCCTGGTGGCGGAAGGCAACGCCAAGCTTAAGCAGCGCATTCTGGACAACGTCGATGGGTACACCCTCAAGGACAATGCCCTGAAAGACGCGCAGTCGGCCCACAGCCTGGGCTACAGCTTCCTGGGGTTCCAAAAAGCCAAGACCCCGGAGGAACGCGGTGTGCCGAAGTGGACGGGGACGCCGGAGGAAGCGGCGCGCATGCTGCGCACGGCCGCGCGGCACCTGGGAGCAGCTACCATCGGGTTCGTCGAGCTGGACGACAACACGCGCAAGCTCGTCTACTCGGTTGATCCGGACGGCCACCAGATCGAGTTCACCGATGACCCGGTGGCTTCCGAGACCGAGACCCATCGCTACATCCCCAACTCCTGCCGCTGGGTGATTGTCTATACCGTCCAGATGTCGGAAGAGGCGATGAAGCGCTCGCCGACGATGACGGCTTCGCAGACCACGACCGGCGCCTACTCGCGCGGCACGCAGATCAATGCCGGTCTCCAGGACTTCCTGCGCGCCTTGGGCTACCAGTGCTTGGGCGAATCCAGCCTGAACGCCCTGGCCATCGCCCCGGCCTTCGGCGTGCTGGCCGGCCTGGGCGAGATGTCGCGCCTCAACCGCATGATCACGCCTGAATTTGGCCCGATGGTGCGTGTCTTCAAGCTGATCACGGACCTGCCGCTGGCCACCGATAAGCCCATCGACGCCGGCATCATGGAGTTCTGCCGGCACTGCAAGAAATGCGCGGAAGCCTGTCCGTCCGGCGCCCTGAGCTTTGAGAACGAACCGTTCTGGGATATCAAGGGCGGCTGGAACAACGCCGGCCACAAGGCCTGGTTCGAGGACGCCGTCAAGTGCCGCACGTACTGGGTGCAGGAAGCGGCCACGAACTGCGGCATCTGCTTTGGCGTGTGCCCGTTCTCCAAGAAAGACAAGGCCTGGATCCACGAGTGGGTCAAGGCCGGCACCAGCGCCGCCCCGTTCCTGGCCAGCTTCTTCCGCAGCATGGACGACGCCTTCGGGTATGGCGTCCAGAAGAGCGGCGAGGACTGGTGGAACACTGATCAGCCCGAGATGGGCATCGACAGCACCGTCGTAGTGAAGGGATGAGACCATGAAGACGCACACGATCCAACTCCTCAAACGCCCCTGGTATGAATGGGTGCTGTGGGCAATCTGGCTGCTGGTCGAGCTCTTTGTCCTGCAAAACGCCATCGCCAGCGGCGCCGAGCTCGAGCCGCGCGCGGCCTCGATCTTCTGGATGACGTTCGTGGTCCTGCTGCTGGGCGGCGGCATCGTCTGGTTCCTGCGCCGCGCTCGCCTGACGAAGTAGACCACCGTCTCAACGAAACGAGTTATGCAGCGAGAGGAAGGGCAGGCCCTTCCTCTCGCTGCGACTAGCGCCATGACTCAGCCCCCTGCCATCCCCCGGCACCCGGCCCAGCCGGGCGACAACGCGCGCACCGCCAAAGCACGCCGCCAGCGCTGGCTGGTGCTCGCCACCTTGCTGGCCGTGATGTTGGCCTGGGTCTATGGCTGGCTGACCGCGGGCTTCGACGTGGCGCCGGAGGCCCTGGCGGTCATCCCCGGCGCATCCCGGGTCGAGGCCCGGGGCTCGATCTACCTGGGCTACGACAAGGCCGGGCAATTGGTTGGGTACGCCGGCCACGGCGAGGCGCCCGGCTACGGCGGCCCGATCACACTGGTCGTGGGTCTGGACCCGGCGGGCGCGGTGACCGGCGTGCGCATCGTGCGCCAACGGGAGACGCCGAGTTTCTTCCGGCTGCTCGAACGGGAGGGCTACCTCGATCAATTCGAGGGTCAACCCTTCGACGCCGGTTTCCAGCTCGGCCGGGACCTGGATGCCGTCAGCGGCGCGACCTTCAGCTCGGAAGGCGTGGCGGCCGCCACGCGCCAGGCGGTGCGGGCCGTCGCCGCCGAAGGGCTTGGGCGGGAGCTTCCACCCGACCCGACGCCGATCCGGTTTGGCATCCCGGAAGTCGTTCTGATCCTCCTGTACGTGGTCGGCTACATCGGCCACAAGCTGCGCAGCGCAATCTGGCGAACGCGGATCCGCTGGGCGACCCTGATCACGGGCCTGGTCGTGATCGGGTTCATCTACACGCTGCCCTTCACGATCACGCAGGTCGTGTCGCTGCTAAGCGGCTACTGGCCGGATTGGCACACCAACCTCTACTGGTACCTGCTGCTGGGCGGCATCGCGTTCGTCACGACGGTCGACGCCAAGAATCCGTACTGCAGCTGGTTCTGTCCGTTCGGGGCCTTTCAGGAGTGCCTGGCTGCCCTCTCCGGCGCCCGCCATTACCGGCCCCGCCGGTGGAACGCCGCTCTGACCTGGGTCCAGCGCGGCCTGGCCGGTAGCGCCATTGTGCTGGGGCTGGCCGTGCGCCGGCCCGGCGTGGCCGGCTACGAACCTTTCGGCACCCTGTTCGATCTGCGCGGCACGCCCATCCAGTGGATCTTCCTCGGCCTGGTGGTGGCCGCCAGCCTGGTAATCTATCGGCCCTTCTGCAATTACCTGTGTCCGCTCGACCCGGTGGTGGACTTCGTCGCCGAAGTGCGGCGCCAGGTCCGGGAACTGTGGCAAAAATGGCAGACCCGCAGCGCAAAGACGTGAGACAGCCCCTGCTGTTGATCTGGGTGGCGGTGTGCGTGAGTCTGGTCGCACTGGTCTGGGTCGACAACTTCAGGCCGGACGTCAACACCGCGTCACAACCCGCTTTCATCCGCAGCACCGCCCCGGCCAGCGCCGCGACGGCGACGCCGACGCCGACGCCGACCACCCTGGCAACGCCCGGCGAAGCGCCCACCCAAGATGGCACCGATGACCACTAAGTCAGCCCAGCTGAGCCCGGCGGTGAGCCGGGGCGGCGGAACCGTGACCCGCCGCCGGTTCCTGAAGATCGTGGCCTTCGGCGGCCTGGCGGCCGGTTTTGGAGCGGCCGCCGTCCGCCGCCTGGCGCCGACCACGGCCCGGGTCAGCCGCGTGCTGATGGGCACCGTCGTCAATCTGGCGATCGTCAGCGACGACGAGCGCCGCGCAGCCGCAGCGCTGGCCGAGACCTTCGCCGAGATGGAGCGCCTGATTGCCCAGTTTGACCATCGCCGCCCGGAAAGCACGCTGGGCCGCCTGAACGCATCCGGGCGCGTGAGCGGAGCGCCCGTCGAATTTGTCGAGGTCCTGTCACACGCCTTGGCGCTCAGCGCGCGGACTGAGGGCGCCTTCGACGTCAGCGTTAAGCCTGTGCTTGACCTTTATCGTGACGGCCAGACAGCGGCTGACCACTTACGCGAACTGGTCGACTATCGACAGATTGTAATCAACGGTGACGAGGTGCGCCTGAGTCGGCCCGGCATGGCGCTGACGCTCGACGGCCTGGCCAAGGGCCGCGTCGTCGACGGGGCGGTCAGGGTGTTGCGGGCGCTCGGTTTCGAGCGCGTCCTGGTCGAGGCGGGCGGCGACCTGTTCGCGTCCCGCACCGGCGCGGACGCGCAGCCCTGGCGGATCGGCGTCCGCGACCCGCGCGGCTGGCCGGAGGATATCGCCGCCTTGGTCAGGGTGGCGGACCGAGCCGCAGCGACGTCGGGCGACTATCTCAATGCCTTCACAGCGGACCGCACCCTGCACCACATTATCGACCCGCGAACGCTGCGCTCCCCGGCCGAACTGGCGAGCGCCACGGCGCTGGCGCCCACCGCCCTGGCCGCGGATGCCCTGAGCACGGCCCTGCTCGTGCTCGGCGTCGAAAGGGGTCTGGCCCTGGCCGAAGCCATGCCCGGTATCGAGGCCTTATTGATCAGCAAGGCTGGTCGCCGTTTCGCCACGCCGGGTTTCCCAGCCGCCTGACCAGCGCCAAGAGGAACTGATGACCGACAGCGCCACCAACCCAACCTCCGCCGGACCAGGCAGCACCGCCCTGCGGGCCGCTCTGGCGCAATCCGAGGCAGCCGGCGATCTCGCCGCCCAGAATCTGCTGCTCGGACAGCTCGGCCGCGCTTTGCTGGACGAGGATGAGTCTTTGCCGGCGCTGGCCTGCTTCGAGCAGGGTGTCAAGCTCGCGCAGCAGCTCGACGACCGAGGCTCTGGCGCGCGGCATCTGGCCAATCAGGGCCTGGCGCTTGGTCAGATCGGGAACTACAGCCTGGCCATGCGCGCCTTCCGCAAGGCCTATACCTTCGCGCACGAGATCGCGGACGATCCATTGACGTTTGACCTGTTGCTGCGTATGGCCGAACTCGAGCGGGCCCGCAAGAACCCAGAGAGCGCCATCGGGCACCTCGAAGAAGCCCTCCAAATCGCCGATCGTCATCAGAGCGCCAGCCGCGCCCTGCGCGTGCATCTAGAGTACGGCCAGGCGAGTTGGGATCTGGATGAGATCGAGGGTGCAGTTGAACACTTCGGCAAGGCGCTGCAATTGGCGCGGGACGCCGGCGAAGTGGCCGCGCAGGCCCACTGCCTGAATACGCTGGGCGCCTTCGCCCGCGCGCGCCGCGCCCTGGACGAGGCCGCTGGCCACTTCACTGAAGCCCTGGCGCTCCCGTCGGCTGCCCTCCCCAAACCGCAGCGGCTGGCACTCCTGGCGCAACTCGGAGACATACGCTTTGGCCAGGGAGAACTTGAGACCGCGCGGCAGCTCTTTGCCGAAGCGTTGACGGCCGCGCAGCAGCTCGGCGATCGGGCCGCGGAGTGCCGGCTGCAGGGGAGTCTCGGCTTAATCGCGGCTGACCTGGGAGACCCGGAACAGGCTTTGCAGTTGGCCAACCAGGGCGTGGCCTTGGCGCGTGAACTGGGCGATGCCCGGCTGCAGGGCGAGCAGCTGCTCTACCAGTCCATGGCATTGAGCGATCTCGGTCTGGCGGACCAGGCCCTGGCGGCGTGTGACGCCGCGATCGCCTTCTTTGAGGGCATCGAGGCCTCCGTCCTGGTGCAAAAGGCCTACGAACTGCGCGCCAAGCTGGTGGACGCAGCGGACGACGAGACCGGGGACGCGTGAGGGGCGGGCCGCCCTGCCCAACGAGATAGTGTGGGGCTGCGGCCACATCCTGCCCCAGCCGGGCGCGCCAGCCGCTTTCAGCAGCGCCCAACGCCGGGCAAGTCCCAGGCGGGCGGCGCAAACCCCTGCCAGAGTGCGCGGCCGGATTGGGCCGCAGCCAAGGACCTCATTGAGTTTTGCCGGCACCACGACGGCGGAGCAGCTAGGCAGATGTTGGCGGCCGACCCGGGCTCCAGCCCGGCGGACAGGCAGGGCCGGCGGGATTGGACCTGCATTGAGGAAACGGGCGTCCCGCGGGGCGCCCGTTTTGATTACCGATCCAAGCCGTCGAACTGTGGGTGGGGCCTGAGCGCGGTCCAACGCGACGCGGCCAGCTGGCGTGACTATTGCTTGGGCGGCAGAAAGAGGGTGTCGAAGCCTGGAAGTTTGTTCCTCTCGGCCGCAACAAAAGGCGCGGCGGCTGACGCCAGCGGAACGGTCAGGTCAGGCCCCAGCCGGCCCTTTCAGTTTGGATTGCAGCTGCTTAGCCTCCTCCCGGACCGCTTTGTCCCGGTCAAACTCGGCCAGCCCGTTCAACGTCTTGCCGGCCGCGGCCTCGCCCGCTTGAGCCAGGGCAAAGAGCGCCGGCAAGGCCGCCCGCCGCAGAGCGGCCTCGTCGGCGTCCGCCAGCTTGGCGAGATGCGGCAGGTAGGCCGGATTGCGAGTGCCAAGCAGCAGGTAGGCCACGGACGTGCGCACGCGCCGGTCGTGATCGGCCAGGGCCGCCACCTGCGCGGCCAGGGGTACCAACTCCGCGCCAGCCGCACTGTTGGCCAGGACGATCAGGCCTTCGTTCGCCAGGATCTTGATCAACCAGTCTTCCGGGCTGATCGAGTCGGTCAGGCGCCGCAGCAGGCCATGGGCCTCCCGGTCGCCGTTGAGGGCCAGGGCCAGGCCAAGCAAGGCGCGGATCAGCGGCCGCGGCCCGCGCGCCAGCTCCGCCTGGAACACCGCGGGATGGGCCGCCCCCAGCCGGGTCAGGCCGGTGGCATAGGCGTGCAGGGCTGTCAGCAGACGGGTCTGATCGGTGGCCTGA
>ERZ761602.917-NODE-917-length-58066-cov-5.859923_pt1 | contig 58066 bp, 64 predicted proteins | sample MGYA00512165_ERZ761602 | MGnify/ENA primary metagenome ERZ761602 (study PRJEB28899, sample SAMN02445085) | bioreactor sludge metagenome | biome: EBPR sludge; isolation source: Thorneside wastewater treatment plant | place: Australia: Brisbane, Thorneside Wastewater... | reverse complement strand
GCGAAGCGCCGGCCGACCGGTGGCGGTGGCTCGGGATCGCGTCGACCGAAGCCTCCGGGCGAACCCGGGGGCGGGACCGAGCGCCGCTCGCCAGGTCCGCGGAAGCCTCCGGCCGGGCGAGGACCGAAATCGGGCCCACCCAAGCGAGGCGGACCGAAAGGCGGAAAGCCGCGTCGCCCGAAGGGTTAGAGGTCGTCGCCGAGCGACGGTCCGTAGAAGCGCCGGATGAAGCCTTGGAAGTCCTCGCGGGCCGTGATCGCGCGCCACCAGTCCTGGTTGTCGCTGTACCAGCGCACGGTCGCTCGGAGCGATTCCTCGAACGGGTGCGTCGGCGCCCAGTCCAACTCGCTCCGGGCCTTGTCCGCACTCATCGAGTAGCGCTTGTCGTGAGCCCCCTTTCGAGGATCCGGGATGCGTTTCACGAGGTCCTCGCCACGGCCGGTTTCTTCGAGGAGAATCTTCACGACCTCCATGTTCCGGCGCTCGTTCACGTCGCCGATGTTGTAGACCTCACCCGGCTTGCCTCGCTCCAGCGCGGCAAGAATGCCGGTGCAGTGATCGAGGACGTGGATCCACTCCCGGACCTGGTTCCCTTCGCCATAGACGGGCACCTTCTTGCCGTCGATCAAACGCGTGACGAAGAACGGGATCAGCTTCTCGGGGTACTGCCACGGCCCATAGTTGTTGCCGCCGCGCGTGATCAGCGCGGGGGTTCGGAACGTGATATGGTGCGCGCGCACCTGAAGATCGCCGCCGGCCTTGCTCGCGCTGTACGGCGTGTTCGGCTCGATCGGGCTCGACTCCGTAAACATGCCGACATCGATCGTCCCGTAGACCTCGTCGGTGCTCACATGGACCATCTTCTCGAGTCCGTGATCGCGAGTCGCCTCAAGGAGGGTGTGGACGCCGGCAACGTCGGTTTGGATGAAGCTCCCGGATTCGAGAAGGGAGCGGTCATTGTGGCTCTCCGCCGCGAAGTTCACGATGTGGGTGATCTGTTCCGCTTCGAGGATGCCTCGGACGACGGTAGGGTCCTGGATCTTGCCCGGGAAGAACCGTACATTCGGGGACGAGCGGAAGCGCTCGATCGTGCTCAGGTTCCCGGCATAGGTCAGGGCATCCAGAATCGCGATCTTGGTGTCAGGGCGCTCCTCGAGCAGGAGCTGGACGAAGTTCGAGCCGATGAATCCGGCGGCTCCCGTGACGAGCACTCTCATGGAATCTGGAACCTCGAATTCGGGTCGTGCTCGTGGCGGATCTCATCGACCGGCTCCTTCTTTCCCCAACCGGCGTAGAGCTTGTCCGGGAAATTGAGCACGAACGCTTCCGACGATCCCACGTTCTTGTAGCCGTGGACCACGCCTGGCGGGACGAGGACGAGGACGCGGTTGGCCTCACCCACCTCCAGGACGACGCTCGCATCGGGTTTGCCGGGCCGGTTCTCCCACAGGTAGAGCTCGTACTTGCCAGAGATGAACGCGAAGCCATCGGTCTGGTGTTCGTGCTCGTGGGGTCCCCGCGCGATGCCGGGCTTCGTGACGCTGAGGTAGCTCATCGTCGGTCGGAACCCTTCGGGAAGCTCGTCCTCGCGGAACAGCTCCGTGAGCCATCCACGCGGATCCTCGAATCGGGCAAGCGGGCGAACGACGACGCCATCCATCAATTCCTCTATCTCCATCGGCCTCGGGGAGGATACCTATCCGCCCCCTGCTTCAACGTGCCCCAGGGGTTTCCCGGTTCCTGGGCGACCGGCGAGCTGACGACTGAGTTTCACTCACCGAGCGACGCGACGGCGTAAACTCGGTCGACATGGCGATCGAACCCAACAGCACGCTGGCGATCCTGATGACCGACATGGTGGGCAGCACCCGCCAGTGGGAAGTCGATCGCAGCGGGATGTGGGAAGCGACCCGGATGCACGACGCCATCGCCGACCGCGTGGTCGGCTCTCACGGAGGCCGAATCCTCAAGGCGCGGGGCGAAGGGGACAGCCTGCTGATCCTCTTTCCCACCGCCCATCAGGCTGTGCTGGCCGCTGTGGCACTCAATTTGGATTTCGCGGCAGCGGATTGGCCGGATGGGATCGACATCCGGATCCGTTCCGCCATCCACGCGGGCGACGTGGTGTTTGGCGATCACGACATCTACGGTCCCACACCGAACCGATGCGCCCGGATCCGGAGCCTTGCGGTTGCCGAACAAATCCTTATCTCCGAGTCCGTGTACACGCTCGCGCGAGGGGGAACAGGCCCTGACATCGGCTACCGCGATCGCGGCGTCCATCAACTCAAGGATCTGAATCGACCCGAACACCTTTTCCAGGTGACTCATCATGGCTTGCCGGAGGTGGCTGCGGACCTTCTGTCTCTCGACGCCACTCCGAACAACCTCCCGATTCAGGTCTCGCGATTCATCGGTCGAGCCGGAGACATCGATCGCGTGTCCGAAGCCGTCCTCACCAATCGGCTCGTCTCTTTGACGGGACTGTCCGGCATCGGAAAGAGCCGTCTCGCTCTTCAGGTCGCGGCCGAGCTGATCGATCAGTTTCCCGGTGGGGCGTGGTATTTCGACTTGCGGGACTCAACAGGGGCGACGCTCCTGCCCGAGATCGCGGCGAAGCTCGGTCTGGAGGCCACGCATTCCGATGATGTCTCGATCTTCGCGAGGCTCGGCCCAGATCGGATGCTCTTGATTCTCGATCAGTGCGACCGATTGCGTGGGCTTCCCGTCGCGATCGACAGGCTCTTGCGCAACCTCCCCCAAGCCCACCTCTTAGTCTGTTCTCAGGACAGACAAGGGCTGGATGGCGAGTTCCGATACCGCGTTCCTTTGCTCACGACGGTGGGTGGCGGCGAACTCCCCGATGCGGTGGTCCTCTTCCTGGATCGTGCCCGGCTCCTTCGGCCCGACCTCGCGGCCGATGCCCCGAATCTCGAGTTGGTCGATCGGATCGTTCAGCGACTCGAAGGACTCCCCTTGGCGATCGAGTTGGCAGCGGCTCGCGTCGGCGTTCTGTCCCTGGATCAAGTCGCGGCAAAGCTCGAAGCGAGTTTTCGGCTGATCAGCGGCCCCGAAAAGGGCCTGGCCGTGGCCTTCCGCGAGAGCATCGGATCCCTGGAGCGAGGCGAAGCAGAACTCCTGCGGCGACTGGCGGTCTTCGAGGGCACGACTTTTCACGCATTCGAACTGTTTTGTCAGGACGATGGCATCGATGAGTTCGACCTCCTCGATGGGCTGCAGGTCCTGATCGATCGATCGCTCATCGACTTCCACGATTGGCTTTCAGAACCTCGTTACACCATGCTTGGCTCGATCCGCGATCATGTCCTTCAGACAAGCTCCGAGGTCGACTGGGCGGCACTCGAGGACCGCCACGCCAGCCTCTTCGGTCGACTTGTCGGCGAGGCGGCCGAGTCCCTCCTTGCGGGTGACGCCGAGACCTACATGGTGATAGTGGGCGGCGAATACGGCAACATCCGGTCCGCGCTTCGACACTTGACGGCTCGCGGGGATACAGTCACCGCACAGGGGATGGCGGTGAAGCTCTTTCGCTACTGGGAGGCGCGGGGTTTGGTCGTCGAAGGGCGCGAACTGCTGGAGTCGTCGCTGGCACTCGGCACAACCGACGTCACCGACGCCATCCATAACGCGATCGGCTCACTCGCCGTGCGTCAAGGCGATTTCGAGGCGGGACGTCGGCACCACTTGGAAGCACTTGAGATGCGTCGACGTCTGGGCAAGAGCACTGAAGTCGTTGGGTCGCTGAACAATCTGGCCAATCTCGAGAACGATCAGGGCAATCTCGATGCCGCGGAAAGTCTCTACCTCGAAGCGCTCGAACTCAATCGGATCGGCGGTAACCGTCGCTGGGAAGCGATCAATCTGGTCAACCTGGGAACGCTCGCCCATCGGCGGGCGCGCTTCCTCGACGCCGTGATGTACCACAACGAGTCTCTGCGGGCATTCGAAGAGGTGGGCATGAATGACTACCGGAGGTTCCCCCTGGTTGGGCTGGGGAACTCGCTCCTGCGACTGGAGCGCTTTTCCGAGGCTGAGCAAGCTTTCTCCGAAGCCCTGCGCCTCGCTGAGATTGGCGACGACCAAGCCGCGATGACGGTTTCACTGGAGGGCCTGGGGACTCATGCCGTTGAGATCGGGGACTGCGAGCGCGGCGTTCGTCTTCTGGCGGTGGCCGGGCGGCTCCGTGGGGAGATTCATCTGCCGCTCAATCCGCAGGACGACGTCGAGATGGCGGAGACCCTGGCCCGAGCCCGGGCCACGATGGGGGACGACGCGTTCGAGCGTGCCTGGTCGCAAGGTGCCTCGTTGCCTCTCGCGGGCCTCGTCTAGTCTTGATGGGGGCGGGGGTCCGTGGGTGGCTGCACCGGCCTCGGGGAGGAGGCGTATCCACTCCCCGATTCAACGTGCCCCGGGGGTTCTCCCGGTTCCTGCGCGATACGCGGGCTAGCGACGACCTCGCCACGATGGGGCGCGGTTCGGAGGCGAAGGTCGGGTGGTGGACTAACTGCCTCCACCCTGCCCATAATCATAGAGCACATGGCAAGCGCGAATGAACGGGATATGTCCAACAGGAGCCTTGAGTTCACAGCTTTGCCATTGATCGAGGTCGCCCTCAAGAGGGTCCCACGAACCCACATCCCCATCAGTTTGCCGTTCGTGCTCGATTTGCAGCGAGAGCTTCGAGGACGGTTTGACCAGATCCTCGACTTGGATGCGGTGGAGCAGCCGCCGGGCGCCCTCCTACCAGCAGCCTACGCCTTTCACGCGACCTGTGGATGCCGTCTCATTGACACAAGTTCCGGCCTCTCCGTGAACCTTCAGCCCGACATGCTCATCGTTCGTTGGGCCGCCACCGAAGGCAAGGAGTACCCGCGCTTTCCCGCGTTGCAACGGGCCGCCGATGATGTTGTGGCGGCGATCAACAAGATCGGGTTGCAGCCGTTTGAACCTGTCCTCGTCAACTTGGCCTACGCCAATCGGCTTGAGGCGTCCATAGAGCAGAACCGGCTTCAACCGAGTCCGTGGCCCCTTTCTGACGACTGGACACCCCGGGGAGTCCGAGAGGAGGGCCAAGCCATTGAGTTTCAGTCCGTTTCGAGGATCGTGGAGGGAATCGACCGACGGGTCCTCGTTCAAGTACGACAGGAAGCTCCGGAAACGAATCCGTGGTATCTGATGTTGACGGTGGCAGGCAAGGTTGTTTCCGAGGAGGAATCTGCGGAAGAATCAGAAAGTCAGGTCCATAACGCACTTACCGACTGGTTTCCGCGTCTACTCTCAGAGGAGGCCAAGCGAGCATACGGCTTGCAATCATGAGCTACGCCATCTTGGAGTCCGTAAATCCCGGCACGGCGACGATAACTGCAACGCCGTTCAGTACAGGTTCATTGTCGACGATGCCCGCCAGCGCGAGCCTCGCCAAGGATACGGTGAACCGAATGCTGAAGGATGACGACGTCCGGCAGCTACCGGACGCAGTTAGGCAGTTGACTCAGCGCTTTTCCACCGAAGTAGCGCGGTGTTTTCCGTCGTCTGGATCATCTCGCATCGCGGTGTTCGGTGATGCTGAAGACGGCGTAGGGTCTGTCGTGTTCCTCGACCGCGCAACGGCTCGACAGATCGAACTCACCATCCATGCCGACAGAGCAAGCGTTTGGATGCGCGGCCCGGTCGAAAAACTCACATTTGAAGACGTGCGACCTGAGCAGGTTCCTCTCTTGTCAGCTATCTTCTCGCACTTGCGATAAAGACGATGCGCAGGCCCGGGTGCGATAACTGCTTGATCCGCAATATCTTCTTGACGGATCACTTCAAGAACGGCATCGTCCACCATCGTGCCTTCAAAGATAGGGACCCCGATGGGATCTCGATGACAGAAACCCGCGATGAGTTCAAGGGCCTTGACGACTTGGAGGATTACTTCAACGTCGTGTCCGAGAAGTTAGCGATCAAAGTGGGTGCCGCAGTCATGGACGCATCCGACTGCCGGTCCGTCGGCTTGACATGGAGGCCCGATCCCCACAATGACCACAAGTTTGGACATCTCCACGTCCTCGGCCCAGGTCCCGAGAAAATGACTGATGACCTGCGCAAGGAATGTGCTCGACTGGCAAACTTGACCGAATGGTCGCGCGGTCCGATCCAGAAGCCACATTGACGGGCTAGCGAGGTACGGCGATGATGTTCGTGCCCCCTTTCAAACGGGCAACCTTACTGGTCATTCGCCGAAAGTGAACGGCAGCCAGGGCGAAGACCCGGGCCGAAGTCGGCCGCGAGTGGACCGCCGGAAGGGGGCGGACCCGATCTCATTGTGCCTCCAGCCAGCGTTGGGCTCCCTCCGGTTGCGTGACGCCGCTTTCCATGGCGGCCTGCAAGGTCTCGCGCAGTGAGGCCTCGACCGCATCCATCACCAATCGGTCCAAGGCGTCTCGCGAGCGTCCCGCTTGCGCTTCGTGCAGAGCGCCGATATACGCCGCGCGGCGTTCGACCGGGATCACCGCGATCGGGTAGCCCGCTCGCAGCAGCGCGAGGTTGAGGAGCAGCCGCCCCACGCGCCCATTGCCGTCGGCGAATGGGTGGATCGTCACGAACCGCAGGTGCGCCTCGCTCGCCCACAAGACCGGGTGCTCCGGGCTCGGCGCGTTCCACCAGGCGATGAACTCTTCCATCATCTTGGGAATCTGGAGGTGGTCCGGATAGCGATACTCCGTTCCCGCCGCCATGACGTTGATCGTGCGGAACGTTCCGACGTTCCCATGGCCCTGCCCCTTCATCACGAGGCTATGAATCTCGCGCAGCGTGCGGGCATCGAAGGGCGTTTCGGTCCGGGCCAGCTCGAGCACGAAGTCCATCGCGTCCCGGTGACCGATGACCTCCAGGTGCTCGATCAGCGACTTGCCGCCAATGGTGATGCCCTTTTCCAGCACGATCTGCGTCTCGCTCTGGGTGAGCGTGTTGCCCTCGATCGCCGTGGAGTGGTAGGTCAGCCTGACCTCGACCCGCGACTTGAGTTCGCGCGCGACCTCCGGCGACAAGGGGCGGCACGCATCGAGCCACGCCTTGGCTTGGGTGAGCTGCTCCAGGTGGGTCACAGACGCCACCCGAACGGCGCAAGGTTCTTGTCGATCTCCGCGGCGAGATCGGCCTCAATGCTCATCTCACGGTTGCGGGGCGCGGCGTGCTTGATCTCGGAGGCGTCCATGTTGCTGCGAAGTTGAGCGGCGGCCTTCCCTAGTTCCGCGTCGAATCCGACATTTGCTCCGTTACCCGTGGACGCGCTCCTCGATGCCATGCCCATGCCTCTCTTCCAACGCGCAGAGGATGCCGCTGCGCGTGTCGCCTCCCGTTCATACCCCAATGCATCGCCGTCCCATCGGGGTTCATGTCGCGTTCGAGCGACGTTTCGACATCGCTCACCAGCGGCGTGCCAGCGGCGTGCTGGCGGCGAGCGAGCGGCGAACGAGCGGCGATCAAACGGCGATTGAACCTCCAGAACAACGCGGGCGCGACCGACAACGAAGGTATGGCGAAGGTGACGACGTCGGGGGCGTTCGGGGCTCCCCAAGGCAAGATGGGCGGATTGGTGTTTGTGCGGCTCCCGGGTGGCGCGGTGTCGATGCGCGATCGCTCGATTCCCACCAACCCGCGAACGCCGGCTCAGACCGCGGTCCGCCGGGCCCTCGGCGAGGCCACCCGGCTCTACCGAACCCTCGAACCGGAAGAGATCGACGCCTGGATGGGCTTTGCGCGCGCGGTGCAGCGGATGCGACCCACGCCCTCGCTCTCACGGCCCCCACGGGTTTGCGACCTGTTCGTGGCACTGACGGCCAAGTACCTCATGGTCCATCCGGGCGGGACCGCTCCTCGCGTGCCTCCGGCGACGGTGTTTCTGGGCGACGGGGTGCGGGTGGCGGCGGAAGCCGCACCCGGTGCGGTGCGCTTCGTGGCCTCTGGGGCCAACGCGAGCGGCGTGGTCACCGAACTGCTGCTTCAACGGCTCGCGAGCGCAGGCCGCGTCGGTTCGCCCTCGGCGTACCGCTCGCAGGGGTTCGTGGCCTTCTCGGGACCCTCGGCCCATGAGATTCCGGTCTCGGCGGGGCTGTTCCTCGCTGCAATCCGATTCGTGGAGGCGTCCTCGGGACAGGTCTCGGGCCTTGTGGAGTTGGGCCGCGTCCGGGTGGTGTGAGATTGGGTGCGCGTCAGTTCTTCGCGACGTATTCGATCTCAATTGTACGGCCGTCAACGAAGCATTCCCTCTGCTCTCGGAAGACTCGGACGAAGCGCGGAACCGTCACGACAAGGCACTCCGCCCTCCACTTCATTTGGATATCTTCAGGGCGGAATCAGCGCGCTGTTAATTCCCCTGCCCCACAAACCTTGGCCCCACTCCCGTAGAAAAATTTACAAACCTCGGGTCAGTAGGTTTAAGAGCTGGCCAAGATTTAGCCGTACCGGGTACTACGGAGGGGAAGGCGGAGCCAACATAGTCTCCTCCCTGGGACAATAACATTCTGCCACAATTTGATGTCCCATCCGCTGTATTCTTTGGGCCATCATCAAACGACAACGAAAAGCGATAACGAAGTGTACTATCAAGCTCAAACCAAACAAACTTTCGCTGGCCAACACCCAATAAGTCAAGTGGGCCTTGAGATTTAGGGCGCCATGCGGCTACGGCAGAAGCGTCGAGCATAAGAGCATCTCCAAGTTGGGGATCAATCGCATAACCAGCAGCATGCCCTCCATCTCCATTAAAATCACGACCAGATATCTTAGTAACCGGCACCCCCAATGCTCGCAATGCCAGAACAACCGGAGTGTTGAGCTTTTGACAACTGCCACTTGGATTAGGGCGCGCAAAAAACTCGTTTACATCATTGGTTGATCCCCTATTTGATGTGTCATAAACAAAGCTAGTAACGGCTAATCTCGCCATATTACCCAAGACATCGCTGACCCTAAATGGTCTTTCTCCCACTACCCCTAGCCTCTGAAGCTGCTCTACTAATTTTGGAGCATCAACTGTATATCCATGCTCTTGCATCTCTAACCCCACTGCCTGCTGTTTGGGGGTAAGATCAAAGGTGTAGCCTCCGGTCTTTGCGCCAGCTTTTGGGACAGAAGATATCCAGGTGCCTTTTAAATCAACCCTAACATCAATAGGATTAGCCGTTCCTGCCCCAGGTGAATCTAGCCTTATCACCAACAGATCGTGACCAGTAAGCTGCTCTGGAACAAAGGTATAATAGTTTGAGTCTTGTGGTTTAGGATCTCCAATAAACGGAATAGTTCTTCCATTAACTGCAATCTTAATCTCTGAAATCTGCTGCTCTGTAAAGTTTCTACTTAAACTATTTCTTAGCTCCCTGTATCCAAGGGGCGCTGCAAACTGAACCATTATAGGCTTATCTGTCCAACTTTTTCCCTGCCCCGGAGTAAATCTACTCTGGAGCGCTGTTTCAAACGCCTCTTGGTTAGTTCTATCAAGGTGATAATTGGCTGCCAGATTAGGATCATAGCTAAGGGCCCGTGCTGATTTTGTTGAAGGCGATTGGGTGCTTCCTGCCCGGGTATCTTGAGATGCATTGGCTTCTCCGACAGGGGCAGTCAAAAGTGACATCGACGCCCCGCTGGCTGCGGTCATGCCCCCGGAATGGGTGCCAGGCCCTTGGTCGGAGGTCTGCGTCAACAAGCCAAACCCCGCAAGAGAAGGGAGCGCGAACCACGCCAGTTTCGATATCAGACTCATAATCCTGATCTTTACCCGATTCTCGCACGGGAATGAAACCTCTGGGCTGCAGGTTTGCGAACGATCGACTCCTCAGTGCGGTTCGACGACTTCCTTATGGCCTCCTCGCGTCAGTTTGGATGCCGAAACTCTTCTTACAGCGCTTCAATCTTCGGGGAGTACGACGATGGTCACAGGCCGAAGTCTGCTGGCGGGTGCACCGCCGAAAGGGGCAGGCCAGATCTCATTTCGCATCCAGCCACCGTTGGGCTCCCTCCGGTTGCGTGACGCCGCTTTCGAGGGCCGCCTGCAAGGTCTCGCGGAGCGAGGCCTCCACCGCATCCAGCACCAATCGGTCCAAGATTGCCGGGTTCAAGCCCTCCACAACTCAGATTTCAATACAGTCTGGCGACTCGCTGGGCCTCCCGTGAAGCCTTCCCCCGCCCTCCAGGTGTAGACTGACCGTACCGTCCCGGGACGCATGCTCATGACTCTCCTCGCTGCACTCCTTCTCACCCTTGGCACCGACACTCCCCGCTCAGGAGAGCTTGCCGGATACCTCATCGTTCCCCACGATCGGGTCGACGAACGCTACGACGCAGGCTTCTCGATGTACGTCGCGGCGTGGCCGCTCCTCAAGCACTATCCGGGGCAGCAGTTCCAGAGCGGGCTCTTCGGCACATGGATGTTCGCGCAGTTCCCCGATCCGAAGCCGAAGGACCATTACAGCGACATCGAGGGCGGGCTCGGATGGTGGCGCGACACCCGCTTCGCGACCGAAACCCCGAAGTTCATCATGGGTGGGGTTGCGCTCAATTTCAGCGAGTGGGCCAACGGGCCGGGTGCGGGCAAGGGGCGTGACTGGAGCAACCCGACCGGACTCTATGGCGTCGCGCAGCTCAGCCCGTGGGTGATCTGGCCGCCGGATGGGCTGAACCTCAAGCAGGGCACCCGCGGCGAGCTCTTCGGCTACGGCTACCTGCCGTTGCCCCTCACTAACCCAAAGGTGAAGACGCTCGGAAAGGAGGTGCCGACCGGCAACCAGTGCTGGACGCTCTTTCTGAACACGGCCAACTTCAAAGGCCCGGTCGCCTTCTTCACGCCGCACTTCTGGGCAAAGGCATCGGCGCTCGACCCCGGCAAGGCCGGCATGTTCCTGGACACGCGCCCCTCGGATGCGAACCGGGCGATCCAGATGGAGACGCAGCACGTACCCGCCTCCACCGCCGCGGACAAGAACGGCACGCTCTACGCACGCGTCGCGCCGACCCAGTTTCCAGAGACGACAAGACCGCTCATCCACCGGGTGACCGCCTACGGACGAGCCGCGCTCTGGGACCAAGTGGACGCTTGGTTCAAGGGCGGGAAGCCGGCCTCGGGACGGATCGACCCGGCCGCATCCGCCATGTCGCGGTTCAAGAGCGAAGGCTATGCGACCTGGAAGATCGACACCGAGGCGGCCAAGCCGGACAAGCCTCAGAACCTCGACTGGCCGAAGGTCGGGTCCGCCGTCGCTCTCGATCCTTGGACGTACGGATATCGGTGGTCGAGCACGCTGCCCACGGCCCAGGGTCTCGTCACGCTGCCCGAGGCTTACCGATTGGGGAAGACCCCGAACGGCGACCCTATCTGGGTCGCGATCGACCCGAAGGACATCCCCGCCGAGACGGGACTCTCCGAGGTGCGCTTCGACCGCGCCCCGCGCGGGAAGCCGGAGCCGTATGTGACGCCGGACGACCCGAAGAGCAGTTGGAAAAATCCCGGCCCGGTCGCGGGCCCCTTCCGGGTGCGCCTCGGGGACGGGAGTGTGGTGACGTACTGGTGGTACCGCTTTGCCGACCAGCCTGCGCTCCTGAACGCCGACCTCACCCGCGCCGAGCGCGAAGCGATGCAGAAGCGAGTCGAAAAGCTGCACCGCACCTGGACGAAGCAGCGGGAGTACCTTCCGCCCCCCACGGTCGGCGCGTTGGCTCACCTCGATCCCGCCGTGCTCGTTAAGCCGCCGAAGGGGCTGGAAGTCGGCTACGTCCCGATCGTGACCCGGCAGGAGGCACCGTAAGGCGTCGCTCGCGAACGCCTGCTCAAGGCTCGTAGCGCTTTCTCCCGGAACAGGCACCTTGCTCGGCTTGGGCATGTGAAGGCAGCGGAAACTTCCGCCACAATCAACACCGGCATGCGCATCCTCATCGTCAGCAACCTGTTCCCCCCCGACTACGACGGCGGGCTGGAGATGAACGCTTGGAAGCTTGCCCGGGCGCTCCGCGCGAGGGGGCACGAGGTGTTCGTTGCCACCAGTCGATTCCGGGAAGGGTTCGTGCCGACGGGGGATGAGCCGGAGTGGGTGCACCGCATCTTCACCTTTGCTCCCGCCTACCGCCCGGTGAGTGGAGGTCTCGGCGGCAAGATCGACCACACCCGGCAATACGTCGAGCGGGAGAAGATCGCGATCCAGAACACCCGCGCACTCCTCAAGTTGCTCGCAGACCTCCCCGTCGACTTTGGCTACGTTTTCGGGATGCACCGGGTCGGAACCCCGGCGGTGGCCGCGTTCACCGATCGCAAGCTGCCCGTCCTCTGGCATTGCGGAGATCACTACCTCGCGGACCGCGAGCCGGAGCACTTCGCGCCGGGCAAGCTCTTGAAGGCGGTTCAGGCGACCGTTGTGAAGGAGGCGCGCGATCTGGAGGCAAGGGTCGACTACTCGCACATCGCGTTCGTCAGCCAATATCTTTGCGATCACTTCGCCGAGAAAGGGTTTCCGCTCCAGACGACCTACATCATCCCGCGCGGCATCGAGTTTCCCCTTGGCGAGGACGTCGATCGAGTCCGGTCGACGCCGCCCGCCTTCCTCACCGCAAGCCAACTGATCGAGCACAAGGGCATCCACGTCGCGATCGAGGCGGCGGGGCTCCTGAATGCGCGCCGACCCGAGCTCGAATGGCAACTCCAAATCGTCGGGAAGGGCCGCGATGAATATCGGCAGCGTCTCGCCGACCTCGCCTATGAACTCGGCATCGAGTCGCGCATCCACTTTCTCGGCATGCTGCCCCGCGACGAAGTCTTGGCCCGCATGCGCGATGCCACGGCCTTCATCAGCGCGTCGCTTTGGGGCGAGCCGTTCGCGAATACGATCATCGAGAGTCTCGCGAGCGGCACCCCGCTGATCGGAGCGCAGACCGGATCGATCCTCGAGGTCGTGCGCGACGAGGAGTCGGCTCTGATCTACTCGAAGGACGACGCCACCGCACTCAGCGCTCGGATGGAACGGATTCTGACCGATCCCGAGCTTGCCCGGCGGCTCGCCGCCCGCGGTCTGGAGGTGATCCGCCGGGGCTACACGATGGACGCGATTCTGGACCGCACGGAACGGGTGTTCGAGGAGCTACTCGTAACCCGGGCGTGAGGCGATCTTGAAGTCGTGGAGGCTCCGGAGCTCGGCCGCGCTGAGGGACTCCAGGTTTTCGAGGCGCTCGACGAGGGCCTGGGCCTGCGAGGCATCGTCGGTGGCGAGTCCGCTCATCAGCTCGAACTTGTGCCGGAGGATGTCACGCAGATCGGCGGTGTCGTTGCGGGCATGTCCGGCCGGGAACATCACGAGCCCGCTGTCGAGGCTTTGACCGTCGGTCGTGGTGAGCACGATCGACGTCGGGATGCCCTCCGGGTACTTGGCATCGTAGGTTTCGCCGCCGTGCCGGAAGTCGATCTTCTCCATCAAGGCCCGGGTAACGGGGTGGAAGATTGCTGTATCCGCGACTTGGTAGTCGTAGGGGTCGAGCATGAGCGCCTTCCACGTCTCATCGTGGGCACCCCCGCCGCTCGGGACCGCGCCATGCTGTGCTCGGCGCTCAAGTGCTTTGCGGAGAAGGGTCGCGACGATGTATGCCATCGAGTGGTCGGCACTCTGGCGGGTGCGCGGGTCCTTCTTCATCGGGTTCCCGATAATCCCGAAGGCGGGTTCGTAAGCCAGAATCGTGATCCGATCGATCCTGGCCCCGGAAGGATCATCGAGGAGATCGGGATGGCGAGCGATGAGGTCGATCATCCCTTGGAGCGCCCCCGCCGACTGGTGCTCATACAGACCGAGCTTAAAGTGCATGCCCATGACGGCGAAGTCATCGCCGCTGTGACTGAGGACGAGTTCGAACGGGCTGTCACCCGACTCTTTCCAGCGCTCCGCTCCGGTCGTGGTCGGCTCGAAGAAACGGAAGATCGCTTCCGGGTTCCGGAAGATGTCCTTGGGGCCGACGAAGCCGGCCATCGCGCGCTTGGCGAAGAGGACCGCCGCTTCGGTGGAGATCGCAGCGCTCGCACCCTTCGAGTCGCTCAGCTGCTTCCCTGCGCGAATCGCACGCCAGGGGATCGTGTGGGCGACAAACATGCCGATCGCATGTTCGATCTGCTCGGCGGTTGCTCCCATCAGCGCGCCGTAGGTTGCCGCCGATCCGATCGCGCCATGGACAACGTGGTCGATCTTGTACGATTTGAGGCTGAACACTTCGGCGAGCCGACCTCGAATCTCGTCGAGGAGGATCATGGCCCGGAGCGCCGTGGCTCCATCGAGGCCCTGCTGTTCGCAGGCGGCGAGGACGACCGGATAGAAGTCGTTGTGGCCGAACTCCCCCGCGGTGTGGCCCATTTCGGGGCGGTAGCCGAAGTTGGTGCCGTTGCTGTCCCACTCACGAACGGCGGAGCTGTTGGCGACGATCGCCTTCTCGGACTTGACGCGGGCGGTCGAACCGTAGACGGTCGCGCCGTTCGGGTCGGCGTAGTCGAGGGCTTCCGCTCGCAGGAGCGTCGGCGCATTGGTCCCGAGAGCGAGCGCAGAAACGCCGCAGAGCACCGCATCGGTGTGGAACAAGCGCGTCCTTTCGCGGACGGCCGCGGACGGGCCGGGGCCAAGACGCCCAGCAAGGAAATCGATCGCGAACTGGCCGATGCCGTGGGCTTGATTGGAATCGGGGGCTAGAGTGACCGATGAGCTCATCGCCCCGGATTGTGGCATGGACTCCGAAGGGTATCCTCGGCGACGCGCGTATGAATGTCGTTGTTTTTGGATGCGGGAGGACCGGAGCCAGCCTTGCCCTGCAGCTCGTGTCCCATGGTCACCAGGTGACCTTGATCGAACAGAACCCGGAGGCGCTCCGACGGCTCGGGCCACGTCATGGCTGCCAGGTCGTGATCGGGAGCGGGATCGACGAGGACGTTCTCGAGCGGGCCGGCATCCGGAATGCCGACGCGTTCTTCGCACTGACTCGGGGCGACAACTCGAACATCATGGCCGCACAGCTGGCGCGGCTGAAGTACAAAGTCGAGCGCGTCTGCCTCCGCGTTGCGGATCCGAATCGATCCGAAGCCTATAAGAATATGGGCTATTTCTGCATCAATCCTAGCAACCTGATTTCGGGAATGATGCGAGACTGGTTCCTCGGAAACGCGTACGAGTCGATCGATCTATACAATTTCTTGCCCAAGGAGATGGAGATCTGACATGTACCTGATCCTAGTTGGAGGAGGAAACGTCGGGCTGCAGCTTGCCAAGCGCCTCATCGCGAAAGACCACGAGGTGCTGCTGCTCGAGAAAGACTCACGCCAGGCGGGTCGGCTCGCGACGATGCTGGGTGAAGAGTCGGTGTTTCTCGGTGACGGATGCGAGATCCGCGTTCAGAAGGAAGCAGGGTTCGGGCGCGCGGACGTTGTTGCAGCAGTGACGGGTGAGGACGAGGACAACCTCGTCGTGTGCCAAATGGCGAAGGTGATGTGGAACGTCGACCGCGTCCTCGCGCGCGTCAACAATCCGAGCCACGAAGAGCTTTTCCGGCAGATCGGGATCGACGATGTCGTGAGCGCGACCGGCATCATCTTCTCGCTGCTCGACCAGCAAATCACGATGGACGAGATCATCCCCGTCGGCGCGCTCGCGAACGGGACGTTCGAGATCGTTGAGTTCGTCCTCAGTTCACGATCCCCGGTGATGGGCAAGCGTGTCGGCTCGATCGACTTGCCGCCCCACACCCATGCGCTGTGGCTGCTGCGAGGAGGGATGGGATACGTCGTCCACGACGACCTCGAGTTCCAGCAAGACGACACCCTCGTGGCCGTAGTGCCGCGCGATCAGACCTCGGCGCTGCGCGAGCTCATGATGCCCCACCGCCCCTAGTCCGAATCCGAGTCGCTCTTCCGAACGTTTACCCAGGAGGCGGTGCGCTCGACGCCCTCCGTCAACCAGCGTCGACACGCTTCGACCGCGACGGCGATCGCTTCATGGATCGCTTCCCGCTCCTCTGGTTTGAATCGACTGAGCACGTGTTCGATGGTCGGGTCACTTCCCTTCCCGATGCCGATTCGGAGGCGGGGGTACTCGGTCGTTCCGAGGCTCTGGATGATGGAGCGATGCCCGTTGTGCCCGCCTGCGCCTCCTTTCGGTTTGAGGCGAACACGCCCGACGTCGAGGTCGAGATCGTCGGCGACGACGAGGATCTTATCAGGCGGAATCCGGTGTTCGCGGGCTAAAGCCGCCACTGCCTGGCCGCTCAGGTTCATGAAGGTGAGCGGACGCACCAGGAGGAGTGGGATGCCGTCGATCTCGGCGAGCCCGAAGACGGCCTTGTGTTTGCGGGTCTCGATCTTGCGCCCGGCGTCGCGGGCCAGGGCCTCGACCACATCGAAGCCGACATTGTGCCGCGTCCCCGCATATTCTGGACCGGGATTGCCGAGTCCGACGATCATATGGCTGGGTTGAGTCGCGATCGGAGTCGCCTTCTTGCGAAACAGCATGGGGATGGCGCAGATTACCGCGTGGGTAAGCTCGAAGCGTTGGAATGCTGACGAGGAGGTTCCGTTGTGCTGAAGGAGTTCAAGGAGTTCGCACTGAAGGGCAACATGCTCGATCTCGCGATCGGCATCGTGATCGGTGGCGCGTTCGGTGCGATCATCAATTCCCTGGTGAAGGACGTCATCACGCCCCCGATCGGAATGGCGGGGGGAGCCGACTTCGCCAATTCGTTCTTCGTACTCAAGGAAGGGGCGACGGCCGGTCCGTACGCGTCCTTGGACGCGGCAACCAAAGCCGGCGCGGTGACGTTGAACTGGGGTCTCTTTGTGAACGCGATCATCACATTCTTGATCGTGGCGCTGGCCCTGTTTTTCGTCGTGAAGGGGATGAACAAGCTCCGGAAGGCGCAAGCGGAGGAGCCCGCTGCACCGGCCGAGCCGAGCAACGAAGAGAAGCTTTTGACGGAGATTCGCGATCTCCTCAAGCAACGCTGAAAAGCACAAAGGGTCCCGCCGCAATGCGGCGGGACCCTTCTTCAAGTCTTACTTCTCGCGGAGCGGGAAGCCCATCAGCTTCAGGAACGCCCGCGACTCTTCGTCCTGAGCCGCGGTCGTGCAGATGATGATATCCATGCCCCGGATCTTGTCGAATGTATCGTACGGGATCTCGGGGAACACGAGCTGCTCCTTGAGTCCGAGGGCATAGTTTCCGCGACCATCGAACGAGTTCGGCGAAAGGCCCTGGAAGTCGCGGATGCGGGGGAGAACGACGGTTGCGAGCCTATCGAAGAAGTGATAGGCGCGGTCGCCACGCAAGGTGACCTTGCAGCCGACCTTCATACCCTGGCGCAGTTTGAAGTTCGAGATGGCTTTGCGCGCGCTCGTGACGACCGGTTTCTGGCCGGCGATGAGTTGGAGATCGCGAATGCTGTTCTCAAGGTTCTTTTCGTCGTTGGCCTTCACGCCCATGTTGATGACGATCTTGTCGAGCCTCGGCGCCTGCATCACGGAGGTGTACTTGAACTGCTCCATCAGTTTGGGCAGCACGTTCTCCTTGTAGTGCTTGCGCAGGCGCGGCGTCGGCAGAGTTGCCGGCGCGGCCATTTCCTGGGTGTTCTTGTCCTTCTTCGCCATGGGTCGCTAACCTTACTTCTTCTCGTCGCGGTCGATGTTGGGAAGGTCGACCAGAACCTGGCCGCTCTTCTTCGCATAGCGCACGATCTTATCGCCCTCTTTCCGACGGCCGACTCGGGTCGGTGCGCCGTTGCTCGGATCGAGGAGCATGACATTGCTGATGTGGATCGGCACCGGGATCTTGATGCGGGCCGACTTTTCGCCCTGAGTTCGGGCTTTACGGTGCTTGATCGCGGCGTTGAGGGGGATCGGTTGATCGGGGTTCTCTTCGCTTTGCTGGAGCACGATCACTTTCTGCTCCTTGGGGGAGACGGCGGCGACGAAGCCCTTTTGTCCCTTGTCCTTGCCGGAGATGATCATGACCTGATCGCCGGTTCGAATCTTGACCTTGATCTTCTGGCTCTGTTGCTTGAGTTCGGCTTTGGTCGGCATGTTAGAGGACCTCCGGAGCAAGCGAGACGATCTTCATGAAGTTCGCATCGCGGAGTTCACGCGCGACCGGTCCGAAGATGCGCGTTCCGCGCGGTTCCATGTTCGTCGGGTTGATGACGACGCAGGCGTTGTCATCGAATCGCAGGGTGCTTCCATCAAGGCGTCGGATCGGCTTCCGGGTCCGGACGATGACGGCCTTGACGACGTCGCCCTTCTTGACGGGCATGTTCGGGGTCGCGGCCTTGACGGAACCGACGATGAGATCGCCCACGCCGCCGTAGCGCGGCTGGGAGCCTTTCAAAACGCGGATGCACATTACTTCGCGTGCACCCGAGTTGTCGGCGACTTTCAGTCGAGAGAATTGCTGTATCATGTCGGTTTTTTCACTTCATGCGGAACGAAGGCGGGTTCTTACTTCACCTTCTCGACGATCCGGGTGACGCGCCAGCGCTTCTCCTTGCTGATGGGGCGCGTCTCCATGATTTCCACGGTGTCGCCCACATCGCAACTGAAGTCGTCGTGAGCTTTGAATCGCTCACTGCGCAACACGGTTTTGCCGTACAGCGGGTGTTGGATGCGTCGCTCGACCTTCACCACGACGGTCTTCTGCATCTTGTTGGAGACGACCAGCCCCAATCGGAGCTTGCGTCGGCCGCGCTGCATGCTCGTCGTCTTTTCGCTCATGCTTGGGAACCCTTTTTCTTCTCTTCGATCACGGTCAGAATCCTTGCGATGTTGTGTCGTCGGACCTTGAGTCCGGCGGTGTCGGTGATCTGGCGGAACACCAGATCGCGGCGAGCCTTGTAGAGGTCCGCGCGCTCTTTGTCGAGCAATCCCTCCAGATCGGGAACGCTCTTTTCTCTCAGTTCCGAAGCCTTCAAATCCTTCATCGAGTCGTCAATCCTCTTAGGCGTTCTCGCCTTCGGTCTCCACCGTCGTCTCTTGGGTCGGGACTTCGTCCTCCACGACCATCACTTCTTCCACCACCGGCTCTTCGGCCGGCGCCGGCTCGTCGGCCACCACCGGAGCCGGTTTGGCTGCGGCTTGGGCCTTGGGCGCGGGCTTCTCGCCGCCATCCTTGCCTGCGAAGAGCTGGTTCACAAACTCCTGGCCGTGTCGCGCCACGAGCTTCTTCGCCTCGAGCGGGTTGCCCTGGGCAAAGTCGGCTCGTGTCACGAATTTGCAGGCCATCGGAAGCTTGTGGATGGCGAGGCGCATGGCTTCTCGGGCGACATCGACCGGTACTCCGTCCATCTCGAACAGAATCCGACCCGGCTTGACGACGGCGACCCATCCCTCGACCGGCGCTTTTCCTTTGCCCATTCGCTGTTCGAGGGGCTTCTTGGTGATTGGCTTATCCGGGAAGATGCGAATCCAGACCTGACCGCCACGCTTGATGTGTCGGGTCATCGCGATACGGGCCGCTTCGATCTGTCGACTGGTCACCCAGCACGGCTCCAGGGCCATGATCCCGAAATCGCCGAAGTCGATCATGTTGCCTCGGGTGGCGAGGCCGCGCATCCGGCCGCGATGCTGTTTGCGGTGCTTGACGCGCTTAGGCATCAACATGGGCGGTTTCCTCCTGAGTGGGTGCGGGAGCCGGGGTTTCGGAGGCCGGGGTCGGCGCGGTGGGGGCGGCAGGGGCGCTCTCGACGCGGCGGCGAGGTGCCGCGGCCGCCGCGGCTTCGGCCGCGCGCTGGCGCTCGGGGAGCACTTCGCCCTTGTAGACCCAGACTTTGATCCCGACGGTTCCGTAGATCGTGAACGCGGTAGCGAAACCGTAGTCGATGTCTGCGCGGAGGGTGTGAAGCGGGATCTTGCCGACCTTGTCCTTCTCGGTTCGGGCGATTTCCGCCCCGTTGAGGCGACCGGAGACTTCGACCTTGATGCCGCGCCCGTTGTTGCGCAAGCACCGGGTCATCGCTTGCCGCATCGCCCGCCGATGGGAAACACGCTTTTCGAGCTGTTGGGCGATGCCCTCAGCCACGAGTTGAGCGTCGAGCTCGGGTTGGCGTACTTCGGTGACGTTGACTTGAACGACCGAGGTCGGATCGGCCTTGCGGACCATCCGGTTCAGCTGATCGGTGAGTTCGTCGATACCTTTGCCGCCGCGTCCGATGATCGCGCCGGGCCGCGCGGTGAAGATCGTGACCTTCACGCGGTTCGCGGCGCGCTCGATCTCGACACGGGAGACGTTGCCCGTGCCGACGCGCTTTCGGATGAACTCACGAATGTCGTGATCCGACTTGAGCGCAAGCGAATAGCCCTTCTTATCGTAGAACCAGTGGCTATCCCAGCCACGGATCACTCCGATTCGAAAACCAACAGGATGAATTTTCTGACCCAAGGTTTGTTTCCTCTACTTCCTACCGCGTGCTAGTCCTTCTTCTCTTCGTCCGCAGGGGCGTCGTCCGCCTTCGCGGCTTCGACCGGAGCTTCTTCAGCCACCGGCGCTTCTTCGGCCGGAGCCGGTTCCGTCACAGACTCTTCAGCGACAGCCGTCTCTTCGATCGCGCTCGCTTCCTCGACAGGAGCGGACTCTTCCACGGCCACGACTTCCTCGACCGGCGTCGCGTCGGCCGGCGTTTCTTCGGCCGGCGCAGCGACCTTCGCTTCGGTCTTCTTGCCCTTCTTCGGAGCATCGAACTTCGGTCGGCTCTTCGCCTTGGTTCCATGCGGCTTGACGGGGGCCGCCGGATCGTAGTCCTCGACGACGACGGTGATGTGGCTCATCCGCTTCTGGATTCGATTGCCGCGTCCCATCGCGCGCTGTTCGATGCGCTTGAGACGAGGACCCTCATCGACCCGAATCTCCGCAATGCGGAGGTTCTCTCCAGAGATGCCATGGTTTTCGGCGGCATTCGCGATCGCGCTCACCAGAACCTTGCGCAGGGCATAGGCGCCCTTACTCGGGTGAAACCCGAGCACATGGGCCGACATCACGGCGGGCTTACCCTTCACTTCATTCGCCACGAGACGAACTTTGCGGGGCTGTACCCGGACAAACTTTGCGATTGCTCTTACTTCCATCGTCGTACTGGTCTTCGGTCGCGCAAGGCTTCGGATTGTACCTGACGGCCCCCTATCGGAGCCTCGTTCCGCGGTCGGGGATCACGCCACCGTGCCCGCGATACCGCCGGGTCGGGGCGAATTCGCCGAGCTTGTGGCCGATCATGTTTTCGGTCACGAAGACCGGAATGTGCTTCTGCCCGTCGTGAACGGCAAACGTGTGGCCGATCATGTCCGGGATGATCGTGCTGCGTCGCGACCAAGTTTTGATCAGTCGCTTTTCGCCCTTCTCGTTCATCTCGTCCACCTTCTTGAGAAGGTGATCGTCCACGAAGAACCCTTTTTTGATGCTTCTCGCCATGCGTTGTGTGTCTCTCGGTCGGGAGGGGGCCTGGGGGCCCACACTCCGTTAGTTCGTTTTGCGTCTCCGTACGATGAATCGATCCGTGCGCTTATTCGAGCGGGTGCGCTTTCCGAGCGCCTTGTTGCCCCATCGGTCGACAGGACCCTTCTTGCGTCCGATCGGCGATTTGGCTTCACCACCACCGTGGGGGTGATCGCGCGGGGACTTGACGACGCCTCGGACGTGGGGCTTGCGGCCTTTGCCACGGGCCTTTCCAGCCTTGCCGAGCTGTTCGTTCTCATGTTCGGCGTTGCCGACTTCACCGACGGTGGCGCGACACTCGCAGTGGACGCGGCGCATCTCGCCACTGGGGAGGCGGAGGGTGACGTAGTCGCCTTCCTTCGCCATTACCTGGGCTGCGGTGCCTGCAGACCGAACCATCTGGCCGCCGCGACCCGGCTGGAGCTCGACGTTGTGCACGAGCGTACCGAGCGGGATGTTCTTGAGAGGAAGACAGTTGCCGGGGAGGATGTCGGAGCCGACCCCGCTTTGCACGCGGGTACCCACCGCCAGTCCCTTCGGCGCAAGGATGTATCGCTTTTCGCCGTCGAGATAGTGGAGGAGCGCGATGCGGCAGGTTCGGTTCGGATCGTATTCGATCGCCGCGACCTTGGCCTCGATCCCGTCCTTGTTGCGCTTGAAGTCGATCATGCGGTACCGGCGCTTGTTGCCGCCACCGCGGTTCGCGATCGTCAGGCGCCCGCTGAAGTTGCGTCCTCCCGACTTCGGTCGGGCCTTGAGCAACGACTTTTCCGGCTTGTCCTTGGTGACTTCCGCATAAGTCGAGACGATCTGGTGTCGTCGTCCCGGCGAAGTGGGCTTCAATCGTTTCGTCGGCATGGTTAGACTCCGTAATCCTCGAGGATTTGGCCCCTGGCGAGCGTGATCATCGCCTTCTTACGATCGGGCCGCTTACCCTTCGGGCGGGAATGGCCGACGCGTCGGCTCTTGCCCTTGAGGATCAGCGTGCGGACCCGCGTGACTTCGATCTTGTCGTCCTTACCCTTCTTGCCCTCGTTGTAGATGGCTTCGAGCGCGGCCTTGATCTCGATCTTGTTCGCGTCCGGGGCGACTTCGAACGTGTAGGTATGGACCTGATCGTCGTCCTCGCGGACTCGCACATCGCCATAGCTCAGCGCCACCGACTTCTCGGTGATGATCGGTCGCAGAATGATCTGGTAGGGGCTCTTCATTTCGTCCAGGCCTCCTGCATCTTCGCGAGAGCGTCCTGGGCGACCACGATCTTGTGGGCAACGAGGACGTCGCGGGTCGAGAAGGTCACGCTCTTGTCGGGAGTTTCTCCGACACTCGGCGCGGTGCGAACCACCACGTTCGGGAGGTTCCGGAAGCTCTTATAAGCAACTTCGTCGTACTGCGGGAGTACGACGAGGATTCGGCGAGTCTCGGAAAGTCCGAGGGCGGCGAGGAACGCCTGAGCGTTCTTCGTCTTCGGGGCGTCGAACGCGATCTTGTCGACGGCGACGACATTGCCGGCCGTCAGGTGTGCGGCGAAAGCTCCGAGAATCGCGGCCCGTCGCTCTTTCTTGTTGACCTTCTTGTCGTAGTCGCGCGGCTTGACGGCGAGCGCCATGCCTCCGTGCCGGTAGTGCGGGGACCGGATCGAACCCTGTCGGGCGTTACCGGTCTTCTTCTGCCGGTAGGGCTTGCGGCCACCGCCTCGGACCTCGGATCGGGTCTTCGCGCTTTGGGTGCCTTGGCGACTGTTCGCCTCCTCGGCGACGACCGCGCGATGGAGCAGGGCCGAACTCGGCTCCGCCTTGGCGATGGCATCGACGACATCGACTTTGCCGACGGCCTTGCCTTGAAGATTCTTGACTTCGAGCTGCGCCATTACTTGCCCACCTTGTTGATCGTGACCAGGGAGCCGTTCGCTCCGGGGACGCTGCCGTCCACGAGGATCAGGTTGCGCTCGACATCGATCTTGACGATCTTGAGGCCCTTCTGGGTGACGGTGTCACCGCCCATCCGGCCGGGCTTGCGGGTTCCTTTGAAAACGCGCTGGGGGCCGGTCGCGCCGCTCGCGAGCGGTCGGCGGTGCGTCATGTAGCCGTGGGTCATGTGCTGGCCGGCGAAGCCGTACCGCTTCACGCCTCCTGCGAATCCACGTCCTTTGCTGATTCCGGTGACCGTGACCTGCTGGCCCGCTTCGAAGATGTCGGCTTTGATCTCTTGGCCGAGTGAAAACGGACTGGTGTCGTCGACGCGAAACTCGCGGAGGGTCCTGAGGTTGTGATCGAGCCCGGCCTTCTTCAAGTGACCGAACTTGGGGAAGGTCAGATGCTTATCGCTCTGGTCGCCGTAGCCCACTTGGACTGCGTTGTAGCCATCCGACTTTCCATTGTCACGCTCGACGTCCGACTTGATTTGCGTGACGAAGACCGGCCCGGCCTGAATGACCGTGACCGTCACCATCTTGCCCTCTTCATTGAAGAGGTGTGTCATCCCGATTTTCGTTCCGAGAATTCCCGGCAGCATCGTTTCTCCTTGGTGGCATGCAAACCCGCCCCGCGCACAGCCCAAAGGGGACGCACGCACGAGCGCTTTGCGAAAACGCCGTTACCGCTCAGCTTCACGTGCTCAGTCGTCGCCTGGAAGAGCCGTTGCCCGGATGTCGGGTCGGCAGCGACGTGGCTCGAAGCCGGTCGGGCTCGATCGATTCATTCGATCGGCAAGAGGGAATCATACCCGCGTCCTCACGGCGATGTCCAGGGGTGGCGGGCACCATACTGGAGGCGTGGCTGAAATCCGCTTAGGGTTCTGGAATCTCTCGAACCTGTTCGAAGCCGGCTCAAAGGAGCGAGGTCCGCAGAGCGTCGCTGAGTTGGATGCCAAGCTGGATCGTATCGCGGCGTGTGCGCGGTCATGGTTCGCGGGCCAGGGGCCGGATCTCTTTGCTTTCTGCGAGGTCCAGAACGACCGATTGGCACGTGACCTCGTTCGTCGGGTCTTCGGACGGGACGAGTCGGTGCTTTTCGAGCCGGGTGGCTCACCACCGAGCGCAGACTTTGGGATCGGGATCGGGTTTGACGCGCAAAGAACGACGGTTTCGCGTTTGTGGGCCGACCGGACAGGAAGAGGGAGACCCCGCACCGTCTTGGCAGAAGTCACACGAAATCAGCAAAGACTGAGGCTCGCTGTCTGTCATTGGCCAAGCCGAATGCAGGGTCCGAAGGGTGCCCTCCAAAGAGAGATCGCTGCCCGCGAATTGAGCCCACGAATTTTGGATGCGGAACAAAAGGGGATCGGCACCGTGGTGGTTGGCGATATGAATGCCGAACCGCAGGAACAAGTCTTCGTCCAAGCCGATTTCGCCGTGAACAGCACGCATCGGGACGCACTCAAGCGGAAAGCCACGCTCTACGGTGCTTCATGGAGACTGGGAGCGGAAGCCGGGTATGCAGAAGACCGCGGCCCTGCGTATCGGGCTTCGAGAGCAACCGGCTCGTTCCTCGAGGGTCGGGGATCGGTGGCGATCGAGAAATCGGTTGGGGGCCGGCCGATCCAATTCGACCATGTCATCGTGAGTCGCAGTCTGATCGATGGAGTGGGCCCGAGGCTCAAGGAGCGGTCACTCGAATATGCGGCTTCCCATCCTTTTGCGGCTCTCGACGGTCTCGGCGAATGGGTGCCCGTTCCCTGGCAGTTCGACGGAAATGTAGGTGTCGGAGCCTCCGATCACCTTCCGATTCTCGTGGAAATCCTGATACCATAGAGTGATGACACCGGGCGACGGACTTGAGCGATTTCGCGAAAACCTGCGGGCGGCACCCGAGACTCCGTTCCAGAAGGCCTTGGCCGCAATCAATCGACTCCGCGAAGCCATCGAGCAGGCGCTCCAAATCGCCTCAGCCGATGCCCTTGTTCGATTGGAGCCCGGATTTCAAACCCAGTACGGGCAGCAGTTTCGGCTTGTGCTGACGAATCAGGCACAGCGGTTCGAGCACGTGCTGTGTCGCTTCTACGTCCCCCTGGAGGGAACGCCCGTCTCCCTCGACCTCGACGGAGACACGATCCGCGAGTTCAGCACGGCTGAGGAGGCCGGCGATGAGCTCCTCCGGGGGCTCGACCGCGAAGACACTCGGGGTTACCTGGTAGGGATGCTTCGCCAGTTCGCCGCGTGAGCTCGCTACTCGACGATCCGTCCGTAAAGCTCGGGGCGTCGTGAATCGAAGATCGCCATTTCGTATTCGCCGGGAATGTTCACGGTTCGTTTCGATCGTGCCTGGGCGAGGTCGAGATCGGCGATGAGAACGGCCTCTCCGTCTTCGGCACGCGCCAACGCCGTACCCACCGGGTCATAGATGCCGCTTCGTCCGATGAACGTGAATCCATGCTCGGTCCCGGTTCTGTTGCATGCAGCATAGAAGACACGGTTTTCAGCGGCGCGGGTCGGGGCAACGACCTCCGCGGACGTTTCCGCCCCTACTGGCCAGTTCGTGGGAAGGACGATCACGTCGGCACCCTTGAGCGCGAGAACTCGAGCCGGCTCCGGAGCGCGCTGGTCGTAGCAGATGAGGATGCCAATCCGGCCGATCGCGGTCTCGAAGACATCGAGAGCGTCGCCCGGTGTGACGAATCGATCGAGCCCGAGGAATGGCAGGTGGCTCTTGCGATAGAAGCGGGGCGGGGAGCCGGGCTCGAACAGTGCCGCGGAGTTCGAGACCGAGCCATCCGGGTGCCGCTCGGCAAATCCGACGATGGCCAGACACCCGGTTTCTTGTGAGGCGGTACGGATTTCCTTGAGCGCGACGTGGTCGGTCGCGATTGCGATGGCCTGCGCGGCCTCGAGTGAGCGAACGCAGTACCCCGTCAAGTAGCACTCCGGAAACACGGCGAGTTGCACATCGCGTCGTGCAAGATCGACGAGCTGGGCGACGGCTTGCCCGGCATTGGCGATCGGATCGCCGAAGGTGACGTTCAGTTGACAACAAGCAAGGCGGATGGTGTCGCTCACCACGTCACCATACCGTCATAATCCGGCCCTATGGAGGAACGAGCCCCTCATTGGAATGCCCAGTGGATCGGACCGGAGAACGATCCACGAACCGAACTCGGTGCCTTTCTGTACCGCTGTCGTTTCACGGCCACAAAGCCGGTACGGATTCGCGTCTCCGCGGATCAGCGATACAAGCTGTACTTGAATGGCAGCATGATCGGCTTCGGCCCCCAGCGCGGCGACCTCGATCATTGGTTCTATGAGACCTATCCGCTCACCCTCGTCGCGGGGGAGAACGTCCTGGAGGCGGTCGTCTGGAACTTCGGGCGATTGGCACCGATGGCCCAACATACGGCCCGTACCGGGTTCGTCTGCGAGGTGCTTGAGGGTGATGTTGCCGGGCTCTCGACTCCGGGCACGTGGGAGATCGCCCGGATGGACGAGATCGATTTTGCGATGATGCACGCCGGGGTCGGCGAGTTTTACATCGACGTCGGACCGGGCGAGATCCACGGTCCGGAAGCGGAGCGGGCTTGGCGCAAACCCCACGGCATCGCGGGCGCGGTCGACCGAGGAGCCCTGACCGGAGGTACGCCGTGGATGCTCGTTCCCCGAACACTTCCGATGATGCAGTACGAGCGACGCGCGAAGCCCCCTGTTCGGCGGCGCGGATTCCAGGGCGATGTGGCGTCTTCGCCCGATCGAACGGTTTTCGAGCCGGTCGACCTCACCATCCCGGTCATGCTCGATTTCGAAGCGCTGCTTTGCGCTTACCCTCGAGTTCGATTGACGGGGCACGGCAAGGTCACGCTCACCTACGACGAGGGCCTGTGGGCCGCGGGCGGAGGCAAGGGCCATCGTGACGAGGTGGCCGGAAAGAGCGCCAAAGGCTATCAGGACGTCGTTCAGGTTGATCGGAACATCGAGTTCGAACCGCTCTGGTGGAGGACGTTTCGGTATGTGCAACTCAAGGCCGAGGGATCGGTCCGCCTGGAAGCGATCGATGCCTATGAGACGGGCTATCCGCTTGAGTCCCGTTCGACGTTCGAGGGCGACGACCCGTGGATTCGGCCGATATGGGACATCGCGTTCCGGACGGCGGCGCGCTGCGCCGGGGAGACCTACTTCGACTGCCCGTACTACGAACAGCTCCAGTACGTGGGCGACACCCGGATTCAGGCGCTCATCGGCTACTACCTTGCGCCCGATCGACGTCTCCAGCGGAACGCCATCGAGACCTTAAGCTGGTCGATGCGCGACAACGGGTTGACTCAGAGTCGCTACCCGAGCCGGCAGACTCAGATCATTCCGCCGTTCAGCCTCTGGTGGATTCTCATGCTCTACGACCAGATGCTCTATGATCGGGCCCCCTATCGGCACGATCATGAGGAGTTGGCTCACGGGATCATTCGCGAGTGGCGGGTGCTGACTCGTGGCGACCAACAACGGACGTACTGGAACTTCGCCGACTGGATTCCGGGATGGCCGATGGGAGTGCCGCCGAGCGGAGCGACGTCGACCGTGCATCTTCTGACAAAGCTGATGGCGCGGATCGCGCTGGCCGATCTCCTCGTCCACCAACCGTTTGCGACCGCGACGATCCATGCCGACGAGCTGACCGCGAACATCCTTGAGGCGGCGCATCTCCATCGGCACAAACGCGACGCGGCTCAGGCACCGACCGAGCATGCGGAAGCGCTCTACCGGGTTTGCCAGCAGATGGTCGGCCTGGAGCCCGATCCCTGGCCGGGGCAGGAGCTCGAGGCCGCGAAAGCGGCGCGCTGCACCTACTACTTCCAGTACTACAAGCACCTTGCGATGCGCCCGACCGACTACCTCGCTGAGCTCGGACCGTGGAAAGAGATGATCGAGAACGGCCTGACGACGTTCGCCGAGAACCCCGAACCCGTGCGGAGCGACTGCCACGCCTGGTCGGCCCACCCGATTCTCGGGTTCTTCCAGCTGGTGGCGGGGGTGACCAGCATCGCGGAGGGCTGGCGTATGGCGCGCATCGAACCACGACCCGGTTCACTCCGGCGCTTCGAGGCGAAGATCGCGCACTTCGACGGCGAACTCAAGGTGAGTTACGAGGATGGTGCGCTGGCGATCGACACTCCGATTCCCGCCGAACTGCGTTGGAAGGGGCAGGTGAGCAGGATCGCGGCCGGTAGCCACCGCTTTTGAGGGACCGAACTTTCGAGCCGGATCGCGCGTCTCTCCGTTCGACACGGTCGGCAGGACCAAAGTCCCTCCATGGCCGGGGAGTGAACCTTGGCTCGATTTCAGCGTTTACGCTCCGTGATGAGCGTGTTCAGCGGGGTTACTCGATTGGCGGCCAATAGGCATCTCGATTCGGCGTCGGAAGCGGCTCTCATCGAGCAGTGCCGACTCCAGAACTTCGAAGCCTTCGGCAAGATCGTCGATGCGTACCAAGCCCGAGTGCTCGGTTTCGTGAAGCGCATGTGCGCCAACACCGAGGAGGCCCTCGACATCACCCAGGACGTGTTCATCCGGGCCTACCAGGGCTTCGGACGGTTCGACGGGCGCTGTTCGCTCCGGTCGTGGTTGTTCAAAATTGCTTACAATCTGTGCGTCGACCGGGTGCGACGCAACGACCGCCATCCGACCGAGCTGCGACTCGACGCCTCGGCGGCTGACGAGAGTGAAACGATCGACGTCGCCGATTCGCGCTGGGACCCCGAAGGGATGATCCTCGACGAGGAGTTCCAAGGGGTCGTCGAACTCGCCATCTCGACGATGAGCGATAAGCTCCGGACCGTGCTCCTTCTTCATGACAAGGAGGACATGGGCTACGAGGAGATCGCGGAGACGATGGGGATTCCGGTCGGAACGGTGAAGAGTCGCTTGTTCTTGGCACGCGCTCATTTGCAGGGCTACGTACGGAAATATTGGAACGGGGAGACGGTGCAGTGATGAATTCTGAGTTTGAAGAGAAACTGAAGCGCGAGAAGGGCCTGAGTCGAGACGAGCAGATTCGGCTTGAGATGGCTCTTGATTCGCGTGAGCATGCCGAGATTCGGTCGTGGGTCGGGGAGTTGACCGACGAGGATCCGAGCTTGGCCTGGCGCAGCGCCCTCAATGAGCGGCTCCACGCGGTGCGAACGCCGGTGCGGCAGCCCAAGATGCGATGGCGCTGGGCTTCGGTCATGGGACTCGGTCTCGCAAGCGCCCTCACGCTGACCGTCTATCTCGTTGGCTTGAAGCCCACGGCCAACCCGGGCACGACAAGCTCGGGGGAGAAGGCGTCGGTGGAAGCGAATCTCCTCGCCGCGCACCAGGACGGGCTCAGCATGCTCGACCTCGGGACGGGCTCCCCGGCCGAGCGCGCGACCGGGCTCGGGCAACAAAACGGATCGTTCAGTGAGGTAGACCTAGGAACGCTATGATCCGAATCGAGAGACTGGGCGGGCTGGTGGCGGCGATCCTTGGGCTGAGTGCCCTCGCGATGGCCCAGCCGGGTCCGCGCGGACGCCCGGGCGGACCCGGCCCGGGTGGGCCTGGGCCTGAGCTTCTCCGCAAGATGCTCCAAAGTCAACCGACGCTTCGCTTCTCCGGAACGCGCGTGGTCGAGTTCCGCAACGGTCCGGACCGTGTGCGCAATACCGAAATCGTCCTCAAGGACGGTGAACGGCAGCGGATCGAATTCTCACCCGACAGCCCGAACGCCGGCCAGATCATCGTGGAAAACGGTCGCGAACGACGCCAGTACGATCCTCAGAAGAACGAGATCCAAGTACTGCGTCCGCGACGCGAGGAGATGATCGGACGCTTGGGGATGCTCGCGCGCCAGATCCGCGAAGGTGGCCTGAGATTCAGGATCGATGCCGGCGGTGAGATCGCGGGCGTCGCCACCAAGCAGATGATTCTCACGGATCCCGAAGGCAACGTTGTCCACCGGATGTGGATCGACCCAGCAACCGGCATGCTCCTCAAGCGCGAAATCTTGGACCCGGTCGGCACGCGCATCGGCTTTTTCGAGTTCACGAAGGTGAACTTCAACCCCCGGTTCTCGCCGGACGACTTTCGGATACTGCGACGAGGCGCGAAGGTCGTGACCCTCGACGACCTCGTGGGTCGGATCGCCAAGAAGCTTGGATTCAGCCCGCTGCGCATCCCGGCGTCCGAGCCCTACGAACTTGAAGACGTCCGCCCGGTCGATCTCGGCCCTCGGAAGGGCATGATGCAGATGTATTCGGGAGCTAAAGGACGCTTCTCGTTCTACCAAGTCACCGGTGAGATCGATCAACGACGCCTGGAGCGACTCGCGGGCGGACCTCGGTTCGACGTCTACTCGTGGCGGAGCGGAGAGCGCACACTCATCCTCGTCGGGGATGTCGGCCGCTCGGAACTTGAGCGGCTTTCGAAGACGATCCGCTGAGCCTATCTGACCCCCTTGAGCGCCTCTTCGAGGCGCTCAAGGGGAAGACCCACGACGTTCGACCAGGATCCCTCGATCCGATCGATGAACGGCGATGCCCCGGCTTGGATTCCATACCCGCCGGCCTTGTCCATCGGCTCGCCGGTCTCCACGTACGCTTCGACCTCCGCGGGGTCGAGCTTGCGGAAAAAGACCTGCGTCTGCTCTGCTTCGCAGGAGAAACCGGCCGGCCACCGGAGGGCGAGACCGGTGATCACCCAGTGGCTCCGCCCGGAGAGGATCGAGAGCATGCGGATCGCATCGGAGGCGTCGATCGGCTTGGAGAGCTGTACGAAGCTCCCGTCCGGCTGAGGAAGGGCGACGACCGTGTCGCCGGCGATCACGAGGCTGTCGGGATGGGATTCAAACACCGCAAGCGCCTTCTCTCGGGCCAGGCGACACGCGGTCTGCGCGGGGTCTTCGCAGGTGAGAGCATCTTCATCGAGATGCGCAGGGACGACCTCGAACTCGGGCACGAAGCGACGGAGAAGCTCCTGTCGACGCGGCGAGGCGCTGGCAAGGACCACCGGATATCGGAGGCGGATCATACGACCGGCGGAAACTCCGGTTCGTTCGGCCGCGGCATCCGCGCTGCGACAGGCAGCAACGCGGGAAACGCTTTGTGCGGCTCGGTCTGATACCAGTAGGCCGTGCTCGAATAGTCGTTCGAGAGCTTGTTCGCGTGGCCATGCTCGATCGTCACGCGAATGCTCTCGCGGAACCGGATCGGGTCTTCGATGTGATAGCGATACACCGAATTCTTGCCTTTCCAGTTCCAGTCCCGATTCCCCGAGTAGTGGAGCACGCCGTGGTAAGGGGCGTGGTACTCCTCACGGGGGCAAAACGCGGTGTTGAAGTAGTCCTCGGTGCCGGTCCCGTGCAAGGACGGCGGCCACGGTTCGCCATCGATGAAGATCATGTCGTCGCCTTCGCCGTACCAGTCATTGCCTTGCCGCTGGAAGCAATCGACGTCGAGGTGGCAGCCGACGTAGACGCCGTCTCCGACGGCGTCGAGGATGACGTAGTTGTCGTCCCCGGTGACGTTGGGACGCTGACTCCAGATGTCCCAGAGATTCTCGTTGTTCAAGCGCTCCGTGAGCCAACCGTCGGTCACGCTCTCGCGACGCCATTGGGCATGAAACCGGGCAAGTTCGCTCGTCGGCCGGTCGTATTCCTCGTAGTCGATGTAGAAGTAGAGGTTGACGCGCTGGTCTCCATCGTTGGCGATCTCGATGCGGGCCTGGTCGAACGGCATCGGGAACCAGCAGTTCATCCCCCGGCCGTCTTGGGGGCTCATTTGGAACGGCGCGCAGACGAAGTTCTTGAACAGCCCGTGGCCGATCCCGAAAAAGTCGCCAAGTGGGCACTCGATGCTGGGATGCTCTTCGCCATCCCACCAAGCCCGGAGGACGAGCTTTCGGGGAAAGGCGTCATCGTTCCCGACCGTCATCCAAATGTGCTTTACGCAACCCGACTTGGCGACGTCGAGAAGCGTGGTTCGCGAGCCTGGGTCGAGATACCACCAATCGCTGTTGTTGCCCTCGCGGTCGAAACTGCTCGCGCGCTTTGAGCGGTAGTCGCGCAAGTACGGGAGCGAACCAAGGGAGGTGCCACCAATCATCGGCTCATTGTGCCTTGGTCGAGGTCGAGCCGGCTCGGATCACGAACCAGCGGAATCCCTGGGGCGGAACCGTGACCTTGAGCGGCAGGATCGCTCCCTCGGCGAGCTTGCGGTAAGCCCGACCGCCGTCTTCCGGCGCGATCGAGCACGTGCCGGAGAGTCCGGCGAAATAGAGCGGGATCCGGAGTTCCTCGGTTCGCTCGGCGTCGGTCGGGTTCCACACCAGTGCCATCGCCGGAATCGCAGCACCGGGATCGACATGGACGATCGCATCGAGATTCCGTCCATCGGGGCGCCGCACATGAACGACGTCGGACTCGAGGATCTTCCGGTACTTTTTGAACCAGGCGATCCACTTCTGGACCATCGCCCGGGTCTCGGGGGCGTCGTAAAGTCGCGGACCACGGTAGCAGGCTTGGGCACCGTAGGCGAGGTTGTTGATCAGATGGCGCTCGTAGTCGGCAAGATGCTCGCGGAGCGGCTCGATGGTGGCCTCAGGCCCGCCGCCCTGATATTCGACCAGGGGAACCATCATCCATCCCATGCTTGGAGTCTTCTCCCAGGTGCCGTCGAACAGGTTTTGTCGAGCGTGAAGGTGCTGCTGGGCGCGGGGAAGGGACCAGTTCGACTCTCGGTACCCCATGCCGGTCTTGTTCGAACCCGCGAGGAAGTAGTTGTCAGGCACGTTGAGGTAGATGCCGCGGCCCCGACACCAGCGATAGAGCTCGGCGATCACCGCGTACTGCTTCCACTGGGAGTCGTCGAGACCCTCATGACCGGCATGGGTGGTCGATGCGCAGACGTCGCCGGGGTAGTTCCCATCATGCTCGAGGAGGTCGAATCCGGTCTTGTCCAGGAAGTTTTTGATCTTGCGGAAGTACTCCAGCCCCCATGTGCTGACGAGGCAGGGCGAGATGCCGAAGATCGCGCCTCCCGGCTTGCCGGTCTTGGGATCGATCACGTCGGTCTCGGGGCCGACGCTCCGACTCGCGAGGAGGCTGTAGCCCCCGAGCTTGAGTCCTTTGGCATGCGCGTAGTCGGCGAAACCCTTGAACTTGGCGAGGTTCGCCTCGCTTTGGTCCTCCATATCGAGGCCGCTCCAGAACGAGATGATGACGATCTCGAAGCCACAGTCGGCAGCCTGATCGATCGCGGTGTGGACGACTTTCGGGTCGGTCGAAGTCAGGTGAAGCATGAGCGGGCTCTCTTGGGACCAGGGAGCCAGACGCCGGAACAGCTTGCGCAGGGCGAGTCCTTGGCGTTCACGATCGGTCGAATCGTGGATCAGGGTGAAGACGTGGAACGACCGGAAGGTCTCGCTCGGGGCCAGCTGGGTTGCGGGACCGATCGGGGGCTTCACCTCCAGATCGCAGGGCGTCTTGAGGTTGTAGTTCACTTGAGTCTTGTAGTCGGGGTCGGGAACCCAGTGGACGGTCTTGTTCGAGTTCCGCGTCGCCATCCCTCCGAAGGAGAAATCGGTCAACACGGTCAGGGGTGGCTTGATCCATGTGTCGCTGTCGTCGACGATCGACTCCGCCTCGGCAAGACCGAGATTCTCGGCGATGAACCGATCGATTCTGACCGTTCTCAGACCGTTGTTCTCGAGTTCGAGACGCTTCAAGAAAACCGGAATCCCATCGTACAGTTCGTAGTAGATTCTCGCTTCGATCCCTTCAAGCCCGGCCGGGGGGCGGAACCGAAGGGTCAACGCCACCCCCGGAGGGGGCCACGGCGCCCGGATCCCGAAGAGTGGCTTCCAATCCAGACGCTTTGCGGGCTTGCCGACCTCGAATCCTCGAAACGTGAAAGCGTCCGGCATCACCGACATTCGCGTGACCCAGTCCGAAGTCAGGAAAGCTCGGTTCGGCTGGCCCGCGAGCCCGCCGATCGGATAGCGCTTGCCGGCGATCTCCACGATCGCCTCCGGCTTGACCGCGCGCAACCATTCGGTCCCGCTGCGCTCCTCACGAAGCCCGACCGTCGCGAATGCGGGCCCGAGTCGGAACACGCGCGAAACGAGACCATTGGTCAGCACGAGTTCGGCGTCGGCCGACTGCTTCAGCTCGGCCCGATATCGGGAAGGGTCGAGGAGCCAGTCGACGGTTGCGGGCTGGGGGTTCCAAAGCGGAAGGAGAGCAGTCATCGGCTCCCATTTCGATGCCTGGCCGCGAATTCCCTCGCGGATCACCGCTTGACGAACAGGTAGTCCATGCTGCAGGGGAGCAGCTTCTGCAGGAATCGGGCCTTCTGGAGCGTGAGATAGTAGAACGTTTCGAAGCCGCCTCGGTTCTGGATCGTCGGATCAAACCGAAGCGTGACGTCGAAGCCGGCGGCCTCGGCCAACTCTTGGATTCGCGAGTAGATCAACACGTCTTCGGGCACCGAGGGTCGCTTCCGGTTCACGCGCCGGTGGGCGCGCTTATGGATGTACGGTTTGCAGGACGGCTCATGGAGGTAGAGCACCGCCCCACCGGGTCGCAGCACCCTTGCAAGCTCGGCGAAGGTCGCGCGGTGCTTCACGAAATGGTGCGCGGCCTCGAAACAAAAGACGAGATCGAGCGAGCCGTCCTCGACCGGTATCTCGTACGACTTGCAGGCAAAGGTTTCGTCGACCTTGACCTCGAAGACGCGCTCCCATTTGCCGATCGACGCGACGGCATGTTCGCTGATGTCGGTCGCGATGACCTTGGCCTCAGGGAACAGCCGCTTCACGACGCAGGACGCCCAGCCTTGTCCCGCCCCGAGTTCGAGAATCGTTTGCGATCGTGCGAAGACCGCCTGGAAGTGGCGAATCTTGGCGAGGAGGGTTTTGGCCTCGCCCATTTTGTTGACGAGCACGTCAAGGGAGTCGGCCTCCGGGCGCTCCGCTTCGGAGTCGCGCCAGAAGTCGATTTCGATCTGTTCTTTCCGGGAAAGGTCGAGTTCTGGGTTCATGGGCCGCCGAGGAGATTGTCGGTACGAATCCGACGGAGGGTCAGGATCCGCCCGCCTTCCGCTCGAGCTGCATGATGACGGCCTCGGTGCGGCTGTTGACCTGGAGCTTCTCGAGGATGCTGCTCACGTGGTTCTTGACGGTCTTTTCGGCGATGAACAGCTTGTCGGCGATCTCCTTGTTGCGCATCCCCTTGGCCATGAGATCGAGGATCTCCTCTTCCCGCGGGCTAAGCACGTAGAAATCGGCCTCGACCGCCTTGGGTCTCGCATCGCGGGGCGGAAAGGCCCCGATGATGCGGGCCGCGATCTTCGGGCTGATCTTCGCTCCGCCGGTTTCGGCGACACGGATCGCGTCGACGACCTCCTGAGGGGTCGAGGTCTTGAGGAGGTAGCCGAGGGCTCCTGCGCTGATCGCGTCGAAGATGGTGTCATCGTCCTCATTGACGGTGAGAACGACCACGTTCACTGACTTCTCTTGCTGCTTGAGCTTCTTGATGAGCTCGATTCCGCTCATCCTGGGCATGTTGATGTCGGTCAGGAGGACGTCGGGCGGGTTCTTGAGGCAGACCTCGAGCGCCTCCTGCCCGTCGACGCAGACCGCGACGATATCGCACTCCGGCATCAGGGAGAGCGTCTTCTGGAGGGCGTTGCGATACGGCGCCTCGTCGTCGACGATGACGGTACGAATGGTCACGGACATAGTCGCAGTATAGCGTCGCGGCTAGCCGGATTTAGAGCATTGATTGCAGCGCCCAACGACCTCGATCTTGATCACACTCGGATCGAACCCCATCTGGGATATCTGCGCTTCGGCCGCGCTGAGGGCCGCCGCCGGCACTTCGACCTCCTGGACGTTGCCGCAGTCACTGCAGACGAGGTGCTCGGTCTGATGGACGTGCTCGCCGCCGAGTCGGCAGGCGAGGTAGCCATCGACCACCCCGATGTGATGGATCAGGCCGACCTCGTTGAGGGTCGCCAGGATTCGGTAGACGCTGACCACGTCGATGCGCCCGCCATTGGCGAGGATGCGCTCGTGGATCCCGTAGGCGCTGAGGGCCTCGTTGCTTTGGGCCAGAGTACGGATGACCTGGACTCTCGGCATAGTAATCCGGAATCCCTCGGCTCTCAGCCGGTGGATCGCACGCTCTTCAAATGCCCGGACGTCCTCGGGCCTCGTCGACGACTTCATGGCCGTCGGCGACGGCCTCTTCGCGGTTTTCATTTGCACAACACCCAATTCAGGAATCAAATTCAAGCCAAATACCGGCGAATTTCACTTCCCATCTTGCACGAACGGCCCTCCAGATTGCAAACTTAGCGAGGACTCGAAAGAGCCTAGAGTCGAGGGAGCCTCGGTCATGCGTCTCGACGCGCAAAGACGTGGCCCTCGAACCAACCGAAAAGGCCAACGGAGGGACAGATGCAGTTTTACAATCTCAAGACACGATCGCACGTGGACGTTCCGGAATCGGATGTCCGCAAGACCACGATGGAGCGCAAGACGAAGTCGGGCACCCAGATTCGCTACGCTCTCACCGCCGAGTACCAGGGCAGCAAGCTCTTCAAGTTCGTCAACGAGGCCACCTACAAGGCCACCAACGTCAAGGAAGTTTGAGCCTGGACCGCCACGAGGCGGTCCACGACAGGCCCGACTGAGCGCGACTCAGTCGGGCCTGTTTCCGTTTTCTACCAGCCTCAGGAGAGCCTGCCAGTCCTCCGGATTGTCGAAGTCGAGACACGTCGAGGGGTGGCAGTTCGGGTCGATCCAGGCTGCACCCCCGAGCGCTTGAGCCAGAATCCGCTCGGCTTCGGACAGTGAGATGCGCCCTGCCCGATACCGGACGAGGTTCCAGAGCCCCAGCTTCCAGAGCATCTTCATCTGGTTCTTGCGGGAGCGACGTATCGACGTGGCAAGTTCGAGAATGTGGACCAGCCCGTCCCGGCTACACGCGTAGAGCGCGCCGCTGAGGTGAGGCCCCTCCCGAAGCCGCAAGCTCTCGAACGGAACGCCGGGATACACGCGGGCGAATTCGGCAGAAGGCGAAAGACCGGTCGCGTACCACCGATGCGGCTTGCCCTCCGCGTCGGCTCGGCGTAGTACGGTTTCGGTGAACCGAACGAGGTCTTCGGCGCGCAACAAGGGTGTGTCGGCAGGAAGGAAGAGCACCCCCTGGACGTGCTCGCCGAGCACCTGAAGGCCAAGATGGGCGTTCTCGACGGCTGATGCGCCTTCGGGCACAAACGTGCCGTAGGTCACCTCGCTCGCGATCTCGACCCCGGTGACGGTCACGCAAGGACCGAGGTCGGCGGCTTCGACAGCGGCGAGCGTGTGGGCGAGGCTGGTTCGTCCCGCGATCACCGCCATCGCCTTGCGCCGCACGCCAAGCACAGCGTCCAGCTCGGGTTCCACTTCCCCGCCGGCGGCGATCACGACGCCCCACCTCATCCTGCCACCACCTGATAGGTGAACCACGCGGTCAAGACGAAGCCAAGGACGACGATCGCCTTGCGCAGGAGCTCGGCTTCGACCTTCTGGGACCACACCGCTCCCAAGTAGCCGCCGACGAGCGCGCCGACCATCAGCGCCAGCGCGGGAACGAGCAGGACGACTCCGGCAAATAGGAACACGAGCGTTGCCGTCGCATTGATGACGACGGCGAGCCAACTCTTGATTGCGTTGTGCTCGTGGATGTCGCCGGCGAGATAGAGGCCGAAGACGGCGAGCATCAGGATTCCCATCCCCGCCCCGAAATAGCCGCCATAGATCGCGACCAGAAACTGAAGAAGAGCGGCGATCCAGGGTGCCGCCCGGTGGGTCCGCCCCTGCGACCAGGTCTTAATCCGAGGCTGGTAGGCGAGGAGGAGGGTCGCGACGAGGAGCAACCCGGGGATCACAGCCCGAAAAACCGACTGAGGCGTCGAGATGAGGAGCCAGGCTCCCCCGGCAGAGCCGATGAGCGTCACGAGCAGGAGCCGGACGAGGTCGTCTTTGACGGTAGCGAGTTTGCTCCAGAAGCCGATCGCGCTCGCCAGCGAGCCGGGCCAAAGCGCGACGGCATTGGTCGCGTTCGCGATGAGCGGAGGAACGCCGAGCCCGACCAAGGTCGGAAACGAGACGAGAGAGCCACCCCCGGCCACGGCGTTGATCGCGGAGGCCACGATTCCGGCGAGCACGAGCAGCGCGAGAGAGAGCCCATCGGTCGGCGCTGCCAGCATGGCCGGTTATAGCACGACGTCACGGGCCAGGGTGGATCGGCTTCTTTTCCGACTGCTTGGCGAGAAGGTCGGCGAATTGCGGGACTGCCCGGAGAGCATCGACCATTTCCATCGGGAGGGTGATGATGACGGTGTTCGAGGGAGAGGTCCCAAGGCCGTCCAGGGTTTGGAGGGTCCGGAGTTGGAGCGCTCCTGGACTTGTCGACATCATGTCTGCCGCCGCGGCGAGGTTGACCGCCGCCTCCCGGTCGCCCTCAGCCTTGGTGATCGTGGCTCGCTTTTCGCGCTCGGCCGAGGCCTGGCGGGCCATCACCCGCTTGAGATCCTCGGGAAGCTCGATGTCCTGGATTCGGATGCCGGCGACTTCAAGTCCCCAGCCGTCCACTTCCGTCTCGACCAGGTGCTCGATCTTCTGCCCCACAAGCTCCCGATCGGCAAGGATCTCATCCAAGGTCATGCTTCCGATAATGTCGCGGAGCGCGGTCTGAGCGTACTGCTGGATCGCATGCTGGTAATCGCGAACCTTGATCACCGCCTCGCCCGGGTCGCTGACCCGGAGGAAGATCACGCCGTCCAGTGACACCGGGACGTTGTCCTTGGTGATCGCCTGTCGCCGCGGGATCTCGAGGGTCATGATGCGTGTGTCCACCGTCCTCACGGCGTCGAAGAAGGGCAGAATCCAGAACATCCCCGGCCCCTTCGTCGAGACATACTTGCCGAGCCGGAAGACGAGTGCCTTCTCCCATTGGGCGGCGACACGAATGGCCGAGGCAAGCAGCCCGCCGACGCCGGCGCACGCGATCATGCCGAACAGCGCGATCGGGGTTTGGGGGGTCGGCCCAAAGACCAAGACGCCGGCCGTCGTGAACCCGACGAAGATCAAGAAGGGGATCGGATTCGGAATCGTGTTCGCTCGCTGGGCCTGGTAAGCAGAGACATCGACCCCAGGCGCGAAAGGAACGGGGTAGTTCGGCTTCATCTCACTCGTAGATACGACCGCGAGCGTCAAGAGGATTTGGCGTTCCGGGCAAAGCATGCCCGGAACGCCAAGCGGACTTCACCGTCGACGGCGGCGCAGAGCCAGCAGGGTGACGCCGAAGCCGATCGCGAGGAGCGAGCCGGGCTCCGGCACGACGCAGTCGTACAAAACCGAAGTCGGAACGACTCCGACGGTTCCACTCGGAACGCCCGAATCTGGGCCACCTGGGATCGAACTTGCCCACTCGATCCCGGTGATGCCGAAGTTCTCGTAGGCGATGATATCGATGGGATACAGTCCAGCGGCCTCGAAGGAAACTCGCTGAACGATGTAGCCGAAGCCGTGGTCGCCGCCGTTGTCGATCACGTCGATCCCCCCGATTCGGAGCCCGCTCCCGTCGTCCGAACCGAGGCCGAACGTGACGTTGATGCCGGGGGCACCCGAATCCTGGTCATACGCGTCCAAGATCGAAATCGCTCCGCGAAAACGCCAAAGGGACGTCTCCAAAGCATTCGACCCGACCGCCGCGGGCATCAAGGTGCCGGCGTCGATGCCCAACCAGTCGTTGAGGGAGTTCCCGTCGAATAAGGTGTCGATGCCGCCGTTCGGGTAGTCCAGAAGCGTGCTCTTGAAGGTTGCATCAGCCGGGTTCGCCCCCGCATGCGCCCATGCCGTTGAATTGTCGTAGAACGGGCCCATGTTCCAATAATCGCCACATAGACCCGTGCCCGGCGAACTTGGATTCGTTCCGTACGCCGTCGAATACGGGATCACGACGTCGATCGCCGAAGCTCCCTGCAGTCCACCCAGAACAACCAGAGACAAAACTGTGAATCGTCTCATCATCTCTCCTCTCGCCCCGCACAACTGCGAGCCGAACGTTGAAAGGATGTTGCCCTGACGCGTGTGATACGCCTCGGCGGGCTTCGGTCACAATCGCTTCCATGGTAACCGTGGTCGGAGGCGGATTCGCGGGGGTCGAGGCGGCATGGGCCGCCGCGCGACGCGGCGCACAAGTGCGTCTGGTCGAAATGCGCCCCGTCCGGATGACGCCGGCCCACAAGACACCTCTCTTGTGCGAACTCGTCTGTTCGAACAGTTTCAAGTCGAAGCTCGCGACGACCCCGGCTGGACGTCTCAAGCAAGAGATGGTCGCGCTCGGTTCGCTCGTCATCCCGACCGGCGAAGCCCACGCCGTGCCTGGCGGTGAGGCCCTTTGCGTCGACCGCGACCGGTACGCCGAAGCGATCACCTCGGCGATCGGGTCACACCCCGCGATCGAGGTCGTCCGGACCGAATTCGACGGCATCCTGGTCGAACAAGCGCTCAGGGACGGGCCGGTGATTCTCGCGACCGGCCCTTTGACGAGCGCGGGCCTCTCCGCATACCTGGCAGAGCTCGCGGGACGCGAGCACCTCTATTTCTACGATGCCGTCAGCCCAGTGGTGGATGCGACCACGCTTGACCGTTCGGTGATCTTCGCACAGAGTCGCTACGACAAGGGTGGTGACGACTACCTGAATTGCCCGTTCGACCAGGAGTCCTACGCGCGTTTCGTCCAAGAACTCGTCACTGCTGAAAGGGCTCCGATCCATGACTTCGAGGCCGAGGATGACGAACACAAGGTGGTCGATCCGCGCCTCCGGGAGGAGCGATTTCTGGAGCAGATCAAGTACTTCTCGGGCTGCACGCCGATAGAGGCGATTGCGGACAAGGGCGCGCGATCGTTGGCCTTCGGGAACTTCAAGCCCGTCGGCCTCCGGGACCCGCGCACGGGACGCCGACCGTATGCCGCGCTTCAGCTCCGACCCGAGAATCGCGAGAGATCCCTCTTCTCGCTCGTCGCCTGTCAGACGCGACTCAAATGGGGCGAACAGAAGCGTGTGTTTCGACTTGTTCCCGGACTCGAAAACGCGGAGTTCGTCCGGTTCGGCGTCATCCACCGCAACACCTATCTCGAAGCGCCGAACGTTCTCACCGAAAGGTTGGAAATGCGAGCCCGTCGGGGGCTCTTTGTTGCCGGACAGCTTACGGGAGTGGAGGGCTATGTGGAGAGCGCGGCCATGGGCATCCTCGCGGGAATTCACGCGGCCGCCGTCGAGCGAGGCGAGCGGGTTGGACCGCCGCCACGGGCATCGGCTTACGGTTCCCTCCTGGCCCACCTCCAAGACCGGACCGAGCGAGAATTTGCTCCGATGAACATCAACTGGGGTCTCTTCCAAGAACCCGAACCTCCGATCAAGGATCGCGGCCGCCGACAGGAAGTTAAGCTGGCTGCCGCCGAGGCCGCCTTCACCGCATGGTTACCTGAGGCTCTCGGCTTCGCCGTCCGGTAGCATCGCGAGAAAGGTCGCCTCGTCGATCACCTCGATCCCCAGGGACTCCGCTTTCGCGAGCTTGCTCCCGGCCCCTGGCCCGGCAACAACGAGACTCGTCGCTTTGCTGACCGAGCCGGCGGCTTTGCCACCCCACTTGATCACCATGGCCTCTGCCCCTTCGCGTGTGATGTGCTCGAGCTTGCCGGTGAACACGATCGTCTTCCCGGCGAAGAGGTCTCCGGAGGGCGCTTCGGCTTCCACGGGAGCCACTCCAGCATCGAGGAGTTGGTCGATCAGGCTTTGGTTTTCTTCATCCTCAAGCCACGATTCGATCTCACTTGCCGTCCTCGGCCCGATATCCGGGACCGCGAGGAGCGCGTCGTAGTGGGCACGACGGAAGCCTTCGAGCGTCCGAAACTCGCGGGCGAGATCGCCCGCGGTCCGGTCGCCGACAAACCGGATCCCGAGTCCAAAGAGCAGCCGGTTGAGCGGTCTCGACTTGCTTACTTCGATGGCGGCGAGGAGGTTCTCCACGCTTTGTTCCCCCATCCGGTCGAGCTGCACCAGATCTTCTCTCCGCGCACGAAGTCGGTAGATACTGGGCAGATCGGTGAGATAGCCGAGCTCGAGGAGTCGAACGATCTGCTTTTCGCCCAGGCCCTCGATGTCCATCGCCGAACGGCTTGCGAAGTGGATGAGCTTCGCGCTGACTTGGGCCGGGCAGGCGCGATTGGGGCACTTGAGCGCAACCATCCCCTCCTGCCTTTGAAGCGGGGTCCCGCACTCGGGGCACACGGTCGGCTCGACCGGTGGCATGAGGGAACCTTCTCGCTTCTCCAGCACGGGGCCGATGACCTCGGGAATCACGTCTCCCGCCCTCTGGACGACCACGATGTCCCCTTCGCGGACATCCTTGCGTCGCAGATCCTCGTAGTTGTGGAGGGTTGCCCGACTGACGGTGACACCCCCCACGAAGACCGGCTCGAGCTCGGCTACGGGAGTGACCACGCCGGTCCTGCCGACATGGGTCGAGATGTGGAGGAGTCGCGTGAACGCTTGCTCGGCGGGGAACTTGTAAGCGATCGCCCAGCGCGGCCCGCGTGCAGTCGAACCGAGTTGATCTTGATCCTCAAAGCGGTCGACTTTGAAGACAATCCCATCGATCCCGAACGGGAGTTCTGCGCGTCGCCGCTCGATTTTTTCCGCCCAAGCGACCAAGGCATCCCCGCCATCGAGGACCTGCCCTTCCGAGCGGATCGCGAATCCGAGCCTCGCCAACGCCTTCATCGTCTCGCCCTGGGTCTCGGCGAGGCGCGGACCGGCCCCGAGCCCGTACGCACAGAAATTGAGTCGACGCGAGGCCGTGATGCGGCTGTCAAGCTGGCGCATCGCTCCGGCGGAAGCGTTCCGCGGATTCGCAAAGACCTGCTCGCCGCGCGCGGTGCGTTCGGCGTTCAACGCTTCAAAAACGCTCTTGAAGAGGAGGATCTCGCCTCGGACCTCGACGGTCCCGGGTAGGGGTTCGAGCAGCTTGAGGGGGATGTCACGCACCGTTCGTGCATTCTCGGTGACGACTTCGCCAGTCTCGCCGTCGCCACGCGTCGTCGCCCGGACGAGAATGCCGTCTTCGTAGGTCAACGAGATCGACAGGCCGTCGAACTTGAGCTCGGCGTAGTAGGCGATCGGTCCTCCACGCCCGAGTCCGCGAACAATACGCTCGTCGAAGGCGCGAAGCTCGGCCTCCCCAAACGCGTTATCGAGCGAGAGCATGGGGGCCAGGTGCCGATGGGACGGGAACCCCTCGCGCGGCGGCGCTCCGACTCTCGCCGTCGGGCTATCCGGGCTCCTGAGATCGGGGTGAGCGGCCTCAAGTTCGACCAGTTCTCGGAAGAGCGCATCCCATGACGAGTCGGAGATTTCGGGCTGGTCGAGCACATAGTAGAGGCGATTGTGACGCTCGATCTCCGCCCGGAGCCAGGCGGCCCTTTCTGCCGGACCCATGGCCCGAATGTTAGCGCGAGCCCGCCGTTTTCCGCAACGTGAGCCAATTCACCTCGTCCCACTTGCCTTACACTAGTGTCAAAGGCAATATGTCAACGAACACAGTTGGAGGACTCTCTTGAGGCGATTCTTGGCTCTGGCATCCTTGGCGACGGTGGCTGCCGCTTCTCAGGCCCAAATCTCGATCCCGCCCTTCCCGACGTGGATCAACGAGCAGTACGACTCGATGGGGATCGGCGCTTACAGCTCGTTCCCATCCATGGGGCCTTGGGCCGTGACGACGGCGATCCCTCCGGCAGGTCTGATGGCGGTTCTCGCAACAACCGGCGCGCCTCTTCCCCCGCTTACCGGGACTCAGGCGATGTTTGGTCGCCAGTGCGACGTCGAGTGGCGGTTCACCGCTCCGATGCGTCGGTTCGGGGGCTATTGGCGAACGGCCGTCGGTGGAGCTGGAACCACCGCCGTCCGGTTCCGGTTCTACAACACCTCGAACGTCTTGTTCTACACTTCGCCGCCTCTTCCGATCACCACCACCGGCTACACCTGGTACGGCTATTGGACCTTCCAGTTCTTCAGTCGCGTCGAGGTCATCGGCGTCCCAGGCCCAGGCTATGTCGGTCATGACGACACTCGTGCCAGACCCTGGTAACCGGTTCCAAGGCAGGAGATATCATGATGAAACGCATCCTTTTTGCTTTGACCGGGGCCTTGGCGGCGTCCAGCGCAATCGGGCAGCTACCTCAAGCTTGGTTCCCGACCCCTTGCGTCGAGAACTACGACACCATGCCGGCGGGCTCTTACGCAGGCTTCCCGGCGATGTTCGTGGGCGGAACTCCGTTCGCGACGGCGAATACGATCTCGGGAGCACCGCTCGACGTCGGTAGCTTCGGCTTCCTCCCGCCGTTCAATGGGCTTCAGTGCATGTTCGGGAACCAGACCGATGTGGACTGGCGCTTCATCATTCCGATGCGGCGTTTCGGAGGCTATTGGCGGGCCGCTTCGACCGCCACGACCGGCATGCAGATTCGCTATACGCTGCCTTCGGGCACGGTGTGGTTCACGAGCCCAGTGCTCCCCATCAACACCACGTCTTGGACGTGGTACGGCCACTTCCTCTTCGCGCTCTGCAACAAGGCCGAAGTTCTCGGTGTCCCGTTCGGGGGCTTTGTCGGCCACGATGGCACCCGCGCCCGATGGTGGTAGGGGCTTTCCCGTCGGCTTCAACCCACTGAGGCCGACGAAGACACACGGAGACTTGCAAATACTATGAAGAAACTGCTTCCCATTCTCGCCTTGTCCGCGATCGCCGTTGCGGCAAATGCCCAGATCGCGAATCCGCCGTTCTTCACGCCCCTGGTCGAGGACTATGACACCATGGCCGCGGGCGTTTACCCGACGTTCCCTGCGATGTCGGGCAACGCGACGGTCACTGCGATCACCGGCGCGCTGATGGACGTCGGGAATTTCACCTTCCTTCCCCCTTGGAACGGGCTCCAGTGCATGTACGGTATCTCGACCGATGTCCAGTGGCGGTTCAACTTCGGCATGCGCCGATTCGGGGGGCGCTGGCGGTCGGCTTCGACCGCGACGACCGGTTTCCGGATGCGGTTCTACACGCTGGCAAACACGCTTTGGTTCACAAGCCCGGTCCTGCCGATCAACACGACGAGCTGGCAGTGGTACGGGTACTGGACGTTCGTATTCGTAGGCAGCGTCATCATCGAGGGAGTCCCCACGCCGGGCTACGTCGGCCACGATAACACTCGCGCTCGTTGGTGGTAGTGCTTTGATCATGCTCCGGAGATAGACCTATGAAAAGACTCATCCCGTTTGTTGTGCTTGGCGTCCTCAGCGGTGCGGCCCACTCGCAGATGCCGAATCCAGTCTTTGCGTCCCCGTTGATCGAGAACTACGATTCGATGGTGGCCGGCCTCTACGCGTTCTTTCCCGCGATGAGCGGATTCGCGACGGCGAATGCGATTACCGGTGCGCCGATGGATGTCGGCTCGTTCACGTTTCTCCCGCCATTCAACGGCACGCAGTGCATGTACGGCATCCAAAGCGATGTCGCTTGGCGGTTCAACTTCCCGCTTCGACGTTTTGGGGGGCGATGGCGATCAGCCGCCACGTGGGTGACCGGCCTTCGCATGCGGTTCTTCACCACCGCCGGCGCACCCTGGTTCACGAGCCCCGTGCTACCCATCACCACCACGAGCTGGCAGTGGTACGGCTACTTCCTTTTCACTGCGTGTGGCAGTGTGATCATCGAGGGCGTCCCGAGCCCCGGCTTCGTGGGACACGACAACACCCGCGCTCGGTGGTGGTAGACCGCCGAGCCTGAACGCGCGCTCGCGCGAGGCGCGAGCCGGAGGTCCGAATGAAGAAATGCCTTGCTGCGTTGATCGGCGCGGCGCTGGGCGGGTTCGCCTGTGCCCAGATTCCGATCGGTCCGTTCTTGCCAAACATTCTCGAAAACTACGACAGTCAAGTTCTGGGGGTGTACACGACGCTCTCCACGATGGGACCTTGGGCCACGACGAACCCGATTACGCCGGGCGCGCAACTTCACATCGTCCAGAACATGACGCCGACGTTCCTGCCCCCTTTCAACGGGAATCACGCGATGGTCTGCTGGGGCGGAGACGTGGAGTGGAGATTCCTAGTTCCGATCAAGCGATTCGGTGGGTATTGGCGGGCACCCCAAGGAATCGGGTCACCTCCGACTGCAGTTCAGTTCAAGTTCTACAACACGAGTAACACTCTGTTCTTCACTAGCCCGGCCCAGGCGATCAGCACGACTGCGTGGACCTGGCGGGGCTACTGGCTCTTCTGGGCGACGCTCCGAGTCGAGGTCATCGGCATCGGGGGCAGCGGAGGGTTTGTCGGGCACGACGAGACCCGCGCGCGTTGGTAGACTCGTCGAACGGGCCCGACCTTGTCGGGCCCGTTCGCGTGTCCGGGGGGATACAATAGCGTCACCCGGATGAACAAGAAGCTCGCGATACGCTTTGCGGTGGGCATCGGATTGATAGCCGTGCTCGTCGTCGCCTTCCAGTGGTTTCGGAGCCTGCAGGGAGATTTCGACTTCGGCAAGGCGGACACGGCCGACTGGGTCGTAGCCGTCCAGCGACTGGACGAGGGAAGTCAGGTGATCGTGATCAAGCCGGACGGCGCGATCGTCGCGGCCCCCGACCATCGAGCGGGTTCGAGCGATCAAGAGCCGGTGTGGCGCCCCGACGGGAACCGCGTCTTCTTCAGCAGCAACCGCGCCGGTGGAGCCTACGAGATCTTCCGCTGGAATCCACAATCGGGCAAGGTCGAAAAGCGGTCGTCGGGTTCGCGCAGCAAAGGCAGTCTCTGGTGTGGGCCCAAAGGCGACCCACAGGCCAACGTCGACTTCCTCATCACCGCGGGCGGATTCGTCGTGCAATACGACCCCAAAACGGGCAGTGGGAGACAGGTCCTGCCTCCGACGACGGAGGAACGCGCGATGGACGAGGAAGGCGGTTCGAGCGGCCAATTCGATTCGATGTACCGCGATCTCGGCAAGAGCTTCCAGGAGGCCCAGTGGGGCCCCGGCCGCCGGTGGATCGTGGCGAAGATGGTGCGCGAGAACGGGGACGAAATCCTCGTTTACCAAGGCGTCGAGCCGGAGATGACGGACAAGGGCCTGCAGATCGCTCCCCCGGCACCGATCGCGGCCGGAAACAAGATCGACTTCGACGTCGCGCCCTCAGGCGAGGTCGTGGTGTCCATCCAGGGATTCCGGTGGCCGACCGAAGTGCCTGCCGAATTCATCAAGGACGGCAAGGCGACGACGCCATATCTGAACGGGCTCATCGTGATCAACCCGGAGACGCCCGGTGGCCCGAAGACCCTGAATCTCTTCATCACGAAAGAGCGGCAGGTCCTCGCGTCGCCACGGCTCTCCCCGGACGGCAAGAGCGTCGCCGTCGTGGCGGGGACGGTGGACGAACAGGAACAGTTCGTTCCCGCGAGCCTGGTCGTGCTTCCGGTCGAGGAGCGCGGAATCGATCGCGCCCGCCCCCTGAGCCAGGGCACGATCTACGAGCCGAGCTGGCATCCAAGCGGCACGAAGCTCGTGTTCGCCAAGCGAGACAGCGAGGGGAAGCGATCGCTCTACGCGATCCCATCGGACGGAGGAACGGAGCAGAACCTGACCGGGGGCAAGGGCGACTTCGCGAACCCGAGCTTCAGCCCACAGACGAAGTAGCATCCCACGCGAAAAGGACCCGGGCATAGCCCGGGCCTTCTTTTCGCGTAAGGGAAGCAAAGTCGATCAACTATCCACCTCGCAGGAGCGACAGCACGGCTTGCGGTGCACTGTTCGCCTGCGCCAGCATCGCAAGGCCGCTCTGCTGGAGGATCTGGAGCTTGGTGAAGTTCGTCATTTCGTTGGCGACGTCGACGTCTCGGATCGAGGACTCGGAAGCGCTCAGGTTCTCCTTGGCAATGCCGAGCGCCCGGCTGTTCGATTCGAGCACGTTGCGCTGGAAGTTGCCGATGTTGCCTCGCGCGGCGGTGATGTCTTCGATCGCTTTATCGATGACGCGGATGGCGTTGTCGGAACCGGCCTGCGTTGTCACGTCCAGATTGCTGAGGTCCAGACCCGAAACCGCTCCCCGGCCCAAGTTCGAGGCGGCGAAATTGCCGAGGGAGAGGCTCGTGGTCTGGCCCGCATTGGCGCCGATCTGGAAGATGCTCGCACCGACGTTCACACGGCCCCAGCCGCCACCGGCACCGGCATTGCCGGCCTCGGTCAACGTGATGGCGTTGCCGTACTTGTCGCGAAGGACCAGGCCCCGACCGCTCGCGAAAGATACGGTCGCCAAGGTGCCGGCTCCGTCCGTGTCGATCACGACGTCGGCAGAGGCGTCGGTGCCGCTTGCGCTTTGCGTACCTGCGGCCGTGCGCAGGACGGCGTTCGAGTCGATGAGATCGACTTTCTGGTCGGAGCCGAAACCGGTCGACGTGAGCGTGACCCCTGCACCGGCGGACCAGTTGGCGGTAACGCCGGTCTGCGAGGACGAATTGTTGATCCGGGCCACGACGTCGCTGATGGTGTCGTTGGTCGTGACGTTGAAGCTGACACCGTTGATCGTGAACGATCCGGCGTTCGTCATCGTGGTGTCGGCGGCGGCGAAGCTTCGCGTGGCGGTGACCGACGCTCGGGTCGCGGCCGTCAAGTTGGTCACGGTCACCGTGGAGTTGGTGGTGACGGCGTTGCCATTGAAGACGCCGCTGAACGACATCGACGAGACGTTGGCTCCGCTCGTGGACACCGCATAGGTACCGGCGGACCCGTCAAGCAGCTTTTTCGAACCGAACTGGGTCTGCTGGGCGATGCGGCTGACCGACGACGCGATCGAATTGAGCTGGGCTTGATTGGCCTGCTTCTGGGCGTCCGTCATCGTGGCCGAGTTCGCGGACGAAACCGCCAGAGCTCGAGCGTCACGCAAGAGCTTGTTCACTTCGTTCAGTGCGCCTTCTGCGGTCTTGGCGTAGTTGACGGCATCCTGGCCGTTCTGCATGGCCTGCTGGATGCCCGAAATCTGGGCGCGAAAGGTCTCCGACACGATGAGGCCCGCAGGGTCGTCGGCCGCGGAGTTGATCCGGAAACCGGTCGAGAGCTTGCTCATAGAACTGGAGAAGTCGGTGCCTGTCAGAGACAGACTTCTCAGGGCGTTCATCGCCATGACGTTGGTGTTTACGCGAAAAGCTGACATGGTTCCTCCGTGTCTCCCGTTGGGGGCTCATCCTAAGCCCCGGGGCTACTCCCACGACGGGTTACAGGTCGGATATTCCAGGGATTGTGCGGGGAGAACCCAGTATTTTTACTTTGATTTCACGCGTTCTTACGGGTTTTCGATCGATCCTGGTAAGAAAACGTGGGGCACGCGGTTCCCCTGGTATTGATCCGGTTATTCGGCGTCTTCGCGCGGGACATATTCGAAGTGGGTGAACCACCACATCGCGAGCCCGGTCAGCGACCCGATGAGGATGAGCAACACGGGCCAGGCGGTGCCGGCCACGAGGGCGGCGTCTCCACCTTGGCCCGCCAGGGCCGAAACCAGCATCTGCTGGGTCGGGAGGGCGGGATGTTCGGCGATCGCTTGGAGGTAGCTGAAGATCGACGTGTAGAAGAGGTCGCCGCTGAAATTGGGGATGCCGACCTCCCAGAGGAAGGCGTAGATCAGGCACACGACCATAGCCCGATTGATCACAAGCGTGAACATCGTGAATAGCGACACATAGGCCAGCGACCCGACCGCGGCGGCCTTGAGATCATTGACGAGGAGCGGGTTCGACCCAAACCGAAAGCCATAGATCGCGATCGATGTCGCCAGGATCGCTAGGACCGTCACACCGAACACGACCGTGGCCGCAGCGAGCATCCGAGAAGCGAGCAACTGCCATCGAGGGATCGGGCGGGTCAGCAGGTACACGATCGTCTTCTGTTCGACCTCCTGCGTGACGATCGCAGTCGCGAAAATCGCCGACGAGAGCGCGATCAGCCGAAACACGAAGATCGAGCTGAGGCTGGCGTAGTCCTCACGAGGGCTCCCCGCATAGACCGAGCGCCAGACCAGGCCGAGGGCGAGCAGACTGAGGGCCACGAGGATCCACACGACGATGCGACGCGGCCGCAGGAAGTCACGCAGGGCCAAAGTGTAGAGGAAGAGCGGCACCGCTTAGGCCTCCACCAGATATCGGAACACCGATTCAAGGTTGTTATCCGGACTCCAGAGCCCGTCGATCCGCAATCCGTGATCGACGATCAGCGCGGGGAGGGCGTCGTAGAACATGCCGGGTTCGCGGGTGCGGAGTTCGAGGCCCTCGGCGGTCACTTCGACGCTGAGCACGTAGGGCAATCCGACGAGATTCTGGGCGAACGCCCGAGGATCGGGGGTCTCGATGCGGATCCGGTGCGGGTGCTTGTCGATCAGCTCTCTGATCACGCGGATGTCGCCGGTCGCGAGGAGTCGTCCTCGGTGAAGCAGGAGGATGCTCCGCGTCAACTGTTCGACTTCAAAGAGGATGTGTGAACTCACGACAATGCCTTTACCTTGGTCGGCGAGGTAGCCCAGAAGGTCCATGTAGTCCCGCCGACCGACCGGATCGAGTCCGTTGAGCGGCTCGTCGAGGAGGATGATTTGGGGATCATGGAGCATCGCCTGAGCGAGCTTGATGCGCTGCCGCATGCCTTTCGAGTAACCGGCGATCTTCCGATCGCAACGGTCCGCCATACCGACGATCTCGAGAACTTCCTGCGTGCGGCTCTTGGCCCTTTCCGGGCTGAGGCCGGCGAGGCGAGCGAGGTTCTGGACGAACTGACGCCCGGTCATGTATTCGTAGAAGTTGTCGATCTCGGGGCAGTAGCCGAGGAGCTTGTAGACCTCGGGGTTCGCGAACGGCTGCATCCCGCCGACGAGGACCTCGCCCGTGGTCGTGCGAAGCTGGCCCGTGATCAGGCGCATCATCGTCGATTTGCCGGCTCCGTTCTGGCCGAGGAGAGCGGTGATGCCGGGGCCGATCTGGCACGTGACGTCGTTGAGGCCCATGACCTGGCCGTACCAGCGGGACGCGTTGCGGAGTTCGACGATCGGCTTCACTTGACCACCTCGACCGCGCGAATCCTGGACCAGGCCAGCCACAGTGAAAGGAAGGTCACGATCCCGGAGATGAGAAGCATCGGGACGAGCGGCGGGGCCGGGATCATGGCGACGGGGCTCGGAAGGCCGAAGTAGGGCGAGCCATCGGTGTTCATGATCGCCTTCGTCGTGCCGATCATGGTGCCATCGACGCTGGCGTAGTACAGCTTCGCCGCAAGCGGGTTACCCTCTTCGGCGCGAAACACGCCGCGCGACACCCGGGTGCTGGCTTGCCAGGCGATGACCATCATCTGGGTGAAGAAGTTGGTGAGGAAGTAGAGGCCGGCGAACGCCGCCCCCGCCATGCGCCCTTGGTTGAACAAGGAACTCACGCCGATGATGAGCGCACTGTAGAAGGCGGCGATCAGCGGGCAGACGAGGAGGATCTTGACGATCATCCAGGGATCGTTCGAAAGGAAACCATACGCGCGGTAGCTCAGAGCCCCGTACAGGAAATAGACCAGGGACGGCAGGGCGACGGTCAAGAGAATCGGCAGAAAGACCCCGATGAACTTCCCGATCACGTAATCGAACTTCGAGCACGGCCGGGAGAGGTAGACGAGCAGCGCATTCGCCCGGTTGTCGTTTGCGATGACGCCGGCCCCGGCGATCAGGGTTACGACGAAAATCATGATCTGTGCCCACGACAACCCGTGGACGAACTGGTCGACCCAGATCACCCGCTTCATGAAGGTCGCAAGGGCGAACGGGCCCTGCTGTCGCGGGTTGGACTCCGCCGCCAGTTCGACGAAGTACACGATGATCATCATCAGCAGGTAATACCAACCCGAGGTGATCGTCGCGACCCAATACCATTTGTTCTTGAAGGTGCGGCGCACGTTCGTCTTGGCGATGACCCACCAGCGCTGAGTCGGCGATTCCAGAGGGCCGTCGTAGCCGCGGTAGGAAAGATCGGCGATCGGAGCGTTAGCCATGGACAGCCTCCAGAAAGGCCTCTTCGAGGGTCCGCTCGGCCTTTTCGAATCCGCGAATCTGGGCTTCGGCACTCCGCGCCGCGTCGAAGACCCGCGCAGCCGACTCCTCCAGGGTGACCGGCGCTTGAAGACGGTACGTGGTCGAGCCGACCATCCCGAGGAACGTCATCCCTCGAATCGTGACCTCTCGTAAGAAGGCGTCGCTGACTTCGCGGAGCTGGACGTCGACGGGCAAGCCGGCGAGGCGCTTCAGGTCCTCGATCATGCCTTGCTCACGCAGGCGTCCTTGGTATACGAGGAGAATCTGGTCGCAGGTCCGCTCGATGTCGGGGAGGAGGTGACTGCTCACGAGGACGTTGACGTCCTTCCCATGAGAGATCGAACGGATCAGCTTGAGCATCTCCTCACGGCCCCTTGGGTCGAGCCCGTTCGTCGGTTCGTCGAGGAGCAACAGCCTTGGACCGTGGACGAGCGCTTGGGCAAGCTTGATCTTCTGCTTCATGCCGGTCGAGTAGGTCTCGACGTTGCGGTAGCGGGCTTCGCCGAGACCGCAGTACTCGAGGACCTCGTGAGCCCGGCGGAGGGCCTGAGCGGAGGGCATTCCGGCGAGCTCGCCGGCGTAAGCCACGAAGCCAACCGCGGTCATGCCCGGGATGTGGCAGTCCTGTTCGGGCATGAATCCGATGCGCTGGCGGAGCTTGGGGCCGTCTCGGAAGGCGTCGAGCCCCATGACGATCCCGCTCCCCGAGGCCGGCGTCACGAAGCCAAGCAGGGTCTTGATCAGCGTCGTTTTTCCGGCACCGTTCGGTCCGAGAAGGCCGACGCACCCTTCAGGGATGACCGCACTGAAGTTGTCGAGAGCCGTGAACGATCCATAGCGAACCGTCAGACCTCGAATATCGGCAACCGGCATAGTTGGAATTTACTCAGGTTGGGGCACCATCGTTGCGCGCGCCCCAGGACTGACGGTCGTCACTTGTTCGCCGGAGGGGCTGAACTCGAGTTCGTCGGGCCGTTCGGAGGAGTCGCGGGACGCCCCAGAAAACGGTTCAAATCGACGGCAAGCACCCCGATGACGAGAGCAAGCACAAGCACCATCCCGACCGTGCTGACCATCTGCTGGACTTCGATGCTGAGCCGTCGACCGCGTCGGAGCATTTCGACGAACGCCACCACCATCTGGCCCCCATCGAGGGGCGGCACGGGGAGCAGATTCATGATTCCCAGCGAGATGCTCAGACCGGCCGCAAGCCCGAGAAGCACGGCGAGCCCCTCTTCGAGCGCGTGATAGGTGACCGTCGCGAGCGTGGCGGCTCCCCCGACCTCGTCTTTGGCACGAGCTGGATTCTTGATCAGCCCCACGAAGCCTTCGACCATCCGAACCGGTGCCTGCCAAGCCCGCGCCATCGCCTCAGGGAGGGACAGGGCCACACGTCGGCTGGTCCAGCCCGCCCCGATCTTGCCCTGAACCTTGCGTGCTTCGGTCGGTTCGAGCTTGTTCGAGATCACCGGGGTCGGCGCCTGGTCGGCTTGGGGCGTGATCGTGGTCGTGGCCCGCTTCCCGTCGCGTTCGTAGACGAACTCCAGGGGTTGCCCGGCACGGTCACGAACGATGACGAGCATGTCGTAGAAGGTCGAGACGGGCGTGCCGGCCACGCTCACGACCTTGTCACCGGGCTTGAGGCCGCCCACGGCCGCGGGCGCACCTTCGCGCACCGGGCCGAGGATCGGCTGGTTCACGGCGCGGTCTTCGCCCACGGTGACGAAGAGAAGGGTGTAGAGAATGAGTCCGAAGAGGACGCTGAACAGAGGTCCGGCAAAGAGAACGATCCAGCGAGCGAGCGGAGACTTGCTGTAGAAGCCGGCTTCGACTTGGGTTTCGCTGCCGTCCGGCTTTGGATGCATGCCTCGAATCGCGGCGAACCCCCCGAGAGGGAGGAGCAGGAGCGAAAACTCGGTACCGTCTTTGGCTCGACGCGCGATCACGGGTCGAAACTGAACCGGGACCTTTTCGCCATCGATGTCGAGCTCACCCTCGCCCATCGGGGCATCCTCGGCCTTGTGGAGGACCGGCTGGTAATAGAGCAGGAGCACACCGACCGAGGAGGCGAAGAAGAGGACGGTCAGGGCTTGGATCGTGTCGACGTTCTTGAGCCCGGTCGTGATGAGAAGGAACGCCATCCCTGCCAGCCAGGACCCGGCAAGCGGCTTGAGCATCCGCCCGATCGAGAACCTATAGAGCGCACCGATGCGGGTCGCGACCCAGACCGGCAGCGCGATCGCGAGAAGGAACAGACCTAGGGTCTGGACGATCGGAAATCCTTCGAGGCCACCGATCGCGACCATCGCGACGGCGATCAGCGCCGACACGGTGACGCGCCACGCGGGCGCAAGGGGCTCCTTCAGACGTTTGCTCAAGTCGGAGGTCCGGATGCCCCCCATCATGACGGCGAAGGCGTCGACCTTCATCCCGAACGCTTTGGCCGCCCAATAGTGTCCGAGCTCGTGGACCGCCACCAAGACCGTGATCACGATAAGGAACGCGATCCCGGCGAGCAGGTATTGACCGAGTTGCACAAGGGAATCCATGGACTTTCCTATTTACGTATCGATTCGAGCGTCGTTGCGCGCGCCCATGCGTCGGCGGCGAGCAACGAATCCAGCGTCGGTGCCGTCGGTCGGTGCGCCTCCATCGCTTGCTCGACGAGGTCGGCGATCGCAAGGAAACCGATCTCGCGCCTCAAGAAGGCGTTGGCGGCCTCTTCGTTCGCGGCATTGAGGACGCACGGGAGCGTACCTCCGACCCGCGCGGCGTGCCGCGCGAGACCGAGCGCCCGGAATGTGACTTCATCGGGGGCTTCGAACGTCAACCCCGGGGTGTCGAGCGGATTCCAGGGGGGTAGCTGATTCGGGATCCGCTCGGGGTAGAGCAAGGCGTACTGGATCGGGAGGCGCATGTTCGGCCAGCCGAACTGGCCGAGGACGCTCCCATCGCGAAACTTCACGAACGAGTGGGCGATGCTCTGGGGGTGGACGACCACGTCGATTTGGTCGACGGGCACGTCGAAGAGCCACCGCGCCTCGATCATCTCCAGGCCCTTGTTCATTAGGGTGGCGGAGTCGACGGTGATCTTCCCGCCCATCCGCCAAGTGGGGTGGGCAAGGGCCTCATCGACGGTCACGGCGCCGAGGGACTCTGCCGTCCGACCCCGAAACGGCCCGCCGGATGCGGTCAAGATCAGACGATCGATCTGGTCAGGACGCGAGCCGAGCATGCATTGGAAGAGGGCGCTGTGCTCACTGTCGATCGGTGTGATGAGGGCGCCCTTCTCGCGGGCGAGCGGCATCACGATCTCGCCGGCGGCAACAAGGACCTCCTTGCTCGCGAGCGCAATGTGCTTTCCGGCTTCGATCGCGGCGAGAGTCGGGAGGAGCCCGACGACGCCGGCAACGCTGACAACGACGACGTCGACGTCCGGATCGGCGGCGATTTGCACGAGGGCATCCATCCCGTCCTCTTCGAACACAACAGTATTCGCGACACCGAATTCGCGCGCCTGTTCATCGAGCGTGGCGCGGTTGCGGCCGGCGGCGAGAGCAACGACCTGGAGCCGGTCAGGCAGGTCCCGGACGACATCGAGAGTTTGCCGACCGATGCTGCCGGTCGAGCCGAGGACGGCGAGTCGAAGCACGGCCAAGTTTACGGCTTTTGGACCAGGTATGTTGGCAACATGATTCCCGACAAGCCGTCGATGTGGCGGCAGTTTTTCGATGTTCACGCGCCGCATTACGACGAGAACCCGTTCACAAAGAACACGCGGGTCGAATGCGACTTCTTGATCGAGGTGATGGCGCTTTCCCCTGAGGCCCGGGTCCTCGATATGGGGTGCGGGACCGGCCGTCACGCCGTCGAACTGGCTCGGCGCGGGTTTCGCGTAACCGGGGTCGACTTCTCGGCGGGCATGCTCGAGGAGGCCCGTCGCAAGGCCGACGCTGCCGGCGTCGAGGTCGAGTGGGTGAAGGCGGACGCTCGGGCCTTCTCCGGCACCGACTTCGACGCCGCGATCTGCCTGTGCGAGGGAGCGGTGGGGCTGATCGAGCATCACGAAGAGCCGGTGGCCCACGATCTGGAGATCTTCCGGGCGATCGGGCGTGCGCTCCGGCCCGGCGCCCCTTTTGTGATGACGGCGCTCAACGCCTACGCGACGATCCGGCGGATGACGGACGAAGCCGTCCAGGCCGGCCAGTTCGATCCCGCGACGATGATTTCGTTCTATGAGGACGAATTCGAACTGCCGGAGGGAAAGACCCCGATGAAGATCCGGGAGCGACTGTTCATCCCGCCTGAAATGGTGGCGATGCTTCACCATGCCGGGCTTCGGGTCGAGCACATCTGGGGCGGCACCGCCGGCGACTGGGGCAAGCGGCCGATCAAGCTCGACGAAATCGAGGCTATGTACGTTTCCCGAAAGGTTTGAACGAGGGCATCTTCTCGACAACCGCAGGAGCGCGGACACCCATGAACGGCCGAATCTGGCCATCGCCCGAGAGCACTTCTTCCGTCTTGCGATCGATGCGTCCCGGGAACGCATAGAACGGCAACAGCAGGAGATAGATGAGGAGGCTGCCCGGAATCCACATGATGGTGAGCAGCATCGAGAGGATCGCCACGATCGGAATCGCGAGAAGTCGCAGGCGCACGAGCTGGGCATAGGCCGGAGAAACATCGGCATGAACAAAGCGCCGGGCTTCGGCATAGCGCCAGATCGCCAGAAGCAAGGCGCTGAGCACGATGAGGTTCAAGCCGAACACCGCGATCGCGACGGGGTTACCGTAATAGAGGTCCGCGAGCCGGGTCGAAAAGGGGAGGAACGCGATGAAGAGCAGAAAGTGGACGTTCATCCAGATGAGGGCATGATCGACGCGATCGATCGCGTGGAACACGTTGTGGTGCTGGATCCAGTAGATGCCGAGCGTGACGAAGGCAAAGAAGTAGGTCAGGTAGTTGTGCCACTCGCCCCGCATCCATTGAACCAAGTCCACAGCCGACGCAATCTGCCCGGCAGGGGGAACGTTGATGTTCAGGATCAGCAGGGTCATCGCGATGGCGAAGATGCCGTCAGTCAGGGTTTCGCTGCGCGCCTTACCGGGAACGAGCAGGCTGCTGATGCCTTTGGGCTCCGGAGCATCCATCCACATCAGTATGCCCCGCCATCCCGGTAGACTGACCGGCACTGCCATGACCGTCGCTCTGGTTCTCACGGCCCTGCTCGCTGCCCAGACCGACCCCAAGCGGGTCGACCTTCTGTTCGATCGCGACGTCGTATACCGGCCCGTCGGGACGATGAGCCTCACGGTCGACGTTCTGAGGGGCAAGGAGGCGCGCGCGGCCCGCCCAGCGATCCTGTTCTTTCATGGCGGCAACTGGACCACGGGCAGCAAGGATCGACCGCCCGAGCCGTTCTCGCGGCCCGCGACGGAGGGCGCGGTCGAGAAG
>ERZ761602.916-NODE-916-length-58117-cov-66.604130_pt1 | contig 58117 bp, 54 predicted proteins | sample MGYA00512165_ERZ761602 | MGnify/ENA primary metagenome ERZ761602 (study PRJEB28899, sample SAMN02445085) | bioreactor sludge metagenome | biome: EBPR sludge; isolation source: Thorneside wastewater treatment plant | place: Australia: Brisbane, Thorneside... | reverse complement strand
CGCCCAAGCGGCGTGACTCACACAAAAAAGCCTCCGGGATTCCCGGGGCAGTTCACCTGCGGGGGAGGGGCGGGGAGAGGGCCGTCCCGGCCAGCGCACGACGCCGGGCCGGCAACGAGGCGGATCATGGCCAGCCCCGGCCCTCTCCCCCGGCCCCTCTCCCACAGGGAGAGGGGAGTACCGCGCGCTCCGCTCGCCCAACGCTGAGTCCTGGCCTTGGGTTCACGATCCTGCGCTGGGACACGACGCTGATCAGGTTTCCCAGAGGAGAGGGGAGCAAAGCGCGCGCCGCTCCCGGCAGGTGCCGGACCGACCAGGGCCGCCTCCGGACGCGCCGGAGGCGGCCTGCCTGCACCCGGCTTACCGGGCGCCGAACACCGCGCGGCAGCCTTCCGTCACCCACAGCTCCTGGCGACGGGTGTCGTAGCCCCAGGTGTGGTTGCGCACGCAGGGCGTGTGGGAAAGCTGGCGCAGCAGGAACGGCGTGCCGCGGCCCCAGTCCCAGCCGCAACGCTGGTGGCGGTTGCCCCGGCTTTCGCATTCCACGCTGTAGCCGCTGCCGCCGCCCCAGTGGCCGCCGCCGCCCTGGTAGAACTCCGCGAACCGGCCGCGACAGCCGCTGTCGACCCAGACGCCGTTGCGCGACTGGCCCCAGGTGCGGCCTTCGATGCAGGGCTCGCGGGACAACTGCTCGACCAGGTCGACCTGGCCCCGGAAATCGGCGCGGCATTCGGTGTAGCGGTTGCGCCGGCTCTCGCAGACGATGCCGCCGCCCGGACCCTGGCCGCCGCCGGACCAGCCGCCCCAGCCCTGGCTCTCCTCGAACACGGCGCGGCAGCCCTGGCTGACCCAGACCATGCCGGGGCGATGGCCCCAGCTGCGCCCTTCCACGCAGGCGGAATCCGACAGGCGCTGGATCACCCGCGGCGGTGCCCGGTAGCCGGTGTGGCACTCGCGGTAGCCGCCGCGGTTGCTCTCGCAGGTGACGGTGCCCTGGCCGGAGTGGTACTTGGGCGCCGGGCCCTGCGCCAGCGCGGCGAACGGCAGTCCCGCAACCAGCAGGGTGGCGGCGGCGATCAGTCGGTGCATGGTGGATCCTCCCTCAGGCAAGCTGGCGATCGCGGCCGGCGGCCGCCGGGCAAGTGTCTGCCGGCGGGCGGCGGCTGTCCAGCGCCGCTCAGGCCATCAGCGAGGCGGCCTTGAGCCGGTGGATCTCGTCGCGGACACGGGCGGCCTGCTCGAACTCCAGGTCCTGCGCATGCCGGAACATCTGCGCCTCCAGCTTCTTCAGGGCGGCGGCCAGGCGGGCGGGGTCCATCGACGCGTAGTCGGTGGCCGGCTCGGCCACGGCGGCGACCTTGCGGCTGCGCTGGCCGGTCTTGCCGGCGCGGGTGTCGTCGCGGGCGCCTTCCATGATGTCGGCGACCTGCTTGCTGATGGTTTGCGGGACGATGCCGTGCTCGGCGTTGAAGGCGAGCTGCCTGGCCCGGCGCCGGTCGGTCTCCTCGATCGCCGCCTGCATCGAGCGGGTCATCCGGTCCGCGTACAGGATGGCGGTGCCGCGCAGGTTGCGGGCGGCGCGGCCGATGGTCTGGATCAGCGAGCCGGTGGAGCGCAGGAAGCCCTCCTTGTCGGCGTCCAGGATCGCCACCAGGGACACCTCGGGCATGTCCAGGCCCTCGCGCAGCAGGTTGATGCCGACCAGCACGTCGAAGGCGCCCAGGCGCAGGTCGCGGATGATCTCGACGCGCTCGACGGTCTCGATGTCGGAGTGCAGGTAGCGCACCCGCACGCCGTTCTCGGCCAGGTACTCGGTGAGGTTCTCGGCCATGCGCTTGGTCAGGGTGGTGACCAGGACGCGGTCGCCCAAGGCGGTGCGCAGGCGGATCTCGCCGAGCAGGTCGTCGACCTGGGTGGCGACCGGACGCACCTCGACGGCCGGGTCGACCAGGCCGGTCGGCCGCACCACCTGCTCGACGACGGCGTTGCCGGAATGCCGAAGCTCGTAGGCGCCGGGCGTCGCCGAGACGTAGATGGTGCGCGGCGCGCGGCGCTCGAACTCCTCGAACTTCAGCGGCCGGTTGTCCAAGGCGCTGGGCAGCCGGAAGCCGAACTCGACCAGGGTCTCCTTGCGCGATCGGTCGCCCTTGTACATGGCGCCGATCTGCGGGACGGTGACGTGCGATTCGTCGAGCACCAGCAGGGCGTCCGGCGGCAGGTAGTCGAACAGGGTCGGCGGCGGCTCGCCGGGCATGCCGCCGGTCAGGTGCCGGGAGTAGTTCTCGATGCCGTTGCAGTAGCCGATCTCGGCCATCATCTCCAGGTCGAACTGGGTGCGCTGGCCGAGCCGCTGCGCCTCCAGCAGGCGGCCGCCGTCGGTCAGCACCTTGAGGCGGTCGGCGAGCTCGGTCTTGATGGTCTCGATCGCCTCCAGCACCGTGCGCCGGGTGGTGACGTAGTGCGACTTCGGATAGATGGTGTAGCGCGGGATGCGCCGGCGGATCTCGCCGGTCAGCGGGTCGAACAGCGCCAGGTTCTCGATCTCGCCGTCGAACAGCTCGATGCGCAGGGCCTCGTCCTCGTTCTCGGCCGGGAACACGTCGACCACCTCGCCGCGCACCCGGTAGGTGGCGCGGCGCAGCTCGTGGTCGCCGCGCGTGTACTGCAGCTCGGTCAGGCGCCGGATCAGCTCGCGCTGCTCGATGCGCTCGCCGCGCACCATGTGCAGCACCATCTTGTAGTACTCCTCCGGGCTGCCCAGGCCGTAGATCGCCGACACCGTGGCGACGACGATGGCGTCGCGCCGGCTGATCAGCGCCTTGGTCGCCGACAGGCGCATCTGCTCGATGTGCTCGTTGATCGAGCTGTCCTTCTCGATGTAGGTGTCCGAGGACGGCACGTAGGCCTCGGGCTGGTAGTAGTCGTAGTAGCTGACGAAATACTCGACCGCGTTGTCCGGGAAGAAGGCCTTGAACTCGCCGTACAGCTGCGCCGCCAGGGTCTTGTTGGGCGCCATCACCAGGGTCGGCCGCTGCACCGCCTGGATGACGTTGGCGATGGTGTAGGTCTTGCCCGAGCCGGTGACGCCGAGCAGGGTCTGGTGCGCCAGGCCGGCCTGGAAGCCCTCGATCAGCCGGGCGATGGCCTGCGGCTGGTCGCCGGCCGGCGGGAACGGCGTGGCCAGGCGGAAGGCGTCGGAACGTTCGTCGGACATGACCGGCATTTTCCTACGGGCGATCGGGGCGGTCGCCGACGACGCCGGCGACCCGACCGGACACAGTGGCGGCCATGGACAGCCCATGCAAGCCCGACGACACCCTGCCCGCCCGCCCCGTTCCGGGCGGGTTCACCCTGGTCGAACTGCTCGCCACCCTGGCGATCCTGGCGATCCTGGCTGGCATGGCCGCGCCGTCGCTGCGCGAGCTGGCGGCCCGGCACCGGCTGGCGACCGCCACCAACCAGTTCGTCGCCAGTTTCCAGCAGGCCAGGATGCATGCCCTCTCGCACCAGTTGCCGACCGAGCTGTGTCCGGCCGCTGGCGGGGCCGCCTGCGCGGGCGGCCTGGACTGGAGCGGCGGCTGGCTGGCCTGGCAGGACGACGACCGCAACCGGCGCCTGGACCCCGGCGAACCGGTGCTGGCGCGCTTCGACCCGCTCCCGGCCGGGCTCATCGCCCGCAGCAGCATCGGCCGGCCGCAGCTGCGCTTCCGCCCGGACGGCAGCGCCAGCGGCAGCAACCTGACCCTGACCCTGTGCGACACCCGCCTGCCCGGCCAGGGCCGCGCCATCGTCGTCAACAACGGCGGCCGGCCGCGCACTGGACCGGCAGCGGCCGGCGCCTGCCCCTGAGCGGACGTCGCCAGGCGCGGGCACCGCCCTGCCCGCTGCGGGTCGACTCCGCCGGCAGCGGCCGCCGGGACGCGCTCAGGCGACCCAGCGGGCGGCGCCCCAGAGCAGGCCCTGCACGACCAGTGCCACGGCGACCAGCCCCAGCAGGAACTGGATGCCCCGGGCGATCGCATGGGCCAGTCGATTGCGTCCGGACCGCTCCGGCGCCGTCGCCCAGACGGAAACGAAGGCGCCCAGCAACAGGCCGCCGAGGAGCAGGGGCAGCACCAGGGCAAGGCCCGTTCCCGTCACGCGGGCGAGGAAGGCCGCCACGGGCAGGCTCGATGCCAGCGCCAGCAGCGACACGCGGGTCCCGGAATGACTCATTGCCCACCCTCCGATGTCGATGACCGCGGCCAGACTCGCGGTTAGCACCGGCCAAGGCCACTGACAAACGTCAGCCGGCCGCCCCGGCCAGCCGGGCAAGGCCGGGGAACGATCCGGCGAGCACCGGCGACCCGCACCGGGTCCTGCCGGTCTGAATCGCGGTGTCGCCGGATGTCGTGCGGGTCCGGCGCCGCGACCCGGCCGTGCCCGACCGCGTGCGCCGCCGCAGGCGAACGGCCGCCGCCGCGGTTTGACACTTTGCACACCCGGCCGGGACAATCGCCGGTCCTCCCTGCGCCGTCCCGCCGTGCCGACCCCCGATTGCCTGGTCGTGATCCCCGCCTACAACGAGGGCGCCTCCGTGGCGGCCGTCGTCGCCGGCGCGCGCGCCCTGCCCGGCGCCGTCGTGCTGGTGGTCTCGGACGCCTCCGAGGACGACACCGTCGCGGTCGCCCTCGACGCTGGCGCCACCGTGCTCGAGCTGCCGGCCCGGCTGGGCGCCTGGGGCGCGATCCAGACCGGCCTGCGCTATGCCCGCCGGCACGGTTTCCGGCAGGTGCTGACCCTGGACGCCGATGGCCAGCACCCCACCGAGGCCCTGCCCCGCCTGCGCGCAGCGCTGGGCCGGGACGACGTGGTGATCGGCACCTGCCCGGCGCGGCTCAGCCTGGCGCGGCGCATCGCCTGGACCTACTTCCGGCTGCTCACCGGCCTGAAGGTGGTCGATGTCACCTCCGGCCTGCGCGCCTACGGGCCGCGCGCGATCGACCTGCTGGCCCGGTCCGAGGCCAGCCTGCTCGACTACCAGGACATCGGCGTGCTGCTGCTGCTGTCCGGCCAGGGACTGACCATCCACGAGCTGCCGGTGGCCATGCGCAAGCGGGAGAACGGTCACTCGCGGGTGTTCTCCTCCTGGTTCAGCGTCGTCCGCTACATGGTCCACACGACCGTCCTGTGCCTGGCGCAGATCCGCCGACGGCTGCCCGAGGAGGCCGGCGCATGAGCCTGATCGTGGTCACCCTGGCGATCGGGCTGGCGCTTGCCGGCACCATCCTCTACATGGTCAGGCGCGACCACCTGCACGGCCCGTACGCCCTGGGCTGGCTGCTGCTGGCCGCCGGCATCATCGGTCTTTCCGCGTTTCCGCGGGTGATCGACCGGATCGGCGAGATGACCGGCGTGTACTACCCGCCGATCCTGCTCTGCCTGGTCGCGATCGCCGCGCTGCTGATCAAGAGCCTGCTGGGCGACCTGCAGCGCTCGCGGCAGGAGCGGGCACTGCGCCGGCTGTCGCAGAAACTGGCCATCCTCGAGCAGGACATGGAGGAGATGCGGGTGCGCCAGGGCCTGCCGGCGCTCCGCCGCGAACCCGGGCGGGACTGAGCCCCCTTGCGGCACGCCCCTGCCTGCCGCTGTCGCCCCCGGACGGCTTGCGGAGCCTGACGTGGCCGGCACCCGCCCGCCCGCATCCGGACCGGCGCGCCGGGTCCTCCACCTCGGCAAATTCCTGCCACCGCATCCGGGCGGCATCGAGCGGTTCCTGGCCGACCTGCTGCCGGCCCAGCGCCGCCTGGGGCTGCGGCCCGCCGTGCTGGCGCACGCCGATGCCAGCGATCCGGCGACCGGCTGCCGACCGGCATTCGGTGCCGCGGCGGTCCGCGCCCGCGTCCTGGCGCAGCTCGCCTACGCGCCGGTGAGCCCCGGCTGGCCCTGCCTGCTCGATCGCCTGGTCCGGCGCTGGCGCCCGCACCTGCTGCACCTGCACCTGCCGAACCCGTCGGCGTTCTGGGCGCTTGCGCTGCCCTCGACGCGCCGACTGCCCTGGCTGGTGCACTGGCACGCCGACGTCCCGCATGACGCGCTGTCCCTGCGCCTGCGCCTGCTGTACCCGGCGTACCGGCGGCTCGAGACCGCCGTGCTTGCGCGCGCCCGCCGGGTGGTCGCCACCAGTGCCGCCTATGCGGCGTCCAGCCGGCCGCTGGCGCCCTGGCAGGACAAGGTCGAGGTGCTCCCGCTGGGCCTGGCCGATGCCGCCCCGGCGTCCCCGACGCCGGCCGCCTGGCCTGCCGGCGATGGCCTGCGGGTGCTGTTCGTCGGCCGCTTCAGCTACTACAAGGGCATCGGCAACCTTCTGGAGGCGGTGGCGGCGACGCCCGGCGTGCGCCTGTTGCTGGTCGGCGACGGCGAATACGCACGGGCCGCGCGCGAGCGCGCCGGGCGCCCCGACCTGGCCGGACGGGTGGCCCTGCCCGGCGCCCTGGACGATGGCGCCGTGGCCGGCGCGCTGGCCGCCGCCGACCTGCTGTGCCTGCCCTCGATCGAGCGCAGCGAGGCCTTCGGCATGGTGCTGCTGGAGGCGATGCGGGCAGCCGTGCCCTGCCTGGCGACCCGGGTCGCCGGCAGCGGCATGGCCGAGGTGCTAGACGCCGACGGCAGCGAGCCGGCCGGCCTGGTGGTGGCGCCGGCGGACGTCCAGGCCCTGGCTGCGGCACTGGCCCGGCTGCGCGACGACCCGGGGCTGCGCACGCGTCTGGGCGAGGCCGGATCGAGGCGCTTCCAGCGCCGCTTCCGGATCGCCAACGTGGCGCGCGATCTCGACACCGTCTACCGCGCCTGCCTGGGCCCCGCCGCAGGCCCCTGAGCGGCCGGGTCCGTCCGCGCGTCGCCGGCCCGGTCAGGCCGCCGGCATCGCCGTGCCGGCCGGAGCCCGCGGCGGCCGCGTCGCCAGCACCATCAGGGTCACCGCGGTCGGCGCCAGATGCATCACCAGACGGTTGACCACCGTGTAGCTCTCGGCCCAGCGACCGGCCTGGGTGAACAGGAACAGGCCGAGGATCAGGCCCATGCCGGCCAGCACGAACAGCGCGACGCCGGCCAGGGCGGGATTCGCGCTCAGCCGGCGCCAGCGCCAGGCGAGCACCAGCGGCAACAGGTACCAGAGCAGGTGCCAGTTGCCCTGCGCGAACAGGCCGGCGGCGGTCGCCAGCAGCACGCCGCCGACCGAGCGGCCGGCGCCGTCGGGGGCCGGCGTCATCAGGTGGCGAACGGTTTCCAGCCACTGCAGGCCGAGCAGCCAGGACAGCAGCACCACGGCCGCCGCACCGCCGGCCACCGCCAGCACGCGCAGGCCGGTGCGATGCGGCGCCAGCGCGAACCACAGCACCAGGGCGACGATGCCCAGCGCCCAGACCATGCCCTCGAACTTGAGCGCCGGCAGCACCGCCACCAGCACCAGGGCCAGCGCCAGATGGCCGCGCTCGCCGCGCTCGATCCAGCGCAGCCAGGACAGCAGGGCGAACGCCAGGCAGGTGGCCAGCCACATGTCGGCGTAGCCGGGCAAGGCGGCGTGGACGGTCAGCAGCGGCAACGAACCCAGCCCGTAGGCGCCCAGTGCGGCGGCGGTCGGCGAGGCGCCCAGCACCCGCCACTGGCCGGCACAACCCGCCAGCATGGCCAGCCACAGTGCCGGCCAGGCGAGATTGATCGCGGACTCGCGCCAGCCACCGGCCAGGCTGGCCAGCCAGACCTCGATCCAGCTCAGCAGCTCGGGATAGTGGTGCGCCAGCGAGATGCGGGCACTGCCCGGCGGCTGCTCCAGCCAGACCTGCGCGGGCGCGAACTCGACCGCCTCGCCGGCCAGCGACCAGGCCTTGGCCTTGGCGCTCCAGGCCAGCCAGGCGTCCCAGCCGAACAGCGGGCGCAGCCAGGCCTCGTCGATGATCCAGGCCAGCCGCAGCGCCAGCAACGACAGCACGGCCAGCACCAGCCACGGCGAGGCCGGCGGCCAGGCGACCGCGACGGGCGCGGCCGGCGCACCGCCAAGCAGGCGCGCCACGGGCCTCGCCAGGAGCCAGGCCAGCACGGCGGGCAGCGCCGGCCAGGCCCAGCGCCAGGCCGGCAGCGCCTCGATGCCGAGCATCGAGGGCAGCCGCATGACGAAGCCGACGCCGACCAGGCCCAGCACCACGGCGTAGCCGGCGAACGCCAGCCAGCCGCCGGCGCTGGCCGTGGGCCGGCCCGCCAGGCAGCGCTGCAGTCCGGCACCCAGCAGCACCAGGACCAGGAGGCCGGCCAGCACGGTCATGGCGCCGCCCCCAGACGGAAGATGCGCAGGGCGCCGTCGAGCAGGATCGGCTCGGCCGCCATCGCGACATCGGCGAAATGCAGGAGGCCCGCGTCCGGCTGCCAGCGGGGTGCCCGGGCATCGAACAGGACCACCACCGCACCGGCACGCTGCGCTGGCGTGCCGTAGGTGACCAGGTTGACCGGCGCCACGTTCAGCGGCAGCAGGTGGTAGAGCAGGCGGGCGCGCTGGTAGTCCGAGCCGGCGTCGACGAACACCCGGGTGTCGGTGTCCATCCCGGCCAGGGCCTCGCGCACCCTTGCGGCGGCATCGAAGGCCGCCTGGTCGGGCTGCAGGGCGGCGCGGGCCTCGGTGTCGAGCCCGGCGTACACGGCCCGCGTCGCCTGGTGCCTGCCGTTGAAATTGTGCAGCCAGCGCAGGTCGAGCAGCAGCCAGGCGATCGCCGCGAGCAGCAGCGCCGCCCGTCCCGCGCGCGCCCCGCGCCAGCGCAGCAGCACGAGACCGGCCAGCCAGAGGCCGCTCGCGGCCAGCACCACCAGCACCGGCAACGGCCAGCCGCGCACCTGCGGCGAGTCCGGCCCGATCGCGCTGAGCGACATCAGTTCCCAGTTCTGGCGGCCGAACCAGTCGTGCCGGCGGACCGCCAGGGCGCCGCTCCAGGAGGGCGACTGCAGCTCGACGCCGAGCAGGGTGAACGGCCGGAACGCTGCGCCCGGCGGCACCGATTGCGCACCGGGATACTCGGCCAGGCCGATCTCGGTGATGGTCCCCCGCCAGTGCGGCGAGGTCGACAGGTCGACCGCCCCCTCGCCGGTGCCGACGCCTGGCAGGCTGAACACGCGGACGTCATCGGGCTGGTCGGCGCGCCGGAACACGAAGGACAGCTCGAGGGTCCGCGGCAGGCCCTCGAACCGGTAGCGCAGCACCGGCAGCTCCTCCGCCCGGAACGGCGCCGGCGCGTGCACCTGCAGGGCGCCGTTGGCGCCGGCCATGGCGGTGACCCGCAGGCCGCCCTCGCGCACGCGCGCCTGGCCGATGGCGCTGGCGAACCGCTCGCCGGGAATCGCGAGCGCCTGGGCCGGGCGCGGCGGATCGCCCGGACGCAGGGGCACGAACGCGGCGACCAGCCCGATGCACCAGGCCAGGCCCACCACGGCGAAGGCGAACCGGCGCATCAGGCGACCCGCTGCCCGAGCCGTTCCAGCTCGGCGCCGCTGAAGCCCGCGGCGCGGCGCGCCTCATGGTTCAACGGGCCGCGCAGCACGCCGGCGGCCAGGCCGTCGACCAGCTCCCGGAAGCGCGTCTCCGGACAGACCCCGGCCCGCTGGCAGCACCAGCGGAACCAGCGGCTGCCGGCGGCCACGTGGGCGACCTCCTCGGCCAGGATCGTCTCCAGCACCGCCACGGTCTCGAGGTCGCCGGCGGCCCGCATGCGCGCGATCATCCCGGGCGTCACGTCCAGGCCCCGCGCCTCCAGCACCCGTGGCACCAGGGCCATGCGCTGCAGGCAGTCGTGGTCGGTGCGCACGGCCATCTCCCACAGGCCGTTGTGGGCGGGAAATTCGCCGTACACGTGGCCGTAGGCGGCCAGACGCGCGCACAGCAGGCGGAAGTGGCGGGCCTCGTCGTCGGCGACCGCGACCCAGTCGTCGTGGAAGCCGGCCGGCATGTCGCGGAACCGGTATACCGCGTCCCAGGCCAGGTCGATGGCGTTGAACTCGATGTGCGCCACCGCATGCACCAGCGCGGCTCGACCGCCGGCGGTGCCGAGGCCGCGTTGCGGCAACTGGCGCGGCGGCACCAGGCGCGGCAGCGCCGGCCGTCCCGGCCGCTCGATGCGCTCGGCCGGCGGCAACCCGACGGCGTCCGCGCGCAGGCGCCCGGCGCGCCAGTCGGCGACGGCCTCGGCGGTCAGGGCCAGCTTGTCGGCGGGCTCGGCGGCGGCCAGGCAGGCGCGGGCGCGCAGGTGCAGGTTGTCGTCGATGGTCGCCATCCGCCCGTCGCCGAACCGGCTCAGGACGCCAGGCGCCGGGCCTGCTTGGCCTCGTCGGAACGGATCAGCTCGAGGTCGCGCAGGTAGTTGGTCTCCAGGCCGGTCACGTACTCGCCGGAAAAGCAGGAGGTGTCGAAACGGGGGATGTCGGCGCGGCCGTCGCGGACGGCGTCGACCAGGTCGTCCAGGCCCTGGTAGACCAGCCAGTCGGCGCCAAGCAGGGTCTGCACCTGCTCCTCGGTGCGGCCGTTGGCGATCAGTTCGAGCGCCGAGGGCATGTCGATGCCGTAGACGTTGGGGTGGCGGACCGGCGGCGCCGCCGAGGCGAAGTAGACCTTGCGGGCGCCGGCGTCGCGCGCCATCTGGATGATCTGCTTTGAGGTGGTGCCGCGAACGATGGAGTCGTCCACGAGCAGCACCACCTTGTCGCGGAACTCCTGGCCGATCGCGTTGAGCTTGCGGCGCACCGACTTCGCGCGCTCGGTCTGGCCGGGCATGATGAAGGTGCGGCCGATGTAGCGGTTCTTGACGAAGCCCTCGCGGAACGGCACGCCCAGGGCGGCGGCCAGCACCAGGGCGGCGCTGCGCGCGGTGTCGGGGATCGGCATCACCACGTCGATGTCGTGGTCCGGCCGCAGCGACTGGATGCGACGCGCCAGCACCTCGCCCATCCGCACGCGCGCCTGGTAGACCGATATCCCCTCGATGATCGAGTCCGGCCGCGCCAGGTAGACGTACTCGAAGATGCACGGCGCCGGCGTCGCCTCCGCGCACTGGCGGTGGTGGAGGACGCCGTCGAAGCCGATCAGCACCGCCTCGCCCGGCGCCACGTCGCGGAGCAGCTCGAAGCCGAGGATGTCGAGCGCGACGCTCTCCGAGGCGACCGCGTACTCCATGCCCTGCGCGGTCCAGCGCTGGCCCAGCACCAGCGGCCGGATGCCGTGGGGGTCGCGGAAGGCGACCAGGCCGTGGCCGAGCAGGAGCGCCACCGCGGCGTAGCCGCCCTTGCAGCGCGCGTGCACCGCGCCGACCGCCTTGAAGATGTGCTCGGGCGTCAGCCGCATGCGGTCCTGGATCGCCAGCTCGTGCGCGAACACGTTGAGCAGCACCTCGGAATCGGAGGAGGTGTTGATGTGCCGGCGATCCTCCTCGAACAGCTGTCCGCGGATGGCATCGGCGTTGGTGAGGTTGCCGTTGTGGCCCAGGGCGATGCCGTAGGGCGAATTCACGTAGAACGGCTGCGCCTCCTCGGCGTTCTCGGCGCCGGCGGTCGGATAGCGGCAGTGGCCGATGCCGGCGTGGCCGGTGAGGCGCGCCATGTCGACCGGGCCGAACACGTCGCGGACCAGGCCGTTGGCCTTGTGCAGGCGCAGCCGGCTGCCGTCGACCGTGGCAATGCCCGCGGCGTCCTGGCCCCGGTGCTGGAGCACGGTGAGTCCGTCGTAGAGGGCGCCGGCGACGTCCGACTTGCCCATGATTCCGATGATTCCGCACATGTCCGGACGGCGTCCTGGGTCAGTTGCCGGCCGGGGCCGGGAGGGGCGGTTGCGGCAGGTCTGCGGCGGCCGGCAACACCGGCGGCGACAGCGCCTGCAGCGCCGCCAGGGTCTCGGGAAGCTGCTCGCGCAGCCAGGCGGCCACCGGCTGGAAGCGCGGGATCAGCTCCGACTGCTGCCACCAGGGGTCCTGGGGAAACGGCGTGTAGCCCAGCACCAGCACCAGCGCGGCCACCACCAGGCCGCCGCGCAGCAGGCCGAAGCCCAGCCCGAGCAGCCGGTCGGTGCCGCCCAGTCCGGTGCCGCGCACGATCCGGCCGACCAGCCAGCCGAGCAGGCCGCCGACCACCAGGACCAGCACGAACACGGTGCCGTAGCCCAGCGCCGTGCGCGCCGAGGGGAGGTCGATCCATGCGGCGTAGAGTTGCGCGACCTGGCCGCCGAACAGCAGGGCGGCGGCGATCGCCGCCAGCCAGGTCAGCAGGGACAGGGCCTCGCGCACCAGGCCGCGCCACAGGCCGACCAGCACCGACAGGCCGAGGATGGCCAGGATGATCCAGTCGGCGCCATTCATGGCGTCCGGCCCCGGCTCAGGGGTGCGCGACCACCAGCCCGTCCAGGCGCTGGCTGGACTTCAGGCGGTCGAGCTGGGCCTGCGCCTGTTCGCGGCGGGTGTACGGCCCGACGCGCACGGCATGGCTGTCGCCCCGACGCACCACGAAAGCCGGATAGCCTGCGCCGCGCAGGCGCTCGCCGAGCTGGCGCGCCGTCGCCTCCTGGGCGAAGGCCCCGACCTGGACCGCGAAGGCGCCGGCACCCTGGGGGGCGGCACCGGCGGCGGCGACCGGTGCACCGCCCGACGCGTCCTCCTCGACCTTCGGCTGGGCATCGGGCACCGAAGCCACCAGCCGCTGGCGGGCCTGTTCGGCCTGCGCCCGGGTCGCCCAGGGACCGGCGCGCAGGCGCACCAGGGTGCGACCGCCGGTCTGCACCTGCTCGCGACTGACCGCGGCGCCAGCGCGGCGCGCCGCGGCCTCGACGCGATCGGCGTTGCCGGCCTGCCCGTAACTGCCGAGGCCGACCCAGAAGCGGCCGCCGGCCTCGCTGGCCGGCAACCCGCCCGCGGCAGCGGCCGGCTGTGCTGCGGCACCGGCGGGGGCACGGGCGGGTGGCGGTGGCGGGGTGCCCGTCGAGGCCGTCGAGGCCGGCTCGGGCGGCGCCGTGGTGGCGGGCGCCGGGCTCGCGCCCGCCGCTGCGGCCGGCTCCGGCTCCGGCTCCGGCTGCGGGGCCTGGGCCGCGGTGTCCACCGTCACCACCCGGTCGGGATCGGCGACATCGCCGGCCAGCGGCAGCTCCATGCGGGCCAGCTCGCGCTCCGGCGCCGGCGGGATCTGCAGCGGCAGGCTCTCGCTGCGGCGCTGCTCCGGCGGCGGCCCGGCGAGGAACATCGGCAGGACGATGGCGGCCAGCACGATCAGCACGGCGGCGCCGATGAGGCGCCTCTTCAGGGTCGGATCCATGACGCCGATTATAGGCCAAGCGCCGATCGACCCAGCCAGGCACCGGTCACAAACGCTCGCGACCGGCGTCGGCCGCGGCACGCGGGTGGCGACCGCCGGCCGGCCCGCCGCCGCTGGCGTTCAGGCCGGCCGTTCCGGCACGCGCAGGGCGGCCTCGGCCCGGGCGACGGTCAGGAAGGAGCCGAACACCAGGATCCGCCCGTCGGCGGCGGCGCCAGCGCGCGCGGCGGCCAGCGCGGTCGGGACATCGGCGTGCAGGCGCACGCGTCCGGCCGGCAGCAGGTCCGCCAGCCGGCGCGCCAGCGCATCGACCGTCAGGCCGCGCGGGCTGTCGCCGGCGAGGCCGGCCAGGTGCCAGATGCGCACATGCGCCAGGAGCGGCGACACCACGCCCGCCAGGTCCTTGTCGGCAAGCGCCGAGAACACGGCATCGGTGGTGCCGTCCTGCGCGGCCAGCCAGCGGGCCAGCTCGGCCGCTGCCTGGGGGTTGTGGCCGATGTCCAGGACCACGCGGGGGTCGCCATCGGCGACCTGCAGGCGTCCGGGCAGGCGGGCCTTCGCCAGTCCGCGGGCGGCGGCGGCGAGGTCGATGCCGGCATCGAGGGCGTGCAGGGCGGCGAGCGCGGTCGTGGCGTTGTCCCACTGCGCCGGCGCCGCCAGGGGCAGCCGGTCGGGCAGCTCGACGCGGCGCTCGGCCAGCAGGCACAGCGGCGGCGGACCCGGCAGCCAGTCGTGGTCGCGGCCGAGCCGCAGCGGCCGCGCGCCGATCGCTTCGACAGCCGCCAGCAGCGCCGGTTCGGCGTCGCGCTCGCCGACCAGCAGCGGCCGCCCCGCGCGGGCGATGCCGGCCTTCTCCACGGCGATCGCGGCACGGCTGTCGCCCAGCCAGTCCTGGTGGTCCAGCGCCACCGTGGTGACCACGGCGACCTCCGCGTCGATCAGGTTCACCGCATCGAGGCGGCCGCCCAGCCCGACCTCGAGCACCGCCAGGTCGATCCCGGCCGCGGCCAGCACCAGGAAGGCGGCCAGGGTGCCGGCCTCGAAATAGGTCAGGGCGATCCCGCCGCGGGCGCGCTCGACGCGCTCGAAGGCGGCGACCAGCGTGGCGTCGTCCACGTCCTGGCCGGCGATGCGCACGCGCTCGTTGTAGCGGTGCAGGTGCGGCGAGGTGTAGCAGCCGACGCGCAGGCCGGCGGCGCCCGCCGCGGCCTCCAGGAAGGCGACCGTCGAGCCCTTGCCGTTGGTGCCGCCGACGGTGATCACCCGGGCGCCCGGGCGCGGCGCGCCGAGCGCCCGCCAGACCCGGCCGACCCGGTCCAGGCCCATGGCGATGGCCTGCGGATGGCCGCGCTCCAGCCGCCGCAGCCAGGCGTCGAGATCGTCGCCGGGGGCGGTCATGGCGCGGGCGTGGGCGCGCCCCGGGTCAGGCGCCGGCATCCGCCGGCAGCGGCCGCGGCTGGTTGCCCAGCATCGCCAGCAGGCGCGCCAGGGTATCGCGCTGCTCGCGGCGGTCGACGATCAGGTCGATGGCGCCGTGCTCGAGCAGGAACTCGCTGCGCTGGAAGCCCTCCGGCAGGGTCTCGCGCACCGTCTGGGCGATCACCCGCGGGCCGGCGAAGCCGATCAGCGCCTTCGGCTCGGCCAGGTTGAGGTCGCCGAGCATGGCCAGCGAGGCGGAGACGCCGCCGGTGGTGGGGTGGGTCATCACCGAGATGTAGGGCAGGCCGGCCTCGCGCAGCCGCGCGATCACCGCCGAGGTCTTGGCCATCTGCATCAGCGACAGCAGGCCCTCGTGCATGCGCGCGCCACCGGTCGCGGAGAAGCACACCAGGGGCATTCGCTCGGCCAGGGCGGCCTCGCCGGCACGGGCGAAACGCTCGCCCACCACCGAGCCCATGGAGCCGCCCATGAAGGCGAATTCGAAGGCGCAGGCGGCCAGCGGCCGGCCATGCAGGGTGCCGCGCATGGCGACCAGGGCATCCTTCTCGCCGACCTTCTTCTGGGCGGCGGCGAGGCGGTCCTTGTACTTCTTGCCGTCGCGGAAGCGCAGCGGGTCGTCCGGTTCGATGCCGGCGGCGATCTCGGTGGCGGAACCGGCATCGAGCAGGGCCAGCAACCGCTGCCGGGCGCCGATCGGCCGATGGTGCCCGCACTTGGGGCAGACCTGCAGGTTGCGTTCCAGCTCCGGCAGGTAGAGCGCGGCGCCGCAGCCCTCGCACTTCTCCCAGACGCCCTCCTTGACGCCGCGGCGGCCGTTGCCGGCCTCGGTGCGGATCCGCGAGGGCATGAGCTTGGACAACCAGTTCATTCGGGACGGCGGACTGCGGAAGAGCCGCCAACGATAGCGCGGCGGCGCCACCGGGGCCAGTGACGGTCCCGGGCCAGGCGGGGTGCCTGGTCCTGGCCGGGCCGCTGCGGCGCCGGTGGCACGGGGACTGCCGGGCGCCGCCTCAGCCGCCCTGGTCGAGCGCCGCGCGCAAGGGCGCCAGGAAGGCCGCGGCATCGGCTGCCGCGGTTTCCGGGTCGGCGCAGCCGGCGAGCGTGTCGACCAGGGCGCTGCCGACCACCACCGCGTCCGCATGGGCGGCCACGGCGCGCGCGGAGGCGGCGTCCTTGACGCCGAAGCCGACCGCCACCGGGACGCTGCCGAGCGCCTTGATGGCGGCCACCCGCTCGGCGACGGCAGCCGGTTCCAGGTGGCTGGCGCCGGTGACGCCGGCGAAGGCCACGTAGTACAGGAACCCGCCGGCCTGGCCGGCCAGCCGCTGCAGGCGATCGCCCCGGGTGGTCGGCGCCGCCAGCAGGATCTGGTGCAGGCCGTGACCCGCCAGCAGCGGCCCGAGGCTGGCCGACTCCTCGACCGGGGCGTCGACCAGCAGCAGGCCGTCGACCCCGGCCTGCGCGGCTTCGGCGACGAAGCGCTCGCGGCCATGGATCTCGACCGGGTTCAGGTAGCCCATCAGCACCACCGGGGTGTCGCCGTCCTGGCGCCGGAACTCCCGGACCATGGCCAGCACCGCGCTGGCGCCGACGCCGGCGGCGATCGCGCGCTCGCTGGCCTTCTGGATCACCGGTCCGTCGGCCATGGGGTCGGAGAACGGCACCCCCAGTTCGATCAGGTCGGCGCCGGCGGCGACCAGGGCATGCATCACCGGCACGGTCGCCTCCGGCAACGGGTCGCCGGCGGCGATGAAGGGGATCAGGCCGGTGCGACCGGCGCGGGAAAGCTCGGCGAAGCGGCGGTCGATGCGGTTCACAGCTCGATGCCCTCGCGCGCGGCGATGGTCTGCACGTCCTTGTCGCCGCGGCCGGACAGGTTGACCAGGACGGTCTGGTCCGGACGCATGTCGCGCGCCAGGCGCATCGCCAGGGCGATCGCGTGGCTGGACTCCAGGGCCGCCAGGATGCCTTCGCTGCGGGCCAGGGCGTGGAAGGCGGCCATGGCCTCGTCGTCGTCGACGCCCAGGTAGGTGGCGCGCCCGGTGTCCTTGAGCCAGGCGTGCTCGGGTCCGACGCCCGGATAGTCCAGGCCGGCCGAGACCGAGTGCGTCTCGGTGATCTGGCCGTCGTCGTCGCACAGGACGTAGGTGCGGTTGCCGTGCAGGATGCCGGGACGGCCGGCGGCCAGCGACGCGGCATGGCGGCCGCTGGCGATGCCGTCGCCGGCGGCCTCGGCCCCGTACAGGGCGACCCCGGGATCATTCAGGAACGCATGGAACAGGCCGATGGCGTTGCTGCCGCCGCCGACGCAGGCGACCAGGGCATCGGGCAGCGCGCCCTCGCGCTCCAGCATCTGGGCACGGGCCTCGCGGCCGATCACGGCATTGAAGTCGCGCACCATCATCGGGTAGGGGTGCGGGCCGGCGACCGTGCCGATGATGTAGAAGGTGTCGGCGACGTTGGTCACCCAGTCGCGCAGCGCCTCGTTGAGGGCGTCCTTGAGCGTCCGCGAGCCGGAGGTCACCGGCACCACGGTGGCGCCGAGCAGCTTCATGCGGAACACGTTGATCGCCTGCCGCTCGATGTCGGTGGCGCCCATGTAGACCACGCAGTCCAGGCCCAGCCGTGCCGCCACCGTGGCGGTGGCGACGCCATGCTGGCCGGCGCCGGTCTCGGCGATCACCCGCGGCTTGCCCATGCGCCGGGCGACCAGGGCCTGCCCGACCGTGTTGTTGATCTTGTGCGCGCCGGTATGGTTCAGGTCCTCGCGCTTGAGCAGGATGCGCGCCCCGCCGACCTGGCGGCTCAGCCGCTCGGCGTGGTAGATCGGGCTCGGACGGCCGACGTAGTCGGCGAGGTCGCGCTGCAGTTCGGCCTGGAACGCCGGGTCGCCGCGCAGGGCCCGGTACGCCTCGTCCAGCTCCGCCAGCGGCGCCATCAGGGTTTCCGCCACATACCGGCCGCCGAACGGGCCGAACCGGCCTTCGGCGTCGGGCCAGGCGTGGAAGTCGATGGCGCGGGGATCGGTCGGGATGGCGTTCATTGCGATGCAGCACGAGGGAAACGGGTCGCAAGCTTAGCCCTGAAGACGACAAAGGTGTGTCCAGGTGCGGCAGGCGTGCTGCAGTGCCAGACCGGTGGTGGGGGACCGGCGAACGGGGACCGGGGACTGCAACCGGGGACCGGGGACCGGGGTTTGGGGCCGCGATCGGACTCGGCCGGGTGACGGGGTCGAGGTTCGGGAAGGGGCGCGCGATCGGCTGGTGGGCTGCCCTGCAGCGTGGCCGGAAGCGACACCGATCGGGTCAGGCGGGGGCTGTGGCGGCGACCGCCGCCATGAAGGCCGCCATGACGCGCTCGTCCTTGATGCCCGGTGCCGACTCGATGCCGGAGGAGACATCCACCGCCCAGGGCCGGGTGGCCGCGATGGCGGCGGCGACGTTGTCCGGGCCCAGCCCGCCCGCCAGCACCAGGCGTCGCCCGGACGCCGCCGGCCAGCGCCGCCAGTCCAGGCGATGGCCGGCACCGCCGGCCGCGCCCGGCGGGTGACCGTCCAGCAGCAGGGCCTCGGCACCGGGATGGCCGGCCAGCAGCGCCGACAGGTCGGCGAGCCCGGCCGCGCCCAGGGCCTTCCAGTACGGCAGGCCGAACCGGCTGCAGAAGGCCTCGTCCTCGTCGCCGTGGAACTGCACCAGGTCGGGCTCGATCCGTGCGATCGCGCCGGCGACCGCGTCGGGGCGGGCATTGCGCACCAGCAGGACGACGCGCGGCGGCCGCGGCTGCCGGCGCGCGACGGCGGCGAGCGCCGCGGCCTGCTCAGGCTGCAGCTGCCGGGGGCTGCCCGCTGCCAGGACCAGGCCGATCGCCGCGACGCCCAGCGCCGCAGCCCGCTCGACGTCGATGGCCCGGGTCAGGCCGCAGAACTTCACCAGGGGCACGGTCACAACGGGTCGTCGCATTCCAGCCACGGCGGCAGGCCCAGGCCGCGCGGATAGCGCGGTCCCAGGAAGGTCAGGCCTTCCGGCGGCGCGGTCGGTCCGGCCGGCTCCCGGCGCCGCCCGGCCAGCAGCTCGGCGATCCAGGCCTGCGGGCGCCGGCCGCGACCGACCAGCAGCAGCGACCCGACGATGTTCCGGACCATGTGGTGCAGGAAGGCGTTGGCCTCGATCTCCAGGACCACCAGGTCGCCGTCCCGCCTCACCGACACCTCATGGACGGTGCGCATCGCGTGCCGCGCCTGGCAGGCCAGCGCCCGGAACGCCGAGAAGTCGTGGCGGCCGACCAGGACCGCGGCGGCGGCGTCCATGGCGGCGTGGTCGAGCCGGTGGTGCTCCCAGGTCAGGAACCGGCCCTGCAGCCCGGGCCGGGCGTCCCGGTTGAGGATGCAGTAGCGGTACCGGCGTCGCCGGGCATGGAAACGGGCGTGGAACTGCGCCGGCACGACCCCGGCCCAGACCACCGCCACGGTGTCCGGCAGCCAGCCGTTGCTGCCCAGCATCCAGCCGCGCGGGCTGCGCCGGGCGGTCGTGTCGAAGTGCACCACCTGGGCGCGGGCGTGTACGCCGGCGTCGGTGCGGCCGGCACAGGTGGTCTCGACCGGTTCGGCGGCGACCCGCGACAGCACCGCCTCGAGCGTCGCCTGCACCGTCGTGGTGTGCGCCAGCCGCTGCCAGCCCGAGTACCCGCTGCCGTCGTACTCGACCGCCAGCGCGATGCGCTGGCGGTCCGGCAGGGGTGTCGCGGTCACAGCGTGGCCAGCAGCTTCCGGGCTTCCTCGCGCTGCGAGGTGTCACCCTCGCCCAGGACTTCCTCGAGCATGGCGCGGGCGCCGTCCGGATCGCCCATGTCGAGGTAGGCGCGGGCCAGCTCGAGCTTGGTCGCGGCCTCGTCCATGCTGGCGCCGTCGTCGACGGACACGGATGCATCCATGGTGTCGTCCTCCCCGAAGGTCACTTCCGGCTGCGCCGAGACCGCCTCGACGGTCTCGAAGGTGTCCCCGAACGACAGCGGCGGCAGGGCATCCTCATCGGACTCGCCGTCCTCGGCGGCCGGGGTTTCCCGGGCCACCGGCGGCGAGACCGGCTCGATCTCGTCCAGGCGGGTCGGCTGGAAGTCGATCGCCGGCGCCTCCGGCTCGAGGACATCCTCGATCTCGTCGGGCTCGGGCAGAAACTCGGTGCCCCCGATGTCGACGACCCGGCGGACCGGCTCATCGATCGGCGCCTCGCCGGCGGCTGCCGCGCCGACCGGGTCCGGCTGGTCCCAGCCTTCGTCGCTGAACTCGCCGTGCTGCGCGGCATCGGCCGGGCCGCCGGCGCCTGCGCCGGCGACGAACAGCGGGTGGCCGGGCGCCAGCTCGGCACCCATGTCCAGCGCCTGGGCCCACTCGGCGCTGACCGGCGCGCCAGGTCGCGCGTGGAAGCGCTCGGCGGCGGCCTCGAAGCGCAGGCGGTCGCCTTCGGCGTAGTGCAGGCTGAGCAGCTCGAGGTGGGCGCCGAAGTCGTCCGGATCGGCGGCGACCTGGTCTTCCAGCGCCCGGGCCTCGGCCTCGACCTCGTCGGTCGCGGCCACGGCAGCGGCAGCGGCGGCAGCCGGCGCCGCCGGCCCGCCCTGTCCGAACAGGTCGGCCACCGAACGCCGTGGCGGCTCGACTTCGGCCTGGGCCTGGGCGCTCCTGCGCTGGCGGCCGGCAAGCACCGCCAGCAGCAGCAGCGCCAGCACACCCAGGCCGATCGCGCCCTGCACCATCGGGTCCATGTACCAGGGCCGCGCTGCCGGAACCGGCTCGGCGGGCACCTGCGCCACCATCGCCGGGGCAGGTTCGGCGACCGGCGCGGCCTCGGGGGAGGCCGGTTCGGCCACGGGGTCGATCACGACAACCTCGGCACCCCCGGTGGCCGACTCGGTCCCGGCCAGGTCGGCCCCGGCCTCCGTGCCGGCCTCGACCGGCACCTCGGCGACGGGCTCCGCCAGGCTGTCGTCAACAACGCCCGGCTGCGCGTCCATCACCGGCTCGCCGGCTTCGACGCCCGACTCCATGACCTCGTCGGGCGCCGTCGCGACCATCGGCTCGACGGCCTCGACAGGCTCGACGGCCTCGACCGGCGCGACCGCGACCGCCGGGGCGGCGACCTCGGCAACCGGGGCAGGCGCCTGCGCCGCCTCGGCCAGCCGGCGCTGCAGCTCGGCCACCTCGGCATCCTTGAGCTCGAGCAGACGGGCGTTGCGCGCGTTGAGTTCCTCCAGGTCGCGGATCCGCGAAGCCAGCTCCGAGACTTCCTGGTCCTTGCTGCGCAGATCCTCGCGCGTACGTTGCAGCTCCGCTTCCACCTGCGCCATCTGCGCTGCCCCCTGGTCGCTGCCGGCCCGGCCGGCGGATTCGCTGTCGCCCCCCTCGCCGCGCGGCGGCACGATGGCAAGGCGGTCGTCGACCGCCACCGGCGCCGTCGGCACGCTGCTGCGACGCGGCGCGGCGCCGGCATCGGCCAGCGCGGTGGTTCCGGTCCAGGCCTGGTTCTGGGCGCGCACCGTTGCGCTCGCCTCGCGCGCCGGCAGGGCCCGGACCTGGTCGGCGTCGGGAACGCGCAGCACGGCGCCGGCCTTGAGGGCGTTGATGTTGTCGGCGAAGAAGGCGCGCGGGTTCTCGCGCTGCAGGGCGATCATCATCTGGTTGGTCGCCACGCCCTGCTCGCCGGCATAACGGGCCGCGATAGCGCCGAGGGTATCGCCGCGCTGGACGGTGTAGCTGGAATCGGACGCGGCCGCGGCGGGCGGGGCAGCGGGGCGGCTGCCCGGCGGCTGCGCGAAGCCGGTCGGCGGGGTGCTGGCCGCCGGCGCCGGGGCGGGCGCGGGGCTGACTGGTGCCGGGGCGGGCGCTGGCGGCGCCTGGACCGGCTCGGGGACGGCGGCCTGCGCCGGCGCCGGGCCGCTGGCGGCCTCGGCCAGCGGCGCGGTGGCCGCCGGTTCCGGTTCCGGGGCGGGCGCCGGAGCGGGTGCCGGCGGCGCGGCGGCCGGGGCCGTCCGGGCGATGGTGCTGGCCGGGGCCGCCACCGGCGGATCGAGCAGGATGCCGTACTCGCGCAGCAGGCGACCGCCGCCCCAGCTGGCCTCGACCAGCAGGGTCAGGAACGGCTCCCGGACCGGCTCGTCGGAGCGGATCCGGATCACGGTCTGGCCGCGCTCGTTGCGGCCGGTCTCGAAGCGCGGCGTGACCGGCATCCGGGCGCGTTCCAGGCCGACCCGGGCGAAGTCCTCCTGGGAGGCGAGCCGGGCGACCAGCTGTTCGGCCTCTCCCGGGAAGGCCTCGCGGACCACGATTTCGGCGCTGAGCGGCTGGTTGAGCCGGGAATTGACCACGATCTCGCCCAGCCCCAGCGCCCAGGCGGCGCCGGATAGCAGCACCATCAGGCTGGCGGCCAACAGGACTCGGATTTTCATGCTCGGTGACTCCCCCGGATGACTGGACGCCGCTGCGGACCATCCGCGCCGCGGCGGTGCCGGCGGTGGCGGCCGGATCCCGCTGCACCGGCCCGGACCCGCGCCCGATCGGGCGACAGGACCTGCCGGCGACTTCCCCTGCCCCGCGCCACCCCCGTCGCCCGCGCACCCGACTCGGCCCGCGCGCCGGCCCCCGCTACCGGGGCCAAAGTGTGACGCAGTCTCATAACTGCGGCGCAACTATAGATCACGCCACGTCTTTTACCAAGATTTCGGCCAGCTGAACAGCATTCAGCGCCGCCCCCTTGCGGATATTGTCGGCGACGATCCACAGGGCCAGCCCGCGCGGGTGCGACGGGTCGGCGCGCAGACGCCCGACATAGACCGGATCGGTGCCCGCGGCATGGGTCACCGGCGTCGGCCAGCCGCCCGGCCTGGGTTCGTCGACCACCACCACGCCGGGCGCCGCCGCCAGCAGCGCACGCGCCTGCCCGGGGGTGATCGCCTCGCGGGTCTCGACGTGGCACGCCAGGGCATGGCCGTAGAACACCGGCACCCGCACGCAGGTCGGGTTCACGCCGATCGCCGGGTCGCCGAGGATCTTGCGGGTCTCCCAGACCATCTTCATTTCCTCGCGGGTATATCCGTTGTCCGTGAACTCGTCGATCTGGGGGATCAGGTTGAACGCGATCTGCACCGGGAAGCGTTCGGGCGCCGCGTCCTGGAAGTTGAGCAGGCGGGCGGTCTGGCGGCCCAGCTCCTCCATCGCCGCGCGGCCGGCGCCGGACACCGACTGGTAGCTGGCGACGTTGATCCGCTCGATGCCGACCGCCCGGTGCAGCGGCGCCAGCGCCACCATCATCTGCATGGTCGAGCAGTTGGGATTGGCGACGATGCCGCGCGGGCGCCCGGCCAGGTCGCCGGGATTGACCTCGGCCACCACCAGGGGCACGTCGGGCTCGTTGCGGAAGTGCGAGGTGTTGTCGATCACCACCGCGCCGGCCGCCGCGGCGCGCGGCGCGTGCAGCGCCGAGACCGCGCCGCCGGCCGAGAAGAAGGCGATGTCGATGCCGGCGAAGTCGAAGCCGTCGAGCTCGCGCACGGTCCAGTCGCGGCCGCGGCAGCGCACCTGGCCGCCGGCGGAACGGGCGCTGGCCAGCGGCACCAGGTCGGAGAACGGGAAGCCGCGTTGACCGAGGATCTCGAGCAGGGCTTCGCCGACGGCGCCGGTGGCGCCGACCACGGCGATTCGGGGGGAGGGGTTCATCGGTCGGGTCTCTCCATGGCGGGCTCGCCGCACTGGCCGCGGTGGCGCAGGTACTGGTCCGCCAGCACCAGGGCGACCATCGCCTCGGCGATCGGGACCGCGCGAATGCCGACGCAGGGGTCGTGGCGGCCCTTGACCTCGACCGACACCGGCCGGCCGTCGGAGTCGATGGAATCCACGGGAAGGCGGAGGCTGGAAGTCGGCTTCAGGGCGATCGCGCAGGTCACCGGCTGGCCGCTGCTGATGCCGCCCAGGATGCCACCGGCATGGTTGCTGGCGAAGCCGCCGGGGAGGATGGCGTCGCGGTGCCCGCTGCCCTTCTGGGCGACCACGGCGAAGCCGTCGCCGATCTCGACGCCCTTGACGGCGTTGATCGACATCAGGGCGGCCGCCAGCTCGGCGTCGAGCTTGCCGTACAGCGGCGCGCCCAGGCCTGGCGGCACCGGATGGGCGACCACCTCGACGCGGGCGCCGATGGAGTCGCCGGACTTGCGCAGGGCGTCCATGTAGGCCTCCAGCGCCGGCACCATGTCGGGGTCCGGCCAGAAGAACGGATTGCGCTCGACCGCGGCTGCGTCGAAGCGTGCCGGCCGCAGCTCGCCGATCTGCGCGACATGGCCGCGGACGACGGTGCCGAAGCGTTCCGCCAGCAGGCGCTTGGCCAGCACCCCGGCGGCGACCCGCATGGTGGTCTCGCGCGCCGAGGCGCGGCCACCGCCGCGATGGTCGCGGATGCCGTACTTGGCCTGGTAGGTGAAGTCGGCATGGCCGGGCCGGAACACGTCGGCGAGGTCGTCGTAGTCCTTGCTGCGGGCGTCGGTGTTGCGCACCAGCAGGGCGACCGGGGTGCCGGTGGTGCGGCCGCCGTGGACCCCCGAGAGGATCTCGACCTGGTCGGCCTCCCGGCGCTGGCTGGTGTGCCGGCTGCGGCCGGTGGCGCGACGGGCGAGGTCGGCCGCGAAATCCTCGGGGGCGATCGCCAGGCCGGGCGGGCAGCCGTCGATGACGCAGCCGATCGCGGGACCGTGGCTCTCGCCGAAGGTGGTGACCCGGAACAGGTGGCCGAAGGTGTTGTGCGACATGGTCAGCCGCTCCTGGTCCTCTGCGCCGCGGCGATCCCGCCGGCGTGCGCGACCAGGTCCTCGCGGGTCAGCGCGAAGACGCCCATCTGGCCGACCCGGAACTCGATCCAGGCGAACGGCACGGCCGGCAGCAGCCGTTCCAGGGCGCGCTGCGACTCGCCGACCTCGACCACCAGCACGCCGTCCTCGCTGAGGTGATCGGCGGCTTCGCCGAGGATCGCCAGGGCCAGATCGAGGCCGTCGTCGCCGGCGGTCAGCCCGAGCCGGGGCTCGTGGGCGTACTCGGCGGGCATCGCCGCGTACTCGTCGTGGGTCACGTAGGGCGGGTTGCTGACGATCAGGTCGTACCGTTCGCCCTGCAGCGCGGCGAACAGGTCCGAGCGCAGCAGGCGGACCCGGTCGCCGACCTCGAAGCGCTCGACGTTCTCGGCGGCGAGCGCCAGCGCGTCGGCGCTGATGTCCACGCAGTCGACCTGCCAGCCCGGGTTGTGCACGGCCATGGCGATGCCGATGCAGCCGCTTCCGGTGCACAGGTCGAGCGCACGCGACACCTCGACGCCGTCGGCCCAGGGCGAGAAGCCCGCCTCGATCAGCTCGGCGATCGGCGAACGCGGCACCAGGGCGCGCGGGTCGGAACGGAAGCACAGGCCGGCGAACCAGGCTTCGCCGGTCAGGTAGCAGGCCGGCACCCGCTCGTCGATGCGCCGCCTAAGCAGCGCCAGGACCTGGGCGCGCTCGTCCGCGGTCAGCCGCGCCGAGGCGTAGACCGGCGACAGGTCGTGCGGCAGGTGCAGGGCGTGCAGGACCAGCTGGGTCGCCTCGTCGAGCGCGTTGTCGTAGCTGTGGCCGAAGCTGAGCCCGGCACGGCCGAACTCGCTGGCGCCGAAGCGGATGAAGTCGCGGATGCTGCGCAGCTCGGTCATGGCCCTGCCTGGCGGTTGCATTCAGCCCGCCAGCGTAGCGGAAGCCCGGCCGGCCGTGGGCGCGTACGCGGCCGGTTCACCGGCGGCCGCTATACTCGCGCCCATGAACACCGCCCGTTCCCTGCCCTGGCTGATCGCCGCGGCGGCGCTGGCCGGCGCCCTCGGCCTGTTCCTGGGCCAGCGCTGGTACGCAGCCGACGACGCCCCGGCCACCCGCGCCGCGCTGGTCTATCCGGTACCGCGCGCGCTCGAGGACTTCGCCCTGCAGCGCCCGGACGGCAGCGCCCTGACGCTGGCCGACTGGCGCGGCCGGTGGAACCTGGTGTTCATCGGTTTCACCCATTGCCCCGACGTCTGCCCGCAGACGCTCGCCGTGTTCCGCGACCTCGAGCGCGCCTGGCCCGCCGACGCCGGCGCCCTGCCCGGCCTGTATTTCGTGTCGGTGGACCCCGAGCGCGACGAGCCGGCGCTGCTCGCCGACTACGCCCGCTACTTCAGCCCCACGATCGTCGCCGCCACCGCCGGCCACGAGGCCCTGCTGCCGTTCACCCGGCAGCTCGGCATGATCTACCTGCGCGACCCGCCCGAGGGCGAGGACTACACCGTCGACCACAGCGCCCACCTGGCGATCGTCGATCCGGACGGCCGCCTGGTCGCCCTGGTCAGGCCGCCCCTGCGGGTCGACGCGATCGTCCACGACCTGCGCCTGCTGGCCGGACGCGGCGCCTGATGCGGGGCGCCTACCTGCTGCTGCAGAAGCTGCTGCCGCACCACCTGCTGACGGCGCTGGCGCGCCAGTGGGGCGCGATCCGCTGGCGGCCGCTGAAGAACCTGCAGATCCGCGGGGCGGTCAGGCAGTTCGGCATCGACCTGTCGGAGTCGGAGAGCGCCGACCCCGACCACTACCCCAGCTTCGATGCCTTCTTCACCCGCGCCCTGCGGCCCGGCGCCCGGCAGGCGGACCCCGACCCGCGCGCCGTGCTGGTGCCGGCCGACGGCCGGATCAGCGCCGTCGGCGAGATCGACGGCGACCGCATCCTGCAGGCCAAGGGCCGGGACTACTCGCTGGCGGCCCTGGTCGGCGACGCCGGCGACGCCGCCGCCTATGCCGGCGGCAGTTTCGCCACGGTGTACCTGCAGCCGCGCAACTACCACCGCGTGCACATGCCGGTGGCCGGCACCCTGCGCCGGACCACCTACGTGCCCGGCCGCCTGTTCAGCGTCGCGCCGGTCACCGTCGAGGGCATCGACGGCGTGTTCGCGCGCAACGAGCGCCTGGTCTGCCACTTCGACACCGACACCGGGCCGCTGGCGGTGGTGATGGTCGGGGCGATGATCGTCGCCGGCATCGAGACGGTGTGGGACGGCTGGATCCAGGCGCCGCGCGGACGGACGGCCAGGGTCACCGAGTATCCGGCCGGCAGCCGGCGGCTGGAGCGCTTCGCCGAACTCGGCCGCTTCCACTTCGGCTCCACCGCCATCGTCCTGTTCGGACCCGGCCAGGCCCGGCTGGACCGGTTCGCGCCGGGCCAGGAGGTCAGGGTCGGGCAACGGCTGGGGCTGCTCGCAGGCTAGCGGCGGCGTCCGCCACGGGCCGGTGCATCCATCCGGCCGCATCCCCGCGTAGGTAGCGGCGCCCGACCGGGCGCCGTCCCGCAGCGACGCGGGCCACCCCCGGCGCGGCAATGCCACCGCCCCGAGGAATTCAGATGCAGCGCCGCTACCGCTCCGCCGTGGCCGTGACCATGGCCCTCGTCCTGTCCGCCTGCGCCTCGGTGCCGCCACCGCCCGCACGGGCACCGGTGGCGGGGCCGGAGGACGCCCGGGCCGCCGATCCCGTGCCCGGAACGCCGGACTCGCCGGCGACCCCACCGTCCGGTGACATGCCGCCATCGACCGCGGCCGCGGCAGGAATGCGCCAGGCCTCGCCAGAGGCCTCGTCCGCGCCAGCGCCTGCGCCAGCGCCTGCGCCTGCGCCTGCCCCTGCGCCTGCCCCTGCGCCTGCGCCTGCCCCTGCCCCTGCGCCTGCCCCTGCCCCTGCGCCTGCGCCGGCGCCTGCGCCGGCCCCGGCGGCCGCCGCGGGACCCCGACCGGCGCCTGCGCCACGAGCGGTGCCGCCGACCGATCCTGCGCCCGCCCCTGCCGGGGGGTCTCAGGACGGGCTGCCGACGACCGGGTCGCGTGTGCTGCAGGGAACGATCCGCCTGCAGGCTGGCCGCGGCCAGGCCGTGAACGCCGCCGAGCTGGCGAACTCCGTGGTCCTGTACCGGCCGCAACGGCAGGTCCCGGCGCCGCCACCCGGCCGGTTCAGCATCGTCACCCGCGGCAAGCGATTCCTGCCGACCACGCTGGTCGTGCCGGTGGGCAGCACCGTCGCCTTTCCCAACGACGACGAGGTGCTGCACAACGTGTTCTCGGACACGCCGGGGAACCGCTTCGATCTCGGCCTCTATGGCGAAGGCGAGAGTGCCGATGTCGTCCTGGGCGCGCCCGGTGTCGTGATGGTGTTCTGCAACGTGCACTACGGCATGTATGCGGCCGTCGTGGTGGCCGACACCCCGTTCGCGGCGCGCGTGTCGGCCGACGGCGGATTCCGGTTCGACGGCGTGCCCGCCGGCGGCGGACGACTGGAGATCTGGCACCCCCGGGCCGAGCCGTGGCAACGGCCGATCGCTGCCGGCGACCGGCGACTGGAGGACATCGTGCTGGTGGTCGATCGTCCGTTGATCCCCCAGCACCAGCGGATCGACGGCAGCAGCTATGGCCCGGCCAGGTGACGCTGCCCCGGCCGGCATGCTGACGGCCCGCCTGGCGGCGGCGTTGGCCGCCGTCGTCGCCGCGGTCTCCCTGGCCTGGTCCTGGCAGGAGGCCGCCGCCCTGCGTGCGGAAATCCGGTCGCGGCCCCAGGCCGGCCTGGCCCTCGTGAATGCTGCGCTGCAGGCCCAGCAGGCCGAACTCGCCGCGCAGGTGCAGCGGCTGGCCGACGACAGGGGCTTTGCCGCCTATGTCGCGGCGGCCCTGGCGCGCAGCCCGGTCGATGCCTTCTCGTTGCGCGACCTGCTCGACGAGCGGGTCGATGCCGACCAGGTGCCCGGGGTGATGCTGCTCGACAGCGCTGGGCGGCAGGTCCTGTCCGTGGGCCTGCTGCAGGCTGCCGCGGACCGCGGCGACGACCTGCCGGGCGTCGCCGCGGTCCTCGCCAGCGGAGCGGCTGCGGGTGGCTTCTGGACGGTCGCCGGCGGCCCGGCCAGCGTCGCCCTCTCGCCGGTGCGCCAGGGCCCGCTGCTGCACGGCGTGCTGGTGTTCGCGCGACCGGTGTCGCCCGTCGACCTGGCCACGATCGCCCGCCAGAGCGGCGTCGACCTGGCGCTCGAGATCCTCGATGGCGGAACGCGCCTCGGAAGCCCGGGCGCGAGTCCGGCGGACGCGCCGGCCGGCCAGGATGGCCTGCAGCGGATGGCGCTGCCCGACCTGGAGGGCGAGGCGCGGGTGGAGGCTTACCTGCCGGTTGCCGAGCGACGCGCGAGGATGGCCCGACAGCGGACGGCCCAGATCCTGGCAGGCGTCGCGGCCACCCTCATGGCCCTGGCCCTGTGGTTCGCCTGGCGGCATCGACGCGCGGCGGCGTCCGCGCGCCGGCCGACCCGCCGCGAGGACGCCGGCGGAGGCGATGCCAGCGCCCTGCTGATCGCCTGGCTGGACGGTACGGCACCGGCCGCGGCGCCGCCGGCCAGCGACCTCGCGGCGTGCAGTACCGCCCTGCCCGAGCGCTTCCAGGCGCTCGCGCGCCTGCCCTCCGCGCCCGGTGTGGAGCGGCTGCGGGCGCTGGATCGCCAGGAGGGCGGCCTGGTCGACCTGCTGGTGTTCCTGCGCGGCCAGGCCCGCCGCACCGCGCTCGCGTTCCGCCTGGGGGCGGAGATGAAACGGGCGGCACAGGTGCACCACCCGGCGCTGCAGCGGGTCGTGCACGTCGGCCAGCACCAGGCCCACCTGCTGATCGCCATCGAGGAGCTGGCGGGCCGTTCGCTGGCCGACCTGCTGGCCCGGAACGGACCACCCCCGGCGGCCGTGGGCCTGCTGCTGGCGCGCCGGGTGGTGGCCGCGCTGTCGGCGCTGCATGCCGGCCGCGTGGTGCCGTGGACCCTGCATGCCGGCCAGGTGCGCATCCAGCCGGGCGGACAGATCCGCCTGTCGCCCGTGGATCCCGACGCGCCGTTCGGCGACCGCGACGGCGCAACCGCCGATGCCGGGCCGGCGGATGCGCGCGCGCGCCTGATCGGCGACCTGTCCGCGCTGATCGAGGCGCTGTTCGACCGGCCGCCGGCGGACATCGGCGCGCTGCTGGCGCGATGCCGTGGCGGCGGCGCCGTCGCGCTGGAGGAGATCGCCAGCGCCCTGGCCAACGCCAGGCCCTGAACCAGATGGCGGCCTTGCCGGGTGCGCCTGCTCGCACGCGTGCGCGCGGCAGGCCGGCGTCGGTCCGCTGCCGGGGCCCGGCGGCCCTCAGCGGCAGACCGAGAGGTCGATCCTCTGGCCCGGGCGGATCGCGTAGTTGGGGCCGCGGATGTGGTTCGCCCGTGCCAGCGCCACCATGTTGCAGCGGTTGCGGGTCGCGATGGCGTACAGGGTCTCGCCGCTGCGGACCGTGTGCACCCGGCCGGGCCGTGCCGGGTCAGCGCCCCCGGCGCGCGCCGCGAGCGGCAGGGGACTGACCGGCAGCCGGGCGCCGTTGAGCTCGGCGGCGACCTGGGCCAGCGGTCCCTGCACGCAGTCGCGCTGGTAGGCCGGCACCACCACGGCCGGCACCTCCAGCTGGGTCCCTTCCGGCAGCACCTGCTTGTTGTCGTACTGGGGGTTGAGGTTGCGCAGCGCCCGGAACCAGCCGGTCCGGACGTTGCCGGCGTGGCCGAGGCACACCGCCAGCTCGTTGATGGACGCCGCGCGACGCAGGGTGATCACGGCCGGCCGGGTGTCCAGGCGCGGGAACTCCAGGCCGTACTGCTCCGGATGCAGGAACAGCCAGGCCGCCGCCAGCACCATCGGCACGTAGATCTGCGTCTCCCGCGGCAGGGCGCCGAACACCTCGGCATCCCACAGGCTGCGGCTGCCGTTGCCCGATAGCCGTGCAAGGCGTCCCTCGCCGCCGTTGTAGGCGGCCACCACCAGTTCCAGGTTCTCGTTCAGGCGGTCGAACTGCTCGTTGAGGTAGCGCACCTGCGCGCGCGTCGCCAGGCGCGGGTCGTAACGGGTGTCGAAGCCGGCCTCGTTGCGGCCCAGCCCGAAGCGGGCGCCGGTGGCCGGCATGAACTGCAGCGGACCGGCGGCGCCGGCGTGCGACACCGCGTGCACCTTGCCCTGCGATTCGCGCGCCATGATCGCGAACAGCAGGGCCTCGGGCAGCCCGGCCTGCTCGTATTCCGGCCACATCATGAAGCGCATGAACTGGTAGTTCTCCCAGGCCTCGATGAGGTTGGGCCGCAACCAGGTCAGCCACTCGTTGATGGCGGCCTTGACCGGCTCGTTGAGCTGGATCACCTGCGCCAGGTCGCGGCCGCGCAGCAGGGTGATGGTGCGCTGCGACTCGGGAAGCTGCGCGAGCACCGGCGAGGTCGCGTGCGCCTCGATCGTCGCCGGTTCCGCCTCGGGACGGTCGCCGCGCGTGCCGGCCTGCGCCGCCTCGCGGACCAGCGCCTCGTAGGTCGCCAGGAAGCGGCTGCCGTCGCACTGCGGCAGGGCGACGCAGCGGTCGCCGGCGATGCGAAGCTCCTCGAGCGCGGCATCGCGCTCGGGGTTGCCACGGGCATCGCCTGCGGCCAGCAGACGGGTGCCCTCGGCGAAACGGTCGGCGGCACGGCCGAGCCGCTCGTACAGGACGGCGGTCTCGCGGTCGCCGTTGCCGCCGGCCGGCGGCGTGGTGCGCGAAGGCTGGGCGGCGCAGGCGCCGAGCAGGAGGACGAAGGGCAGGACGGGCAGCGTTCGCAGGTTCATGACGGCAAGTCTAGCCCGCATTCCGCGCAGTCCCCATGCCGCGCACGCCGATCCAGTGCGGGCGCGGCGTACCCGGGCGACACCGGCCCGGCGCCCGGCCGGAGCGGTGTCCTGGGATGGTCGCGCGCCAGGGACGCGGAAGTCGCGCGCTGGCCACGATGCCCGGCAGGGCTGGCCGCGACCGCGCAGCAGCCGCCTCGCGAACGGTCCGGCTAGAGCAGCACCACTTCCTCGGCGCTGCCGGGATGGATCGCCACGGTGGCCTGGAAGTCGGCGCGCGTGGCGCCCATGCGCATCGCCACCGCGAAGCCCTGCAGGATCTCCTCGACCCCCGGACCGACCAGGTGCAGCCCGACGACGCGCTGCGCCTGCCCCACGCACACCAGCTTGATCCAGACTGGATCGTCGCGCCCGGCCAGGGCCTCGCGCATCGGCTGGAAGCGGGTGGCGTGGACGCTGACCGCGCCGTCGCCGTGGCGATCGCGGGCCTGCGCCTCGGACAGGCCGCAGCTGGCCACCGGCGGCAGCGCGAACACCACGGTCGGCACCTGGGCGGGGTCGAAGCAGGCCTCCGGCTGGCCGCCGAACAGGCGGTCGGCCAGGCGCCTGCCGGCAGCCACCGCCACCGGCGTCAGCGCCGGCTGGGTGCCGACATCGCCCAGGGCGTACACGCCGTCCACGGTGGTCCGCTGCTGCGCGTCGACCGCGATGTGGCCGCTGGCGGTGGTCGAAAGGCCGATGTCGGCCAGGCCGATGTCCTCGCTGTTGGGCACCCGGCCGATCGCCCACAGCAACCAGTCGACCCCGGTGCGGCGTGCGCCACCGGCGCAGGACACGGTGCGGGTGCCGTCGGCGGCGCGCTCGACGGCGGTCACCTCGACGCCGGTCGAGACGACGATGCCGCGGCCGCGCATGGCCGTCGCCAGCGCCTCGCCGATGCCCTCGTCGAAGCCGTCGAGCAGGCGCCTGCCGCGCACCAGCAGCTCGACCTCGCCGCCGAGCGCGGCCAGCAGGCTGGCCATCTCCACGGCCACGTAGCCGCCGCCGACCACGACCACCCGGCGCGGCGGCTGCGTCAGCGCGAAGACGTCATCGGAGACCCGTCCCAGCTCGAAACCCGGGACCGCCAGCCGGCGCGGTCGGCCGCCGGTGGCGATCGCGACGTGGCGGGCGCTGCGCACGCCGGAGGCCGACGCGACGCGCCGCTGCGGCAGCAGGTGGGCGCGCTCGGCGACCACGGTGACGCCCAGCCCGGCCAGGCGCCTGGCATAGCCGGCCTCGGCGCGCTCGACGTAGGCCTGGCGGCGCGCCAGGAAGGCCGGCCAGTCGAGTCCGCCGGCGTCCAGCCGGAAGCCCAGGTCCGCCGCCAGGCCGAGCTGTTCGGCCGCCTGCGCCGCCAGCCACATCGCCTTCTTGGGCACGCAACCCAGGTGCACGCAGGTGCCGCCCAGCCGGCCGGGCTCGTAAAGCACGACGCGGGCGCCGTGCGCGGCGGCGCGCTGCGCCAGCGCCAGCCCGCCGGAGCCGCCGCCGATCACCGCCAGGTCGCAGTCGTCCGCCATGCCCCGCTCCAAGCCGTCGCCAGGGCCCCAGCTTGCCATGGCCGCAGGCCGGGCCGCCGGGCGCAGGCCGTATCATCGCCGCCATGGCCTCTCCTTCCGTGCCCGACGTCGCCGCGCTCAAGCGCGACATCCTGGCCTGGGGCCGTGAACTCGGCTTCGACGCGGTCGGCATCAGCCACATCGACCTGTCCGCCGACGAAGCGGCGCTGGACCGCTGGCTGGCCCTCGGCCGGCATGGCGAGATGGCCTGGATGGCCCGGCACGGCCGCCGGCGCAGCCGGCCCGCCGAGCTGGTCCCGGGCACGCTGAGCGTGGTCAGCGCGCGCATGGACTACCTGCCCGGCGAGGCGGCGCCGATGCCGGAGGTGCTGGCCGACGGCGGGCTCGCCTATGTCTCCCGCTACGCCCTGGGCCGCGACTACCACAAGGTGCTGCGCGCGCGCCTGCAGGCCCTGGCCGACCGCATCGGGGCGGCGATCGGTCCGTTCGGCCACCGCGTGTTCACCGACTCCGCGCCGGTGCTGGAGAAACCGCTGGCCCGAAACGCCGGGCTCGGCTGGATCGGCAAGCACACCAACCTGATCGATGCCCGGACCGGCTCCTGGTTCTTCCTGGGCGAGCTGTACACCGACCTGCCGCTGGCCCCGGATGCCGCGGCCGGCGACCACTGCGGCAGCTGCAGCCGCTGCCTGCCGGCCTGCCCGACCGGCGCGATCGTGGCGCCCTACGAGCTCGACGCCCGGCTGTGCATCTCCTACCTCACCATCGAACTGGACGGCGCGATCCCCGAGCCGTTGCGGCCGCTGGTCGGCAACCGCGTGTACGGTTGCGACGACTGCCAGATGGTCTGCCCGTGGAACAAGTTCGCGCAACCGACCCGGGTGCCGGACTTCGCGGTGCGCCATGGCCTCGACCGCGCCACCCTGGTCGAGCTGTTCGCCTGGGACGAGGCGACCTTCCTGCGCAACACCGAGGGCTCGGCGATCCGCCGGATCGGCTGGCGGCGCTGGCTGCGCAACCTGGCGGTCGGCCTCGGCAATGCGCCGACCTCCCCCGGGGTGGTCGAGGCGCTCACGGCACGCGCCGAACACCCCGACGGGATGGTCCGCGAACACGTGCACTGGGCGCTGGCCCGGCATGGTGCCGATCCCGTCCGCGCGTGACGGCTCAGACCCTCCGGCCCAGCCGGTCGCCCAGCGCCACCGCCACGAGCCAGGTCGCGACGCTGGCCAGCACCAGGCCGAAGGCTGCGCCGGCCCCGTGTCCGGCCAGGTGGTGCACGGCCTCCAGGCTGAAGATCGAGAAGGTGGTGAAGCCGGCGCACAGTCCCGGCAGGATGAAGACCTGCACGGCGACGCCGTGCGGCCGGCGGCTGCCCGGGCCATGCCGGCCGGCGTAGAAGCCGGCGACAAGGGCGCCCAGGGCGTTCACCCCCAGGGTCGGCCAGGGCAGGCCAAGGCCGGCACCGGTCATCAGCAGGGACAGCGTCCAGCGCAGGCCTGCCCCCAGGCCGCTGCCAAGACCCGCCCAGAGGACCAGGGACGGGCTCATGTCGCCGCCAGCCACAGGCCCAGCCGGACCGCGGCCAGGCCGGGTACCACGGTGGCCACCAGATAAGCCAGGGCCTGGCCGCGGCGGCCACCGCGCAGCAGCGCCAGGAACTCGACCGCGAATGCCGAGACCGTGGTGTAGCTGCCGACCACGCCGACCAGCAGGGCCAGGCGCAGGCCGTCGTTGGCAATCGGCAGGCTGCCGGCGAGCAGGCCGATCAGCGCGGCACCGCTGAGGTTGACCAGCAGGGTCGGCCAGGGAAAGGCTGCGCCCAGGCGCCCTGCCAGCCAGTGGCCGAGCGCGAAGCGCAGGGCACCGCCCAGGGCGCCGCCGGCCACCACCACGGCCAGGCTGGTCGCCAGCGGCGGACTCAATCGCCCCCCTTCCGCCGCGCCCGCAGTTCGGACAGCTTCTGCAGGATCTTCGCCTCCAGGCCGCGCTCGACCGGCTGGTAGAACACCTGCCCGAGCAGTTCGTCCGGCAGGCACTGCTGGCCGGGCGCGACGCCTTCGTCGAAGTCGTGGTCGTACCGGTAACCCCGCCCATGGCCGAGCGACTTCATCAGCCGCGTCGGCGCGTTGCGCAGGTGCAGGGGCACGGCCAGGCTGCCGTGCGCCTGCACCTGGGCGCGCGCCGCGTTCCAGCCCGCGTACACGGCATTGCTCTTGGCGGCGACCGCCAGGTACACGGCGCACTGCGCCAGCATCAGTTCGCCCTCGGGCGCGCCCAGGCGCTCGAACCCGTCCCAGGCATCCAGGGCCAGCGCCAGGGCGCGCGGATCGGCCAGGCCGATGTCCTCGCTGGCCATCCGCACCAGGCGGCGCGCCAGGTAGGCGGGGTCGGCGCCGCCGTCCAGCATCCGGGCCAGCCAGTAGAGCGCGGCATCGGGGTCGGAGCTTCGCACCGACTTGTGCAGCGCCGAGATCTGGTCGTAGAACGCATCGCCGCCCTTGTCGAAGCGCCGGCCGCGGTCGGCCAGCACCTGGGCGAGCAGGTCGGCGTCGAAGCGGTCGGCGGTGCCGGCCAGCTCGGCGGAGATCTCGAGCACGGTCAGGGCGCGCCGCAGGTCGCCGTCGGCGGCCTGGGCGATCTGCAGCAGGACCTCGTCGTCGACCCGCCAGGCGCGGTCGCCGAGCCCGCGCTGCGGATCTTCCAGCGCCCGGCGCAGCGCGGCGACCATGGCCATGGCCGGAACCGGCTTCAGGACATGCACCCGGCAGCGCGACAGCAGGGCGGAGTTGAGCTCGAACGACGGGTTCTCGGTGGTGGCGCCGACGAACACCACCGTGCCGTTCTCGATGTGCGGCAGGAAGGCGTCCTGCTGGGCCTTGTTGAACCGGTGCACCTCGTCCACGAACAGCACGCTGCGACGGCCGCGCGCGAAGGCCTCGGCGGCCTGGGCGGTGGCCGCGCGGACCTCGGCGATGCCGCCCAGTACCGCCGACAGGGCATGGAAGTCGGCATCCACGTACTGCGCGACCAGGCGGGCCAGCGTGGTCTTGCCACAGCCCGGCGGCCCCCACAGCACCATCGAATAGGGACGGCCGGCCTCCAGCGCCCGACGCAGCGGCGTGCCGGGACCGGTGACGCCGTCCTGGCCCACGACCTCGTCCAGCGTGGCGGGGCGCATGCGGTCGGCGAGCGGCCGCTGCGCCTGCCCGGCCGGCTCGGGTAGCGCCAGGCCAGGCGTTCCGGCCGGCGGCCGTCGCGACGTCATCACTCGCCCTCGTCGGCCACCGCGGCGGCGTTGTCGAACTGCGCGAACGCCGCGAGAACCGCTGTGGCATAGGCGCCGGCCGGGAGCGCGAAGGACAGGGCCAGGGTGTCGCCGGTGCCCTCGTCCGCCCACCGCCAACGCAGATCCCGGGGCAGGACGCGCAGCGCCCGCCGCTCCTGACGCAGGCCGAACCGGGACAGCCCCTCGGCAAGCTGCGGCTCGGCGGCCGTCACGGCGGCCTCGATCATTGCCGCCTGGTCGCCGGCGGGCGACGCACCCTCGCCCCAGAGCGGTCCGGTGGCATGGATCTCGCCGCGCTCCAGCCGCGCGCGCAGCACCTCGTCGATGACCGGCTCGGGGCCGAACCAGCTGCCGCGGCCGTCCAGCTGGAAGCAGTCGCCCGGAATGCCCTGGTGCCAGTCGCCGCGGCCGACCCGCGCCGCCAGCACCTGGTTGAACAGCCAGGCGCGCGCCGCGCCCAGCAGCAGGGCGCGCCGATGCGGCGGCAGGCGCGCCCGGCGCGCTGCGGACAGCCAGCGGCGTGCCGCTTCGACATTGCCCCCGCCATGGCCGAAGCGCTGCTCGCCGAAGGCGTTCGGCACGCCACCGGCGGCGATCGCCCGCAGCGTCGCGTCGGCGCCCTCGCGGTCGCCCTCGACCGCCCGCAACACGATCGCGAAGCGATTGCCGCGATGGCTGCCGCGGCGCAGCTTGCGGCCGTGCCAGTGGCGCGCCAGCACCACGGCGCCCTCGATGTCCGGACCGGTTTCCGGCGCGACCCGCCGCGGCAGGTGGACGCCGAACCATTGCCGGGTCACCGCGTGGCGGTCCTTCAGGCCCGACCAGGACACCGCTGCCGGCGCCACGCCCGCCCAGCGGGCCAGCTGGCCGGCGACCCAGGCGGTGTTGGCGCCGCGCTTCTCCACCCACAGCAGCAGGTGCTCGCCCTGCCCGTCCGGCTCGAAGCCCAGGTCCTCCTCGACCTCGAAGTCCTCGGGCAAGGCCCGGAACACGGCGCGGATCACGAGGCCGGCACCAGCAGCACGACGGCCTGTGCGGCGATGCCCTCGCCCCGGCCGGTGAAGCCCAGCCCTTCGCTGGTGGTGGCCTTGACGCTGACCGCGTCGCGGCCGACGCCGAGGTCCTCGGCGAGCAGGGCGCGCATCGCCTCGGCATGGGGGCCGATGCGGGGTCGTTCGCAGACCACGGTCAGGTCGGCATTGCCCAGCCGCCAGCCACGGTCCTGCAGCAGGCCGCGGCAGTGGCGCAGGAACACCCGGCTGTCGGCGCCGGCCCAGCGCGGATCGCTGGGCGGGAAATGCCGGCCGATGTCGCCCAGCGCCAGGGCGCCGAGCAGGGCATCGCACAGCGCATGGATGACCACGTCGCCGTCGGAGTGTGCGACCAGGCCGCGGTCATGGGCGATCCGCACGCCGCCCAGGACGACGTGGTCGCCGTCGCCGAAGGCGTGCACGTCGAACCCCTGGCCGATCCGCGGAACGTTCATGGCGCGATTGTACCGGCGCGGCCGGCGCGACCCGTTACCCTATGCGGCCATCGAACCGTCCGGTTGCCGGAGCGACGCGATCGCACCCGCGGTCCCGGCCGGGCTCCGGGTCGCAGGACCCTGACCTGGAGGCGCTCGCCGCCCGAGCGGACCGCCCACCACCCGCAACCCTCCACGCGCCACCGCCATGCCCTACACCCCCATCCTCGCCACCCTGGGCTACATCCTTTCCCCCGATCGCGCCCGGGTGCTGATGGTCCACCGCAATGCCCGGCCCGGCGACCAGCACCTGGGCAAGTACAACGGCCTGGGCGGCAAGCTGGACCCGGGCGAGGACGTGGTCAGCGGCTTCCGGCGCGAGATCCGCGAAGAGGCCGGCGTCGAATGCACGGACCTGGCGCTGCGCGGCACGCTGAGCTGGCCGGGGTTCGGCAAGGCCGGCGAGGACTGGTTCGGCTTCGTGTTCCTGGTCACCGCCTTCACCGGCGAGCCGCCGGCCGGCAACGCCGAGGGCAGCCTGGAATGGATCGAGCTGGGGCGGCTTCCCGACCTGCCGCTCTGGGAGGGCGACCGCCTGTTCCTGCCGCTGGTGTTCGACGACGATCCGCGCGCCTTCCACGGCGTCATGCCCTACCGCGACGGCCGCATGCAGTCCTGGGCGTTCCAGCGGCTGTAGCCGACCGCCGGAAGACCGTCCGCACGGGCGCGGCCGGGCGACCCGGAAATCGATCCGGACGGTGGCCTGCATCGACCTGTCGGGTCGGGTCGGGTCGCATCGCGTCACGGCCAGACGCAGGGGCCGGCAGCGGTCCACCGGGGACCTGGCTGCGGCCGGGCGATCCTCGCCCGCCCGGGCCCGCCAGCGACGGCTGCCGGTAAAATCCCCGCCCTGACCTCGAACCCGGAGCGGGCGATGCCGGACTGGCTGGTGCTGGCGGCGATGGGCGTGGCGATCGGCGTCGCCGTCGCCGCGCCGGTCGGCGCGGTCGGCATCCTGGTGATCCGCCGCGCCCTGCAGGACCGGCCCCGGGCCGGCTTCGTCGCCGGCCTCGGCGGCGCCACCGGCGATGCCCTGTTCGCAGCGGTGGCCGGCCTCGGCCTGACCGCGGTCACGCAGGCGCTGGAAACCTGGCAGCGGCCGCTGCAGATCGGCGGCGGCGTGGTGCTGGTGGCGATCGGCCTGGTCCTGCTGCTGGGCATGCGCCGGCCCCACGGCGTGGAGGTGCGCGCCGGACAGGACCCGGGCCAGATGATGCCGGGCGGCCACCCGATGATGTCGGGCGGCCAGGCGTTCGCGACCGCCCTGGCGCTGACCCTGGGCAATCCGGCCACCGCGTTCTCCTTCATCGCCATCTTCGCGGCCACCGGCCTGTCGCAGCCGGACCCGGAGCTGGCCGACGTCGCCGTCCTGGTGGTCGCCGTGTTCGCAGGTTCCGCCGCCTGGTTCGCCGCCCTCAGCGCCGGCGCCTGGAAGGTCAGCCAGCGCTGGGGGGAGCGCGCCGCGCGCGCGTTCGATGCGGTCGCCGCCCTGCTGCTGGTGGCGCTTGGCCTGCTGGCCCTGCTGCTGCCCCCGCCCTGAGGCGGTGCCGGCTCACGCCGGCCGGCCGGACTCGGTGTCCTCCGCCGCCAGCGCCACCGCGTTGTCGGGCCGGTTGTAGGCCGCAAGGTCGAGCAGCCCGGTGGCGCGCGCCACCAGCACCGGCACCAGCACCTGGCCGGTGACGTTGGTCATCGTGCGCATCATGTCCAGCACCCGGTCGATCGCCACCAGCAGGGCCAGCCCCTCGAGCGGCAGCCCGGCGGCGCTCAGCACCACGGTCGCCATCACCACCGCGGTGCCGGGCACGCCGGCGGTGCCGAAGCTGCCCAGCACCGAGGCGAGCAGGATCACCAGGTACTGCGACAGGCTCAGCTCCAGCCCGAAGTACTGGGCGATGAACACCGCGGCCAGGGCCGGGTAGATGGCGCCGCAGCCGTCCATCTTGATGCTGGCGCCGAGCGGCACGGCGAACGCCACGTAGTCGCGGTCGACGCCCAGGCTGTGGCTGGCGCAGCGCATCGCCACCGGCATCGAGGCGAAGCTGGACGAGCTCACGAAGGCCACCTGCATGGCCGGCGCCGCCCCCCGGAAGAAGGCCAGCGGGTTGAGGCGGTGCGCCAGCAGCAGGCCGCCATAGACCACCACGACGTGGATCGCGCAGGCCAGGTACAGGGCGAACACGAAGTCGGCCAGCGGCAGCAGGCGCTCGAAGCCATAGCTTCCGACCAGGCCAGCGATCAGGCCGAAGGTGCCGATCGGCGTGACCTCCAGGACGAAGCGGGTCACCTGGATCATGGCGTCGCTGGCCTCGCCGGCGAGCGCGCGCAGACGGGCGGCCTTGTCGCCCAGGCGCACCAGGGCCAGGCCGAGCAGGGCGGCGAAGAAGATCACCTGCAGGATGCGGCCCTCGGCGAGCGCCGCGAACGGGTTGGCCGGCACCACGTCGAGCAGGACCTGGACCGGCCCGGGCACCTCGCGCGGCGTCCAGTCGGTGGCCGCGACCAGGCCTTCGGCGCCGCTGCCCGGCTGCACCAGCCAGCCGGTGCCCAGGCCGACCAGGACCGCCAGCACGGCGGTCGCCACGAACCAGGCGAAGGTGCGCCCGGCCAGGGCGGCGATGCGCTGCTGGCCGTGCAGGCGCGCCACCGCGTTGATCACCGCGAAGAACACCAGCGGCGTCGCGATCATCCGGATCAGGGTGACGTAGAGGGTGCCCAGCGGCGCCAGCCAGGTCTGCGCGGCCGGACCCAGCAGCCAGCCGGCCAGGGCACCCAGCACGAAGCCGCCCAGCACGCGCTGCCAGAACGGGATGCGGAACCACCAGGCCATCACGGTCGCGCCCGGCCCCGGCTCAGAACGGCTTTGCCAGCACCAGCCAGATGATCGCCAGCAGCACGAACACCGGCAACTCGTTCAGCAGGCGCAGGCGACCTGGGGCCGGCAGGGCGCCCCCTGCCGCGGCGCGCCGCAGCAGCCGTCCGCTCCAGATGAAATAGGCCAGGAGCACCGCCACCAGGGCCAGCTTGGCGTGCATCCAGCCGCCGCTGGCGGCGACCGGCGGGAACCAGGCCGGATCGATCCGGAACCCCAGCCAGAGCGGCAGTCCGGCGACCAGGGCCAGTCCGAACATCAGGTGCCCGAAGCGGTACAGGCGCCTGCCCATCAGGGCCAGGCGATCGCGTACCGCGACGCCCTCGCCGGTCGCCTCGACCATGTTCACCAGGATGCGCGGCAGGTAGAAGACGGCCGCCATCCAGGCGATCACGAACAGCAGGTGCAGCGACTTGGTCCACAGGTAGGTCATGGGTGCGGCCTGAGCTGGGTGAACGGACGCCCGGATCCGGGCACCGGCGACCGCCGGCGGGGTGCGCACGCAGGCTATCATTGCCGGCCTGCCGGCGCCGACCCGGCCGCCCTGCCCCGGATTCCCCGCCTTGACCGACGCCAGCCCGCCACCCAGCTTCCAGTCCCTGGCCCTGCCCGAGCCGCTCCTGCGTGCGCTCGCCGACGTCGGCTACGAGGCGCCCTCGCCGATCCAGGCGGCGACCATCCCGCCGCTGCTGGCCGGCCGCGACCTGGTCGGCCAGGCGCAGACCGGTACCGGCAAGACCGCGGCCTTCGCCCTGCCGGCGCTGGCGAAGATCGATCTCGCCCAGGCCCGCCCCCAGGCGCTGGTGCTGACACCCACCCGTGAACTGGCGATCCAGGTCGCCGAGGCCTTCCAGCGCTACGCGGTGCACCTGCCCGGCTTCCATGTGCTGCCGATCTACGGCGGCACCGGCTACGGTCCGCAGCTGTCCGCCCTGCGCCGCGGCGTGCACGTCCTGGTGGCCACGCCGGGCCGCCTGATCGACCACCTGGACCGCGGCACCGTCGACCTGTCGGCCCTGCGCATGGCGGTGCTGGACGAGGCCGACGAGATGCTGCGCATGGGCTTCGTCGACGACGTCGAAGCGATCCTGCAGAAGACCCCCGAGCAGCGCCAGGTGGCGCTGTTCTCTGCGACCATGCCGGCGCCGATCCGGCGCATCGCCGAGCGCTACCTCAAGGACCCGGCCAAGGTCACCATCGAGCAGCGCACCAGCACCGCCACCGGCATCCGCCAGCGCTTCTGGTGGGTCACCGGCATGCACAAGCTGGACGCCCTGACCCGCATCCTGGAGGCCGAGCCGTTCGACGCGATGATCGTGTTCGTGCGCACAAAGCAGGCCACCGAGGAGCTCGCCGGCAAGCTCGAGGCGCGCGGCTTCGCGGCCGCCGCGATCAGCGGCGACATCGTCCAGGCGCAACGCGAGCGCACCATCGCGCGCCTGCGCGACGGCCAGATCGACATCCTGGTCGCCACCGACGTCGCCGCGCGCGGCCTCGACGTCGAGCGCATCAGCCACGTGCTCAACTACGACATCCCGCACGACACCGAGGGCTACGTGCACCGGATCGGCCGCACCGGACGGGCCGGCCGCAGCGGCGAGGCGATCCTGTTCGTCTCGCCGCGCGAACGGCACCTGCTGCGGTCGATCGAGCGCGCCACCGGGCAGCCGATCGAGCCGATGACCCTGCCCAGCGCCGAGGTGGTCAACGACCAGCGCGTGGCGCGCTTCAAGCAGCGCATCGCCGAGGCGCTGGCCAGCGACGACCTGGCGCCGTTCCGCGCCCTGGTCGATGCCTTCGAGGGCGAGACCGGCGTCGCCGCCAGCGAGATCGCCGCCGCCCTGGCGCGTCTGGTGCAGGGCGATGCGCCGCTGTTGCTGCAGCCCGACCCGCCCGCCGCGGCGGCCCCGCCGCGCGGCCCCGCGCATCGCGAGGAACGCGGTCCGCCCGGCGCGCGCGGCGATTCCCCGCGGCCCCGCCACAAGGCCGACCGGCCGCCCGATCCGGGCATGGCGCGCTTCCGGGTCGAGGTCGGCCACGCCCATGGCGTGCGTCCGGGCAACATCGTCGGCGCGATCGCCAACGAAGCCAAGCTGGAGGCCGGCGCGATCGGCCGCATCGACATCCGCCAGGACTACAGCCTGGTCGACCTGCCGGCCGACCTGCCCGCCGCCACCCTCGGCCACCTGCGCAAGGTCCGCGTCGCCCAGCAGCAACTGCGCATCCGCCCCTGGCTGGACCGCCCGGCCCGCGAAGGCGGCGACGAGCGCCCGCGCCCGCCCAGGCCGCCACGTCCGCGCGGCAGCTGACCGGCGATGATGGCCTTCCTGTCCTTCGCCGCCGGCCTGGTGCTGCTGGTGGCCGGCGCCGAACTGATGGTGCGCGGCGCGTCGCGCCTGGCCCTGGCGCTGGGCATCTCGCCGCTCGTGGTCGGCCTGACCGTGGTCGCGCTGGGCACCAGCGCCCCGGAGTTCGCGGTGGCCATCAAGGGCGCCATCGAAGGCAAACCCGACCTGGTGATGGGCAACGTGGTCGGCAGCAACATCTTCAACGTCCTTGCCATCCTCGGCCTGACCGCGCTGGTCGCGCCGCTGGTGGTCAAGCGCGAGGTGGTCAAGCGCGAGGTGCCGATCATGATCGGCGTGTCGCTGCTGTTCACGGCATTCGCCCTGGACGGCCGGCTGCTGCGCGTCGAAGGATTGGTGCTGGTGCTGCTGCTGGGCGTCTACCTGGCCATGCTGGTGTGGCTGGCGCGCCGCAACGGCAGGGAGGCGGCGGCGGTGGAGGCGGAGCTGCCCGACCCCGACGAGAAGGGCCCGATGCGGCTGCGCAGCGTGCAGGTGCTGGCCATCCTGGCCGGCCTGGCCATGCTCGTGCTGGGCTCCAACTGGCTGGTCGACGCGGCGATCACCTTCGCGCGCTGGCTCGGGGTGAGCGAGCTGGTGATCGGCCTGACCATCGTCGCGGCCGGCACCTCCCTGCCCGAGATCGCGACCTCGATCATCGCCGCGCTGCGCGGCGAGCGCGACATCGCGGTCGGCAACATCGTCGGCTCCAACGTGTTCAACCTGCTCGGCGTCGCCGGCGTCGCCGCCGCGCTGACCCCGGGGGGCCTGGAAGTGGCCCGGTCCCTGCTCACCTTCGACATCCAGGTGATGGTGGTGGCGGCGATCGCCTGCCTGCCGATCCTGTTCACGCGGCACATGATCGCGCGCTGGGAAGGCGGCCTGTTCTTCGGCTACTACATCGCCTACACCACCTACCTCATCCTGTACGCCCAGGACCACGATGCCCTGGACGAGTACACCTTCGTGATGACCACGGTGGTGATCCCGCTCACCGTGGTGACCCTGGTGGTGGTGATGGCGCGGGAGTGGAAGCGCCGGCTGGCCGCCTGAGCACGCCCGGTCGGGCCGGAACCCGGCACCGCCCCGCCCCGCCACGGCGACCCCTGCGGTGAATGCCCGGGCGCCCGGGCCACGGTCACGTCGGCGGCCGGGAAAAGCGGTTATGCTCGCCCGTATTGCACTGCAACACGGGCCGTGCCCGCAGGATCCCGCCATGCTCTACCAGCTCCATGAATTCAATCGCGCCCTGATGGGCCCGGTCACCTACCTGGCCGAGGCCGGGGCGCGCATGTTCACCGCCCGCGGCAGCTGGCTGGCCAACCTGCCGGGCGCCGCCCGCCTGGCCGCCGGCTACGAGCTGCTGTACAGGATCGGCAAGGACTACGAGAAGCCAGAGTTCGGCATCCACAGCGTCGAGACCCAGGGCGTGCGGATCCCGGTCGTCGAGCAGGTCGCCATGGCGCGGCCGTTCTGCCGGCTGCTGCGCTTCAAGCGCTTCAGCGACGACGCGCGGATCATCGACGGCCTGAAGCAGGACCCGGTGGTGCTGGTGGTGGCGCCGCTGTCCGGCCACCACAGCACCCTGCTGCGCGATACCGTGCGCACCCTGCTGCCCGACCACAAGGTGTTCATCACCGACTGGATCGATGCCCGCATGGTGCCGGTCGAGCAGGGGGCGTTCACCCTCGACGACTACGTCGACTACATCCGAGGGTTCATCGCGCACATCGGCGCCTCGCGCCTGCACGTGATCTCGGTGTGCCAGCCGACCGTACCGGTGCTGGCCGCGCTGTCGCTGATGGCCGCCAGCGGCGAGGCGCTGCCGCGCAGCGTTACCCTCATGGGCGGGCCCATCGACACCCGGCAGAGCCCGACCCAGGTCAACGACCTCGCCACCAACCGGCCGATGAGCTGGTTCGAGACCCAGCTGATCCACGAGGTGCCGGCCAACTACCCCGGCCGCGGCCGCCGGGTCTACCCGGGATTCCTGCAGCATGCCGGATTCATCGCCATGAACCCGGGCCGCCACATCAACTCGCACTGGGACTTCTACCAGGACCTGCTGCGCGGCGACCTGGACGACGCCGAGTCGCACCGGCGCTTCTACGACGAGTACAACGCCGTCCTGGACATGCCCGCGGAGTACTACCTGGACTGCATCCGCATCGTCTTCCAGCAGCACCTGCTGCCGCGCGGCATGTGGCAGGTGCGCGGCGAGCGGGTGGCGCCCGAGGCGATCTCCGACACCTCGCTGCTGACCATCGAAGGCGAGCTCGACGACATCTCCGGGCCCGGCCAGACGCGCGCCGCGCACGACCTGTGCGTCGGCATCGATCCGGCACGCCGGCAGCACATCACGGTCGAGGGCGCCGGCCACTACGGCATCTTCAGCGGCCGGCGCTGGCGCCAGAGCGTCTACCCGCAGGTTCGCGACTTCATCGCCGCGGCGGACAGCGGAACCGCCGCGCGCCGCCACCTGCGGGCGGTCTGACGGCGAACGAACGGCCGGGGGCCGGCCCTGCGGGTCGCCCGGCCGCCGCGGCGATGGCGGAGCCGGTCCTCCGCCCGCTCAGCGCACCAGCGCCAGCGACAGCCAGGGCACGTAGGTGATCACCAGCACCGCGGCCAGCAGGATGGCGAAGAACGGCAGGCAGGCCCGGACCAGCGACCAGATCGGCTCGTTGAACCGGTAGCTGGCGATGAACAGGTTCATGCCGACCGGCGGCGTGAAGTAGCCCAGCTGCAGGTTGGCCAGGAAGATGATGCCCAGGTGCACCGGATCGATGCCGTAGCCGAGCGCCACCGGCAGCAGGATCGGCACCATGATCACGGTCGCCGAGAAGATGTCGAGCAGCATGCCCAGCAGCAGCAGGAAGAGGTTGAGCAACAGCAGGAAGGCGAGCTTGCTGTCGATCCGCTCGCGGATCGCCTCGAACAGGCGCGACGGCACCTCGGCGTCGACCAGGTAGTTGGTGAACGCCAGCGAGACCCCGAAGATCAGCAGGATCGCGCCGACCAGGACCATCGACTCGCGCATCACCCGGGGCAGCGCCCGCAGCGGCACCTCGCGGCGGATCGCCACGGTGACCAGCAGCACCCAGGCGATGGTCACCGCCGCCGCCTCCGAGGCCGCGAAGAACCCGGCGTAGATGCCGCCCAGCACGACCACCGGCAACGGCAGCTCCCAGGCCGCGTCGCGCAGCGCCGCCCGGATCTCCGCCAGGCTCGCGGCCGCCTGCGGCTTTGGCAGGCGGCGGCCGTGCCACCAGGCGTAGACGCCGAGCATCAGCACCATCAGCAGGGCGGGCAGCAGCCCGGCCCGGAACATCTCGTCGACGCCGACCGGCGGCGTGGTGCCGAACTGCTGGGCCACGACGGCGTACAGGATCAGCGGCAGCGCCGGGGCCAGCAGCAGGCCCAGGCTCCCCGACGTGGTGATCAGGCCGAGGTTGAAGCGCCGCTCGTAACCGGCGTGCCGCAGGGCCGGGTAGAGCAGCGCACCCATCGCCACGATGGTGACGCCGGAGGCGCCCGTGAAGGCCGTGAACAGCGCGCAGATGAACAGCGCGACCATCGCCAGGCCGCCCGGCAGCCAGCCCAGCAGGGCGTCGGACAGGCGCACCAGCCGGCGCGGCGCGCCGCTCTCGCCCAGCAGGTAGCCGGCCAGCGTGAACAGCGGGATGGCGACCAGCACCGGCATGTCGGCCAGCCGGTAGAACTCGATGGCGACGATCGAGAGGTCCAGGCCCTCGCGGTGGAAGCCCCAGAAGGCGACCGCGGCGATCACCGCGAACAGCGGCGCGCCGACCAGGGCCAGCAGCGCGAGCAGCACGGTGAACGGCGCGAGGGTCACCGCGGCGCAGCCGGGTCGAGGCCGGTGGCGGCCGGATCGCCGCCGGCGGGCCGGGGCGGCGCCAGGGCCCCCAGCGCGAGACGCAGGGCGATCACCGCGAAGGCCACCGGCAGGATCGCCTGCACCCACCAGACCGGCACCTGCGCGAACGCCAGCGTGCCCATGGCCCGCTCGTCGGCGACCATCCGGGCGGCCTGCCAGGCGAGCAGGCCGGACACCGCCGCGGCGAAGCCCCAGGACAGCAGGCGCGCGATCCGCGCCGGCAGCGGGGGCAGCAGGCGGCCGGCAAGGTCCATGCCGATGTGCCGCCCCTCGCGCGCCGCCACCATGGCGCCGAGCATCGCCACCCACAGCACCAGGGCGCGCAGCAGCGGGTCGAGCCAGAGCAGGCCGGTGTCGAACACCGTGCGCAGGACGATCTGCAGCACCGCCAGCAGCACCAGCAGGGCGAGCAGGAGCGCCAGCACCAGGTCCTCGGCCCGGTGCAGCCAGCGCCAGCGCGAGCCGGTCCCCGGCATCAGCCGCCGGACGCGGTACGCGCCGCCGCCAGCGCCGCCATCATCGCGTCGTAGTTGGCCCGCGAGAACGCCTCGCGCTCCATCAGGCGCGCCGCGGCCCGCTCGCCGATGCCCTGCCAGTAGGCGAGCTCCTCGGCATTGGGCTGGAAGAATTCGATGCCCTCGCCGCGCAGGGCCTCGCGCGCCGCCTCGTTGTCGCGCCGGGTCTGGGCGTCCAGCCGCTCGATGCCGGCCGCCATTTCCGCGTGGACGATCGCCTGGTCCGCTGCGTCCAGGCGGTCGAAGCTGCGTTTGTCGAGCACCAGCACGCCGACGATGTAGGCGATCGGCATGTCGACCAGGTGGCGCACCCGGGTGTGCCACTGGAACGCCAGGGTGCCGGACGGGGTGTTGGCGACGGTGTCGACCAGGCCGGTCTGCAGGCCGGTGTAGACGTCGGCGATCGACAGCGGCACCGGATTGACGCCGGCCTCGGCGTAGGTGACCTCGGAAATGATGTCGCCCTGCGGTACCCAGGCCTTGCCGCGCACCAGGTCGTCGCGGCCGCGGATGGGCCGCGTGCCGAGCAGGTAGGCGAAGCCGCCGCCGGTGATGCCGACCGCGACGAAGCCGCGCTCGGCCAGGCCCTGGACGATCAGCGGATCCATGCGCGCGCGCACCGCCTCGACCTCGGCATGGTTGCGGAACAGGAACGGCAGCCCGTAGATCATGGTGTCCGGGTAGACGCTGGAAAGTTCGCTGCCGGTGAAGGCGCCGCCGTTGAGCTGGCCGACCCGCATCTTGCGCAGCACGGTGGCGTCGTTGCCCATCACGCCACCGGGATAGAAGCGGAACGAGACCCGGCCCTCGGTGCGGGTCTTTACGGCCTCGCCGGCGGCGCGCATCTCGCGCATCCAGGCGGTGCCCTCGGGGGCCAGGGTGGCGACCTTGAACACGGTCTCGGCCAGGGCCGGCGTACCGGCCAGTGCGAGCAGCACGGCCAGCAGGGTCGAAAAGCGGTTCATCCGGGCTCCTTTCGTTGCCAGTTCAGAAGTAGTCGTCGGCGCTGTCGCGCAGTTCGGCGGCGCGTTGCTGCGCCAGCACGTTGACCAGGGTCAGGCCGGGCGCGCGGGGATCGGCGGTCAGCACCTCGGCGACCAGGCGGTCGTGCAGTCCGCGGTCGAACACCAGGCGGGTGTAGTGCTGCGCGTACAGCACGCGGGCCATCTGGTTGCGGCCCCCGGACAGGGCCAGGGCCCGCTCGAAATGGGCCTGGCCGTCCTCGGGCCTGCCGCCATAGGCGGGCGGCAGCAGGGTCGCCAGCACGCCCAGGTACAGCCACGGCTGGCCGCCGGCGTGCGCGGGATCCAGCTCGACCACCCGGCGCAGCAGGGCGTCGACCTTGGGGATCTCGGCGATCAGCGCCCAGTCGCCGCTGTCGGCCTGGATCATGCCGGCCCAGGCGGCGGCGTAGGCGTACAGGGCCTCGAGGTCCCTGGCCGGGAGCTGCGCGACCTGCGCCTCGAACGTCTCGAACGGCTGGCCGCGCGAGGCGCAGATGCCCGGATGTCCCGGGCAGAACGCGCGGCCGGCGTAGTCGTAGGCGCGGCGCGCCAGGCGCCGGGCGCGCGCCGGCTGCTCGACGAACACGCCGGCGTAGACGCCGTACAGGCGCGCGCCGGCGATCAGCAGTCCGGGATTGTCCGGGCTGCCCTCGATCAGGCCGTCCAGCATCAGCAGGTAGGCCGGCAGCGCGGTGGCCACGGTCTCCGGGTCGTCGTGGTTCTCGATGCCGGCGCTGAGGTTGCCGGCCAGGTTCGAGGTCGCGCGTCCGACCACGGCGGCGCAGCCCTGCAGCAGCAGGACGGCCAGGGCAAGGGCGACGGCGGTGACGGCTTGCTTGGGCATGGGGCGGTGGCCAGGACGGACCCGGACGACGAGGGGGCGCCCAGTCTAGCGTCTGGCGGCGAACGGTCCGTGACCCCGGCGACGACCCCGGTCAGCGACGATTCCAGCAAGCGCGGATCCGGCGCGCTTGGCATTCGCGCGCGCTCACGTGACACTGCCGCAATGGCCGACGGCAAGCGCTACGACCGCGACTACTTCGACCGCTGGTACCGGCGGCACGGCATCAACCGCGCCGCGACCCTGACGCGCAAGGTCGCGCTGGCGGTGGCCTGCGCCGAGTACCACCTGGGCCGGCCGCTGGCCAGCGTGCTGGATGTCGGTTGCGGCGAGGGCGCCTGGCGGGCGCCGCTGCGCCGGTTGCGGCCGGGCGTCGAGTACCTGGGGCTGGACAGCAGCGGCTACGCCGTCGAGCGCTTCGGGCGCAGCCGCAACCTGCACATGGCGCGCTTCCGGGACCTGTCCGGCCTGCGCTTCGATGCCGGCTTCGACCTGGTGGTCTGCGCCGACGTCCTGCACTACCTGGACGACGCCGAACTGCGCGCCGGCCTGCCCGGCCTGGTGGCCAACGGCCATGGCGCGGCCTGGCTGGAGACCTACTGCGCCGAGGACGAGGTCGAGGGCGACCTGGACGGCTTCCATGCCCGGCCGGCTGACTGGTACCGGCGGGCGTTCGCGGACGCCGGCCTGGTGCAGGCCGGCAGCCACTGCTGGCTGCTGCCCGACGCGGCCGGCCTCGCGGTCGCCCTGGAGGTCGCGCCGGCGCCGCGCCGCGGCCTGTTCGGCCGGCGATGAGCGGGCCGGACACACCCTACGCGGGCCTCGGGCCGGAGGCCGTGCTCGACGCGGTGGAGTCCCTGGGACTGGACTGCGACGGTCGCCTGCTGGCCCTGGGCAGCTACGAGAATCGCGTGTACCGGGTCGGCATCGTCGATGCCGCGCCCCTGGTGGCCAAGTTCTACCGTCCCGGCCGCTGGAGCGACCCGGCGATCCTCGAGGAACACGCGTTCGCCCTGGAGCTGGCCGCCGCCGAACTTCCCGTGGTCGCGCCCCTGGTCCACCGGGACGCCTCGCTGCACCACCACCAGGACTGGCGTTTCGCGCTGTTCCCGGTGGCCGGCGGCCACGCGCCCGAGCCGGACGATCTGGACACGCTGGAGCTGCTCGGGCGCACGCTGGGCCGCATCCACGCGATCGGCGCGACCCGGCCGTTCCTGCATCGCGGCCGGCTCGATCCGGCCAGCCACGGCCGCGAGCCGCTGCGCTTCCTGCTCGAGAACGGCTGGCTGCCGCCGGCGATCGAAGCGCGCTTCGCGCAGGTCGCCGACGCCCTGCTGGGCGCCGCGGAAGCCGCGTTCGACGCCCTTGCCCCCCTGGCCACCCTGCGCCTCCATGGCGACTGCCACCTCGGCAACCTGCTGCTGCGCGACGGCGACCTGCGCGTGGTCGATCTCGACGACTGCCTGACCGGGCCCGCGGTCCAGGACCTGTGGATGCTGCTGGCCGGCGACCAGGACCAGGCGATCCGCCGCGACGCCCTGCTCGAGGGCTACACCCTGTTCCGCGATTTCGACGCCCGGCAGTGGCGCCTGGTCGAACCCCTGCGCAGCCTGCGCCTGCTGCATTTCAGCGCCTGGCTGGCGCGGCGCTGGAACGATCCGGCCTTCCCTGCGGCTTTCCCCTGGTTCGGCCAGGCGCGCTACTGGGACGGACTGCTGGCGGACCTGCTGGACCAGCTCGAGCGCATGTCCGACGGCGAGGGCGCCTGACCGTCGCGACCACCTGCGGGGGCCACCGCACGCCGTGCGCAGGACAGCGCCGCCCTCGCCTGCCGGGACGGTCCCCCCGCGTTCCCGGACCAGGCCGACGCGACGCTGGACGACAACGGTCCGGCGTGCCTGGCCCGACGGTCCGCGCGACCGGCGCGGCGCCGACGCAGGCGACCTATGATGGCCGCTGGTTCCGGGGAATCCATGCCAGTGCGCCGCTCGCCGTCCGCCCTGCCTTACCTGCTGCTGGCGACACTGGCGGCGCTGGCGACGCTCGCGCCGATGCCGGCGCGGACGCAGGCGCTCGACCCGGCGCCCCTGCTCGATGACGCCGCCCTCGATGCCCGCGTCGAGATCCTGGCCGACCCGGACGGCAGCCTCGCGCCCCTGGCCGCCCTGCAGCGGCTGCGCGACGGACACGGCGGCCCGCCGCCCGCGCTGGAACGCCGGGGCGGGTTGCGCCACTGGTGGCTGCGGCTGACCCTTCCGGAAGCGGCAAGCGGCCAGGCGATGGTCCTGCGCGTGGCCCGCTATTGGCAGGAAGTCGTCCTGTTCGACAGCGCCGGCGCGGTCCGCGGCAGGGCCGGCAGTGCCGTGCCGCTGGCCGCGCGCTCGCTGGGCGCCGACGTGCCGGTGCTGCTGCTGCCGCCCGGACAGGCCGAACTGCTGCTGCGCTTCAGCGCCCGGTTCGACGGCTACCTGGCGCCGCTGCGCTTCCTGGATGCGCTCGAGGAGGAGCGGGGCTTCCAGCAGCGCCTGCGCCGCTTCGAACTGCTCAACGGCATCTATGCCGGCGTGATCCTGGCGCTGGCGGCGTTCAACCTGTTCCTCGCGATCAGCCTGCGCGACCGCGTGTACGCCTGGTACGTGCTGTACGCGCTCAGCTTCGGCGCGATCTGGATCGTGCGCGCCGGCATCGGCCTGCAACTGGCCTGGCCGGCCTGGCCGGGCTGGAACAGCCTGGCCAGCTTCTTCCTGATCGCCCTGGCGATCGCCAGCGGCAACCGCTTCGTCCAGGTGTTCCTCGACCTGCCGCGCACGGCGCCGCGCGCCCACCAGGCCCTGCATGGGGTCAGCGTGCTGGTCCTGCTCACCGTGCTGGCCGGCCTGGCCGGCTTCTGGCAGCCGGCGACCACGGCGCTGGCCCTGCTGGCCCTGCTGTCCAGCCTGGCCTACTTCGGCATCGGCCTGCGGGCGCTGCAGCGCGGCTACCTCCCTGCCCGGTTCTTCCTGCTGGCCTGCAGCGCGCTGATCTTCGGCGTGATCGCCTATGTGGGCGCCTGGTGGGGACTGCTGCCCACGGTGTTCGTCACCATCTACGGCGCGCAGATCGGTTCGGCGCTGGAGGTCCTGCTGCTGGCGTTCGCGCTGGGCGACCGGATCAACCTGCTCAAGCGCGAGAAGCTGGCCGCGGAATCGCGCCTGCGCGGCGCGCTGGAGGTCGAGGTCGGGGCGCGCACCGCCGAACTGGCCGAGCGCAGCCACCAGGTCGAGCAGGCCAACGCCCGCCTGCGCGAGGCGAACACCCGCCTGCAGGCGATGAGCCGGATCGACGGCCTCACCGGGGTCGCCAACCGGCGGCGGTTCGAGGAGCACCTGGACCAGGAATGGCGACGCATGCTGCGGGCGGGAAGGCCGCTGTCGGTGCTGCTGTTCGACGCCGACCGCTTCAAGGACCTCAACGACCGGCATGGCCACCTGGCCGGTGACGAAGCGCTGCGCCGGATCGCCGCTTGCCTGGCGGCCGGCGCGCGCCGGCCCGGCGACCTGGTCGCGCGCTTCGGCGGCGAGGAGTTCGCGATGGTGCTGCCGGACACCGACGTCGGCGCGGCGCAGGCGCGCGCCGACGCGCTCCGGGAACGCGTCAGCACCCTGCAGCTGGTCGACCATGCCGGGCGGTCGTTCTCGGTCGCGGTCAGCGCCGGGGTCTCCGGGGTGACGCCCGGGCCGGGCCTGGACCCGCAGGACCTGCTGCATGCCGCCGACCTGGCCCTGTACGCCGCCAAGCGCGCCGGCCGCAACCGCGTCCACGCCAGGGCGCCGGCCCGGCGCACCGGCGAGGCGGCCGACTGACCGCGTTCAGCGCGGGGCGACACACCGTGTGCCACCATGCCTCGGTCCGGGACGACCCGGACCGGCGTGGCGGCCTCCGCGACACGCCCTTCACGAGCGCAGGGACGGCCCCGCATCCATCGGATCGGAGCACACCATGTCCTGGACCCTGCTTGCATTCGCCGGACTGTTCGAGATCGCCTGGGCGGTCGGCCTGAAACTCTCCAACGGCCTGACCCGCCCGGGTCCCGCCGTGCTCACCGTGGCGGCGATGGTGGTCAGCCTCTGGCTGCTGGCCCTGGCGCTGCGCAGCCTGCCCCTGGGCACGGCCTACGCGGCGTGGACCGGCATCGGCACGGCCGGCGCCTTCCTGGCCGGCATCGTGCTTTTCGGGGAAAGCGTCTCCGCGCTGCGGGTGGCCAGTGTGCTGCTGATCCTCGCCGGCCTGGTCGGGCTGAAGCTGTCCAGCTGAGCGACGCTGCCGGGGCGGTTTCCGTGAGCGGCGCCGCGCAGCGGCGCATGGCCGGTTTCGCCCGGCCCCGGCGCACGGGCGGTCGCCACGCCGGCCCGGGTCATCGTCATCCGCGCCATACTTTGACGCCCAAGCAGCCAGAGGACACCGGCCATGCGCCCAGCCAGCCTGCTTCTCGCCCTGGCCGTGCCGACGATCGCCGTCGGCGCGGCGTCCGACGTACCGGTGCGGGAACCGCCCACGCTCGCCTCGGTGCTGGCCGCCGCCGGTCCGGACGACTGGCACACGCCCGATCCGGCCGATCTCGTCTACTTCGATCTCGAGGGCGAGCGCCGGGTGATCGTCGAGCTGGCGCCGGCGTTCGCGCCCCGCCATGCGGAGAACGTCCGGCGCCTGACGCGGCAGCTGTACTGGGACGACCTGCCGATCCTGCGGGTGCAGGAGAACTACGTGGTGCAGTGGGGCGACCCCGATGCCGACGACCCGGGCAAGGCCCGTCCCCTGGGCGAGGCGGCTTCGCCGCTCGACCCGGAATTCGTGCGACCGGCCGCCGGCCTGGCCTTCACCCGACTGCCGGACGGCGATGTCTATGCCCCGCAGGTGGGCTGGGTGCAGGGCTTCCCGGCAGCACGCAGCTCGGCCACCGGTGAGGCCTGGCTGGCGCACTGCCCGGGCATGGTCGGCGTCGGGCGCGGCAACGACCCGGGCTCGGGCAACGGCAGCCAGCTCTACGTCGTGATCGGCCACGGGCCGCGCCACCTGGACCGCAACATCACCCTGGTCGGACGGGTGCTGTCGGGCATCGAGCACCTGTCCAGCCTTCCGCGCGGAAGCGGCCCCCTGGGCTTCCACGAGGACCCGGGACACTGGGTGCGCATCGAGTCGGCCCGGCTGGCCGCCGACCTGCCCGAGGAGGCGCGCGAGCCGTTGCAGGTGCTGCGCACCGACACAGCCACCTTCGGGCAGCTGGTCGAATCGCGCCGGAACCGCCACGAACCCTGGTTCCACGAACCCACCGGCGTCGTCGAGCTGTGCAACGTGCCATTGCCGGTGCGCCGCCTGCCCGCAGACGGCGACACCGGCGCGCCGCCCTCGCGGTAGCGCGCGCGGAGCGCGCGTGGGCGCTGCCGGATCACCCGCCGGCGATGCCTGGCAGCGTGCGCTCCGGAACACCACCCTCTTCCCCTCCCCTCCCCCGCAGGCGGGGGAGGGGAGCGGATCACGCTCCGCTGCCCGCATCCCGCAACCCGAACCCCTCTTCCCGAATCCCGTTTCCCGCTTCGCGCCTCACGGATCCCGGATCACGGATCCCGGATCACGGGTCCCGGATCACGGATCACGTAATCCCGGATCGCGGATTCCGATTCCCGATTCCCGATTCCCGCATTCCGCATCCCCCATCCCCAATCCCGGATGGCTTATCACGGATCTCGGATCTCGGATCACGGATCACGGATCACGGATCGCGGGTCGCGGGTCGCGGGTCGCGGGTCACGGTTCGCGGATCACCCGTTCCGGTCGTGCCGCAGCACCGCACTTCTCCCCTCCCCCGCCTGCGGGGGAGGGGCGGGGGAGAGGGCAGCCCCGGCCGCGCCGATCAGCCGGTCGGCTGCCGCGGCCCCAGGCGCTGCCAGTCGACCATCAGGCAGCGGTCCTGGACCACGGCGATGCCGGCCTGGGCCAGCGCCAGAGCGAAGGCGTCGTCGCGGATGCCCGACTGCAGCCAGACCGCGCGCGGCCGCGCGGCCAGCAGGTCGTCCAGGTGACCCGGCAGGTCGCGGGCGCGCCGGAACACGTCGACCAGGTCGACCGGGCCGTCGATGTCGGCCAGGCGCCGGTGCACCGGCCGGCCGAACAGCTCGGTGAGCTCGGGGTAGTAGACCGGCACCGGAACCACGTCCAGCCCCGCCCGATGCAGGTATTCGGGCACGTACCACGCGGGCTGGTCGGCCTGCGCCGGCGTCTTGATGCCCAGCACGGCGACCCGGCGGACGCCGGCCAGCAGGCCGGCGATCGCCGTGTCGTCGGCGAGGATCAGCGGATGTTCCGCGGCCGCCACGGGCACCCGGTACCGGTCAGGCCGGCACCGCCTCCGGGCGCCGCTCGAGGACCTGGTCGATCAGGCCGTATTCCTTGGCACGCGCCGCGTCCATGAAGTTGTCGCGGTCGGTGTCGCGGGCGATGGTCTCGATGTCCTGGCCGGTGTGGCGGGCCAGGATACGGTTGAGCCGCTCGCGGGTGTCCAGGATCTCCTTGGCGTGGATCGAGATGTCCGTGGCCTGCCCGGAGATGCCGCCCGCCCAGGGCTGGTGGATCATGATCCGCGAGTGCGGCAGCGAGTAGCGCTTGCCGGCCGCGCCCGAGGCGAGCAGCAGGGCGCCCATGCTGGCGGCCTGGCCGATGCACATGGTGCTGACGTCGGGCTTCAGGAACTGCATGGTGTCGTAGATCGCCAGGCCGGCGCTGACCGAGCCGCCCGGCGAGTTGATGTAGAGCGCGATGTCCTTGTCGGGGTTCTCCGACTCCAGGAACAGCAACTGCGCGACCACCACGTTGGCCATGTAGTCGTCGACCGGCCCGACCATGAACACCACGCGCTCCTTGAGCAGGCGCGAGTAGATGTCGTAGGCGCGCTCGCCGCGCGAGGTCTGCTCGACGACCACCGGCACCAGGTTCAGGGCCTGCGGGGAAAACGGGGTACGGTCCATGGCGGTCTCCGGGGAATCACTGGGGGCAGGATGCCAGAGTTTGGGCCGGGCGGAGGGAAAGCAAGCGCGTCGGGCGGGACGGGCCGCCTCGGCGGCACTGGCATCGCCCGCTACCCGCACCCGCCAGGTCCTGTCGGGTCCCAGCCTGGACCAGTCGCTGTTCGAAGGGCACCAGGCGGCACGGACCCGGAAACGAAAAACCGCGCCCGGGGGCGCGGTCTTCCTGGATGCCGGGATTCGGTCCGGATCAGCCCTGCTGCGGCTTCATCACCTCGGCGAAGCCGAGCCTGCGGGTGTCGACCTTGGCCTGGGTGGCCACCCATTCGGTGACCTGGTCCTCGAGCACGCGCTGCTGGAGGCCGGCCATCAGCTGTTCGTTGGAGTAGTACAGCTGCACCACCTGGTCCGGCTCCTCGTAGGTGGCGGCGATCTGCGCCAGCGCCTCGCGCACGCGCTGCCCGTCCAGGCGGATGCCGTTCTGCTGGGCGATGGCGCCGATCAGCACCGCGGCACGGACCCGGCGCGCGGCCTGCTCGGCGAACGCCTCGGCCGGCGGCACCGGCGGCAGGTCCCGGCCCTGCTCGCGGGCCTGCTGGCGCTGCCGCTCGGCATCGCGCTGCATCGCCTGCGCCTCGGCATCGACCATGCCCTGCGGCACCGCCAGGTCCTTGTGGGCGTCCAGCAACTGGCCGATCACGGCGTTCTTCAGACGCGCCATCAGGGCGTTGGCCAGCTCGCGCTCGAGGTTGGCGCGGACATCGGCGCGGAACTTCGCCATGTCGCCCCCGGCGATGCCGAAGCTGCCGATGAAGGCCTCGTCGACCGCCGGCAGCTGCGACTCCTGCACGTGGCTGACCTTGACCGACACCTTGGCGGTCTTGCCGGCCAGGTTGGCGTCGCGCCAGTCGGCCGGGAAGGCCAGATCGAAGGACTTCTCCTGGTCCGGGGAGAGGCCGACCAGCTCGGCCTCGAGGTCCTCCAGCATCGCGCCCGAGCCCAGGATGGTGCCGGCGCGGTCGACGCCCTGGGCCGGCCAGCGCTGGCCATCGTGCTCGGCGACGTGCTCGAACAGCACCATGTCGCCGGCGACCGCCGCCCGCTCGACCCGGTTCCAGGTGCGCCGCTGCAGGCGCAGGGTCTGGATCATCTCGTCGATGTCGACCTCGGACACCGAGGCCTCGACGCGCTCGATCGACAGACCGGAAACGTCGACCTTGTCGAGCTCGGGCATCACCTCGAACTCGGCGGTGTAGGCGACCTCGCCCCGCTCCGGCTGCGCCACCGGGGTGATCCGCGGCGCCATCGCCGGCCGCAGGTTCTCCTGGCGCAGCGCCTCGCCGAAGGAGTCGCGCACCAACTCGCCGTAGGCCTCCTCGCGCACCTGGGCGCCGAAGCGCTTCTCGACCACCGACATCGGCACCTTGCCCGGGCGGAAGCCCTTCAGGCGAACCTCGCGGCTCAGGCGCTGCAGCCGGCTGCGGACGGCGTCGTCCAGGCGCTCGGCGGGAAGGGTCACCGTGAGCCTGCGCTCGAAGGTGCCGGTGTTCTCGAGGGAAATCTGCATGGAAGGTCCTGCGGCAGGTGGCCCGCAGCCGGGCGCATGCCGGAGTCCGCGGGGCGGTGGTTGTCGATCAGTGGCGTGGTGCGAAAGGAGAGACTCGAACTCTCACGGGTTGCCCCACTGGAACCTAAATCCAGCGCGTCTACCGATTCCGCCACTTTCGCCCGCGTGGGACCGATGCCTGCGTGCACGCGTCCCTGGAAGAAAGTGGTGGGCTGTCAGGGACTCGAACCCCGAACCTACTGATTAAGAGTCAGCT
>ERZ761602.915-NODE-915-length-58137-cov-6.945456_pt1 | contig 58137 bp, 49 predicted proteins | sample MGYA00512165_ERZ761602 | MGnify/ENA primary metagenome ERZ761602 (study PRJEB28899, sample SAMN02445085) | bioreactor sludge metagenome | biome: EBPR sludge; isolation source: Thorneside wastewater treatment plant | place: Australia: Brisbane, Thorneside Wastewater... | reverse complement strand
CTTGGGAGGGCCAGGGCCGCGCACCCGCGCGGCCCCAGGGTGGGCATCACCACCACCATCGCCCCCTGACGAGTGGGGCCGGACGTATTCGGCGTACGACCGCTTCGGCGAGCTGGTGTGGGTCAGGCCCGGGTCCGCCCGCGAGATCCACGAGCTCGTCGTCACACTCGAGCCCGGCGAAGCGACGTGGATCCTCGAGGCCTGGATGCGCGAGCCCACCACCGCCGACACGCTCATGAAGCTCGACCGCGAGCTGCACGGCACGAGCTCGAGCGACGGGCTCGACGTATCGACCCGGCTCGCGTCCGCGGCGCGCCGCCTCGCCGACGATCTGCGCTTCGAGAGCATCGTCCCAACGTCAACCGCCGGGGCATGACCCACGACAGCGAGGTCGCATGTGGAATCCACGACTCGAACACGCAGCGCAGGTGGTTCTTCGCACACGAGCTGCGCATGAACCTCTGGGCGAGACAGACGGGCGAGCCACCGGTCTACCACCGCGAAGCGATGGGCGCGCTGGCGTACTGGCTCCGCGCCGAGCAGCTCGGCAGGGTGGCGAGCTATGTACCGAGAGCACCTCGAAGAAATCTCCCGCGAAGTCTGGACCCGGGGCCCCCTCAGCCGCCCTCCCCGGAGGTTCAGTTCCTGTGGAACGGCTTCATCGATCCCGACGGTTCCTGAGCCTCGCGTTGTTCATGTTCACGACAGCCGCCCCCATGACGAGCGAGGCCACGGTGAAGACGACAGTCATCACGCCGAAGAGGTACCCACCCGGATTGACCATCGCCAAAGTGGAGCGTCTCACCCTCGCGAGGAGACAGGTGCTCGATCGAACGGGCGTCGAGCTCCTGCCGACGAGGTCCTTCGACCTGGATAGCACGTGGTGGCGCCGCGCGGAGATCGCCGAGCCCAAACGGGTCGACCTCTACTGTGGCTCCGCGACGCTCTCTCCGGCACACATCGCGTGGGTGGGCGTCGACGATCGCAAGGTCCACTTCGTCGGTAGAACGACGAGCAACGACCTCGCCCTCGTTCAGCGCATGTACGACGACTTCGAGGTGTGGCAGCGCCCTACTCCAATCGTCGTCACGGTAGGCGCCGAGTCCAAGCTCGCGGAGCACGTGCGCTCGCTGCTTCCGACCATGGATGCCGGATGGTACAGCCACGTGCTTCGCATCTGGGACGCGGGGAAGCTCGGTGTCGTCGCTTCGTCCATCGACGACGAGCTCGTACACTTCCGAGTACGCGCGACCACCGAGCACATGGGCTACGGGCGCACAGCGCGGCATCAGGCCGAAGGGTCGCTTTCAGTGCGGCGCAAGGACGGCTGGCCTGCTCGACTCGAACTGAAGGGTCAATGGTCTCGTCCGGTCCCAGTCTTGGCTGGTGACAGCACCTACCACGGCACGCTCGAGCTCACGGCGACGTGGACCTACGCCTCGGATCCGCCACCAGCGGCGAGGCTGAACGAGGGCTCGCCCACACCGAGCGCCCCGTGACTTCGCGGATCCGCTCCGGTCACCGGGCGATCGAGCTGCGCTCCGAGGAGTACGGCGCGCCCATGCTCTGAGGCCCCGCGTCCGCGGGCGCCCCCCCCCCCGCGCTCCCGCGACCCTCGTTCGCTCCTCTCGCCCGCGCCGCGAAGAATTTCCTCCGCCCACCGATGACTTCGGCGGCCACGTGGAGTCCAAGCCTGGGAGGACCTTTCCATGCCCAAGCTCAGCAAGATCACCCCCTGCCTCTGGTTCGACACCCAGGCCGAAGACGCCGCCCGCCTCTACGTCTCGCTCTTCGAGGACTCGGGCATCGACCGCATCTCCCGCTACGGCAAAGCGGGCTACGAGCACCACAAGAAGCCCGAGGGCTCGGTGATGACCGTGGCCTTCCACCTCGCTGGGCAATCGTTCACCGCCCTGAACGGAGGGCCGATGTTCAAGCTCAGCGAAGCCGTCTCCTTCCAGGTGGGTTGCGACACCCAGGCCGAGATCGATCGCCTGTGGGACGCGCTCATCGCCGAGGGTGGCTCGCCCAGCCAGTGCGGCTGGCTCAAGGATCGCTACGGCCTCTCGTGGCAGATCCTGCCGAGCAAGCTCGGCGAGATGATGAGCGACCCCGACCCGGCCAAGGTGGGGCGCGTATCGCAGGCCTTCCTGCGGATGTCGAAGTTCGATCTCGCCACCATCGAGCGCGCCTACCGAGGCGAGTGAGGAACCCATGCCCGTTCATTCTCTGATCCCGCACCTGCACTTCGCCGGCGACGCAGCGCGCGCCATCGAGCTCTACGAGCGCGCCCTCGGCGCCAAGACCCTCTCCCGCATGACCTGGGCCGACATGCCCGGCGGCTCGCCTCCTCCGGGCGCGGCCGACAAGATCATGCACGCCGCGCTGGAGATCGGCAGCGCGCGCATCCTGCTCGCCGACCGCGTCGAGGCCTCTCCCGAAGTGCCCGCGAGCAACGGCACCGTGATGATCGAGTTCGACGATCCCAAGGAGATGGAGGCGCCCTTCGCGGCGCTCGGCGAAGGCGGCAAGGTCACGATGGCCCTGCACGACGCCTTCTGGGGCGCGCGCTTCGGCATGGTGACCGATGCGCTCGGCGTGGCATGGATGTTCCACTGCGCGCTCGAGAAGTGCTGAGCTCTCCTGGGAGCGCCCGCACGGCGCTCCCCTTCCAACTGCCACCAAGGGGATCGTGACCATGCGTGTGATGGTGATCGTGAAGGCGACGAAGAACTCCGAAGCCGGCGTGATGCCGAGCGAGCAGCTGCTCACCGACATGGGCCGCTTCAACGAGGAGCTGGTGAAGGCCGGCGTGATGGTGGGCGGCGACGGACTGCACCCGAGCAAACGCGGCAAACGCGTGCGCTTCGCCGGCGGCGAGAAGACGGTCGTCGACGGGCCCTTCGCCGCGACCGAGGAGCTCGTCGCGGGCTACTGGATCTGGAAGGTCGATTCGATGGACGACGCGCTCGCCTGGGCGAAGCGCTGCCCCGACCCGATGCCCGGCGAACAGGCGGTGCTCGAGATCCGCCCCATCTTCGAGGCCGAAGACTTCGGCGCCGAGTTCACGCCCGAGCTGCGCGCCAAAGAAGACGCGCTGCGCGAGGAGCTCGAGCGCCAGCAGCGAGGCTGAGCGAGGGCGAGGCGGTGAGCCGCGCCCTCTCCACCGAGCACGCTCTCCACCCCGCCCGGTGCACGGCCGACCCACCCTCGGAGGCACTCGTCACCCGCTTGCGCCGGGCGCGGAAAGTTCCGTAGGCTTGGATCTTGGCAGCAGTGTGCCGCGGATCCGACGGCGCGCGACGGAGCCCCAGGGCCCATCGTGCGGCGTCGCCCACGCGAAAAGGAGAGGTTCCCTTGATGACGCGACGGACTGGAACACGCCTCGGAGTCCTCGGAGCGGCCTGCATCGCGTTGATCGCCGCGAGCGCTTGCAGCAGCGACGACTCGAGCTCGGGCAGCGGCGGCTCGGGCGGCTCCGCGCAGGGCACGGGCGGCTCCAGCACGAGCAGCTCCGGCGGCGGCGACACCGGAGGCGGCGGCCCGGTCGACCCTTGCGAGGGCGTCGAGTGCGACCCGGGCCAGCTGTGTCAGTCGGGCATCTGCGTGCAGGGCTGCTCTCCGAGCGATCCCTGCCCGGGCAGCCTGAGCTGCTGCGGCGGCGTCTGCGTCGACGTCGCCTCGGACCTCGAACACTGCAGCCAGTGCGACGAGGCCTGCCCCCAGCCGCCGAACGTCGCCGCGATCTGCGACACCGGCGTCTGTCAGCTGGGCGCCTGCGCCCCCGGCTTCGAGGACTGCGACGGCGACAGCTCGAACGGCTGCGAGTCGGCCACCGCCTGCTCGTGCACGCCGGGCGAGACCCAACCCTGCTACCCCGGCCCGCCCGGCACCGAGAGCAACGGCCCCTGCATGGCGGGCACCCGCACCTGCAACCAGGCCGGCACGGCGTGGAGCCTGTGCAGCGGCTTCGTGCTGCCGACCGCCGAGCTCTGCGCCAACGGCGTCGACGAAGACTGCAACGGCACCATCGACGACGTGCCCGACCTCGACGGCGACGGCTGGACCGCCTGCAACGGCGACTGCTGCGAGACGACCATCCAGTGCAGCAACCCCGCGGGCGTCAACCCCGGCGCCTTCGAGTTCGTGGGCAACGGCGTCGACGACGACTGCGACGCCGCGAGCTCGGACACCGTCGCGGCGCCGCTCTGCAGCTCGGCCACCGCCTTCACTGGCGTGACGCCGCTGCAGCTCGCTCAGGCGATGGACATCTGCCAGCAGACGACGGCGAACCCGCCGGCTGCGCAGCGCAAGTGGGGCCTCATCAACGCCTCCTTCCGGCTCGCCAACGGCAGCGTGCCGAGCGCGGCGCAGCTCGGCACCATGCAGAACAGCCAGTCGGCGGTGCTGCAGAACTACGGCACCGGCGGCATCGTGCCCCAGCGCGGCGCCACCATGGCGGGCATCTCCTCCGGGTGGATGCGCGACCAGAACGACCCGGGCTACGTCGCCCCGAACGGCGGCACGAACTTCGGCGTCTCGAGCCAGCCCCCGGCGGCCTACCTCGCGGCGAACGGCGGAAACCTCCCCTCGTCGGCTGGTTGCAGCGGCAACTGCCCGGCCGGCAGCGGCGCGAACGATCCGATCAACCTGCGCCTCGAGCTCAGGGTGCCGACGAACGCGCAGTCCTTCTCGTACCAGTTCCGGTTCTTCTCCTCGGAGTACTGGACCTACTCCTGCACCACGTTCAACGACTTCTTCCTCGCGCTGCTCGGCTCGGGCGCGGCGGGCATCCCGGCCGACAAGAACATTTCCTTCGATGCCATGGGCAACCCGCTCAGCGTCAACAACGGCTTCTACGACCTGTGCGTGCCGAAGGGCTGCTACACCTGCCCCGCCGGCACCGGTCAGCTCGCGGGTACGGGCATGCAGCTCGGCAACACCGGCGGCGGCACCGTGTGGCTCCAGACCACGGCGCCCATCGTGCCCGGCGAGACGATGACCCTCGAGCTGATGGTCTTCGACGTCTCCGACAACATCCTCGACTCGCTCGTGCTGCTCGACGCCTTCACGTGGAGCATCAATCCCTCGAGCGTCGGCACCGGGCCGCCGGGCTGAATCGATCGTTCGGCCCGCTCCCCGCGACTCGGAGGACTCGACCATGATGCGCACCGCTTCCATCGCTTCGGTCTCGCTGCTCGCTGGCCTGTGGCTCGTCGCCTGTGGCGACGACACGAGCAACAGCTCCGGCAACTCGACGAGCTCCTCGCAGGGAGGCGGCGGCACCGGAGGAGCCGGCGCGACGACGACGAGCAGCCAGAGCGGCACCGGCGGGCAGATCTTCGTCGGCAGCGGCGGAGGCGGCACCGGTGGCGAAGAGGGCTGCCTCGCGGAGGAGGCCGAAGCGACGACGAGCCCACTCGACATCGTCGTCTTGCTCGACCGCTCGGGCAGCATGGCGGGCGCGCGCTGGGACGGCAGCGTCGGCGCGCTCACGGCCTTCTTCCAGGACCCGGGTGGCTCGGACATCTCCGCCGCCATCAGCTACTTCCCGCCGCCGGTCGAGGTGAACGTCTGCCAGCCGGAGAGCTACGACCCGCCGCAGGTGCCGCTCACGAGCCTCGCCAACCCCGCGGCGCTCGTCGACGACATGCAGGCCCAGTTCCCCGGCGGTGACTACACGCCGACCTGGGCCGGCCTCTATGGCGCGCTGCTCTACGCCAACGACCTGCAGGATCAGAACCCCGACCACGTGGTGATCGTGGTGCTCGCGAGCGACGGCGACCCGACGACCTGCAACACCGACATCCCCTCGATCGCCGAGCTCGCCGACACGGCCTACCAATACAATGGCGTGCGCACCTTCGTGATCGCCATCCAGGGATCCACGGTCGCGAACCTCGACCAGATCGCCGCCGCGGGCCAGACCACGGCCGCGCTCGACGTGACGACGGACATCAACCTGTTCAAGCAGAAGATGGACGAGATCCGCGCCGAGGTCCTCTCCTGCGAATACGTCATCCCCGATCCGACCTCCGGCGAGTTCGACGCCACCAAGGTGAACGTGAAGTACACCCCGGGCGGTAGCGGCACCCCCCAGAGCATCCCGCAGGCGCAGAGCGCAGGCGATTGCGGCAGCGGCGCGGGCTGGTACTACGACAACCCCGCAGCCCCGACGAAGATCTTCTTCTGCCCGTCGACCTGCGAAGAGATCCAGGGCGACGAAGCGGCCAAGGTCGGCTTCGTCTTCGGCTGCCCGACGATCATCAAGTAGGGCGCGAGGCCTGCGCCTCGCGTCGCATCGCGTGCCGCTTCGCCGGGGCCACCGCGCCGAAGACTCGGCGTCGAAGGTTCAGCGCCGGAGCGCCAGGTAGATGCTGTCGGCCCACACGCCGTCGATGCAATAGGTCCGCTCGGCGCGCCCCGTCTCGACGAAGCCGAGGCGCTCGAGCAATCGCAGTGAGGCTGCGTTGCCCGGGTCGACGTCCGCCACGAGCTCGTCGATCGCGCGTGTCGCGAAGACGTGGGCGACGACGGCGCTCGCCGCCTCGAAGGCGTAGCCGCGCCCCCAGAGATCGGGGCGCAGGATGAAGCCGATCTCTGGGAGGCGGTAGAACCCGGCCTTGCCGACGACCGAGCCGTCGAGCTCGATCACGAAGTCTTCGCTCTCGTCGGGGCTCGAGGCGATCATGGCGTCGAGCCAGGCGCGGGTCGTCTCGAGGTCGCGGTGCGGGCCGGTCGACCAGTGGCGCGTGGCGCGTGGGTCCGAGAGCACGGCGTGCAGGTCGTGCAGATCCGAGGCGCGCGCGCGGCGCAGCGAGAGCCGCGAGGTACGAAGCACGGTCATGGCCGAGGCGGTGTCGCAGAGCGCGCGAGAGACAGCAAGGCCCGCTCCGGCGGAGGAGCGTCGTGCGTCACACTGCAGCGACCGGGCGCGATGAGCCGTGCATGGTCGCCCCGCGCCGTGCCGTCCTCGTGCTGTCTGGCCTCGCGCTCCTGCCCTGCGCACCCGCACGCGCAGGCGCGGAGCCCGCCGAGGCACCCGCGCTCTCCGACGAAGCCGCTGGTGACGGCGCGCGCCTGGTGCACGTGCTCGTGCCGCTCTGCCACGGCGCCCAGGTGGATTGCGGAGGCCGGCGCGCGGGCGACCCGCTCGACCTCGAGCAGAACCTCTATTGGGGCGCGATCTTCGGGCACCGGCGCTTCGCTCTGCGGGCGGCGAGCCGCTTCGAGCTCGTGGAGCGCAGCGTGCTCGATGCGCCGCGCCTCGAGCGAGTGGTCGTGCGCCTGCGGCGGGAGCGCGGCGCCCCGGAGAGCGCACCCGAGCTGATCGTGGTGCTCGACGCCTGGCGAGGCGATCGCATCGACGAAGCGCTCACGGCCTTCTTCGACGAGGCCGCGCGAGGCGCGAAGCTCGACTTCGTCGACGCGGGTGTGGCGCGCGAGCTACAGATCGATCTGGTGGGCTTCGCCGGCCACAACCGCATGCTCGACGGCACCGCTGCGGGCGCGCACGTGGCTCGGCCGGGCGACCGCCCCACGCCGAGCTTCGTCTTGGCGTGTCACTCGCGCGCGACCTTCGAGGCGCCGCTCGCCTTACGAGGCTCGCGCCCGCTCGTGCTCACGCAGGCGCTCATGGCGCCCGAGGGATACCTCGTGGAGGCGCTCGCGCTGGGTCTCGCCGCGCGCGAGTCGCGGCGCGCGCTGCGGCATCGCCTCGGCGCCACCTACGCGCGCTGGCAATCAATCGACGAGGGCACGGGGCGGGCGATCTTCGCGCCGATTGGAGAGAGTCGGTAGACCGGGTGGGCTTCAGCTCGGAGTCCTCTCCTCGATGCGCAGCGTGCTCGTCGCGCAATACGCCTCGCCCCACATCGAGATCGTCGCACGCCCCGGGTCGTCCATGCCCTCGCAGACGAAACGGATCCGAAAGCCGTGGTTCTCGTCGAGCACCTCGGCCGAGCAAGGCTCCTCGCGAAGCCCGCTCCGCGCGTACTCTTGTTGCTCGGGGTCGCCTTCGACCGTCCAGCCGACGGACAGACAGGGTCCAATGCAGCAGATGGGCGCGTTCTCGCAGCCAGACGCGCGATTCTTCGCGAGGTAGCGGCCGGGCTCGCCTGGCTTCTCCGAGGCCTCGGCGAGCGGCGCGAGCGTCATGCCCGCGCTGACGCTGTCGAGCGAGGCTGGCAGCAAGCCGACCGACAGGGTGTCGACGTCGAGCATGTGTCGGCAGATGACCTCGTCGGGGCCGAGGCTGATGTCGCGCACGACGCCAGAGCGCTCGACGCGCAAGGTGGCGTGGTTGGGCTCCGGCTCGCGGTACGCGGCCTCACCGCCACAGCTCGCCATGCCGAGGACGGCGGCGAGCGAGACGATCGCCGATCCATATGCTTGCTGGTACATCTATCAGGAACCTAGCACGCGATCACCTCGGCCGATGCGTGGTGCCGTCGCCGGGCGTGATGAACAGCACCTTCGTGGGACCATCGACGTCGGCGGTGTGCCACACACCGCGCGGGTTGATCGCGGCCTGGCCTTCGCGCAGGAGCACCCTGCGTTGCTCGCCGTCGATCTCCTGAATGAGCGTGATCGAACCTCCGAGACAGACCACGAGCTCCTCTCCGGCCGGGTGCATCTCCCAGCCCGTCCAGGGCGCGTCGAAGTCGTGCAGCGCCACGAGGCGCCCCTCGGCGCCGTCGCCTGCGTGGCGCTCGTCGTAGGCCGCGTAGAACGCCGGTCCCTCGAAGGCCGGCTCACGCACGGCGCGCGCGCCGAGGCCGAGGTGCACGGGGTGGGTCGAGAGATCGAAGGCTTCGTCGCTGCTCATGGTGGGCGCATCTTAGGGGATGCGGCGTGCATGGCTCCGGCCCCCGAACCCGGAGCGGCGCTCGCGAGCTCCGCATGGGCGACGCTCAACACGTGAAGCGCGATTCACGTTTCTGCATTGCGCCGAGGCTCGCGCCGTGGCACCTGCGGGTGCGCTTTCGGCAGCAACGATACCCGTCGCCGGCCGTAGCGAGTCGTGTGGATTCGCGCAGGAGGTTCGACCCTTGAAGAAGAACGACGTGTGGATGGTCTTGGCCCTCGCCCTCAGCTCGGTGGGCACCGCCGCCTGCAGCGGCAAGCTCAACGCCGACGCGAACTTCGGCGCCGAGCCGGCGCCGCCCGCACCGCCTCCGCCTGCGCCGGTGGCCGAGAAGCCCGAGCCGAAGGTGGTGAAGCCCGTCAAGGAAGGGCACGTCACGATCACCGACGATCACCTCGAGATCGACGACGTGATCCAGTTCGACACCAACAAGGCCACGATCAAGCCCGAGTCGAACGAGCTGCTCGACGACATCGTGAAGGTGATGACCAGCCACCAGGAGATCGGCGTGCTGCACGTGATCGGCCACACCGACGCGCGCGGCGACAAGGAGCTGAACCGCAAGCTCAGCGACGCTCGCGCCAACGCGGTGGTCAGCTACCTCAAGGCCAAGGGCGTCACGCAGCCGATGGACGCACGCGGCGCCGGCCCCGACGAGCCGCTCTGCACCGACGACACCGACGAGTGCCACACCAAGAACCGGCGCGTCGAGTTCAAGATCGAGAAGAAGTGAGCCGAGGGCGCGGCGGCGACCTGCGCCGCCGCCGCGCGACGATCCCGGCGCACGCGAGCGCCGCCGCGACGAGCCCCACCGAGGGACTCGCGGCGTGTGCGCCCACCACGGCGCAGCCGCAGCCTTCGGCCGCCGCGTTCGCCGCGCCCGCGCCTCCTCCTTCGCCTCCGCCAGCCCCGCCTCCGGCGCCCGCGCCTCCCGCGCCGCTCGCGCCTCCTGCGCCCGACGGCGCGCCGCCCTCGACGCTGAGCTCGAAGCTCTGCTCGGTCTCGAGCTCTCCGTCGCTCACGACGACTGTCACGGCGACGAGCGCAGCGGCATCGCTCGGCACGCTCCACCTGAGCTCTCCGTTCGCGGGGTCGATCGTCATGCCCTCGGGTGCGACGAGGAGCGCGTGGCTGAGCACGTCGAGCGGGTTTCGATCGTAGGCGTCGACGTCGTAGGCGTAGTCGGCGCCCAGCGCGGTCGAGAGAGGGGGCAGGGTGGTGATGATCGGCGCGTGCTTCTTCGGCTCGCTGAAGACGAAGAAGCCGCCCGAGACGCCGCGTGAGCCACCGTGCGCGGCGGTCTCCACGTCGCCCGCGTCGGAGGGGTAGTTCACGACGCCGTTCGGCGTCGCGTCGCGCAGCCAGACCGTGGTCGAGCCGCCGCCGTCGAGGTTCACCGTGTCGACGTGGCCGAGCGCCACCGACCAGGTCGCGAGCTGGGGCAGCGACATGCCTCGCGCGGTGTCGCGCCTGCCGTCGACGCCGACGAGCGAGATGCGCCCGTCGCCGCGGATGCCCGCGATCGTGCGAGGGTTCGCGGCGATGAAGCTCGCCGAGCTGATGCCCTCGGCGGCGTAGTCGGCGTTCGAGGTGAGCGCGGTGCCGCCGGCGACGAGGCGCGGACCGCCGCCGTGCGCCTCGCTCGCGGCGGGCCAATCGGCGCCGACGCCGACGAGCGCGACGAGCGGATCGCCGGCGGCGGAGAGCCCGAAGGCGCTGCGGGCCACCGCGTTGGTGCCCAGCAGGTTGCCTTCGTGTTTGAGCAGCGACACGGGCGCACAGCCCGTCGTGAAGTAGCCACCGTTGACCGCGGCCACGGCGCCGAGCTGGGCCGCCATCGCGCCGATCGTCTGGCAGCCGTTGCTACGGTGGGCCTCGATGCGTAGCGCTGGGTTCACTGGGTCGACGAGGAGCTCGTGCACGACCTGCGGACCGCCTGCGTAGTCGGCGTAGCGCTTGGCGCGCCAGACCACGCCTTCGTAGGGCTCACTCTCCGTCCACGCGTCGCCGATCCACGCCGTGCGCAGCACGAAGCCGCCCGCCTGCTCGGCGCCCCCGTAGCTGTCGACGACGACGAGCACGGGCCCTGCGGGCACGAGCGCCTCGGCGATCTGGTTGCCTCGCGCGAGACAGCCCGAGAGCGTGCCGCTCGAGAGCGCGCCGCCCACGACGAGGTGCACGTCGACGTCGACGCCGCCGCCGTCGCCTTGGATCCATGCGGTGAGCCTGCCCGCGGCCGGCGCCTCGACGACGTAGGCGCGCTCCGGCCCGGACTCGTCGACGCCGGGCGCGCAGTCGTAGGCGTCGACGAGCGAGCTTGCGCCCTCGGTGTTGCCCGCGATCGCGAAGGGGTTCTCGGGCAGCGTGAGGGGCTGCTCGAAGGTGGCCGGAGGCGGCGCGGCCTGCGCGACGGTGTTCGCGGCGCAGGAGAGGAGCACGCCGACGAGGATCGGGCGAGCGAGTCGCATGCGCTGTCGTTCGCACGCCCGTGCTGGGAGGCAAAGCCCGGCTGCGGGCAGCACCGGCGAGCCGCCCCACGGCGGGCGTTCAGCTGTGGAGAACTTCTCCGGCCCGCGCGCCCGTGCACGGTGGACAGCGACGACACAGCTGGCAGGATCACACTCCGAACCATCTCGCCCGGGGGGGCCTTTCATGCGCGTGACCACTACGCTCGTCGATGTACTTGCAACGGCAACGGGGCGCCGTGCGCCCGAGCTCGTCCACTTGCTGCAGCGCCTCCCGGGCCGCGCCTTGCCGGAGTCCTTCGACGAGCTCGTCGACGCGCTCGTCGACGCGGTCGACGGCGATCTCACGGCGCAGCTCGACCTGATCCTCGCCCACCCCGAGTTCGTACGCCTGGAGTCGACCTGGCTCGGGCTCCGCCTGCTGCTCTGGCGCCTCCCGCAAGACCGGGCGCTCCGCGTCGAGCTCGTACACTGCTCCCTCGAGGACCTCGCCGCCGACCTCCACGCGGCGCGCGACGTCGCTCGGTCGGGGCTCTACGCGCTGCTCGAGGCGGGCGGGCGTGAAGGCCTCGCGGCGCAGCCCTACGCCGCCGTCTTCTGCCACCACGCCTTCGAGGCGGACGACCTACCGGTGCTCGAGCGCTGCGCGGCCGTGGGCGAGCTCGTCGGCGTGCCCTTCGTGGGCGCCGCGGGCGAGCAGCTGTTGGCGCGTGCCACACGGGCCTGGGAGGCCTTCCGAACGAAGGCCGCGGCGCGCTTCGTCGCTCTGGTCGCGGGGCGCTGGCTCGCGCGTCCGCCCCACCGAGCGGAGCCGGACACCGCGTGCTCGTGGCTCTACCACGAGAGCGATCGTGCGCTGCGCTTCGCGAGCGGGACCTTCTTGCTGGCGCAGCGCTTCGCGACGAGCTTCGTGGCCTTCCGCACCCCCGTCCACGCCTTCGGTCCGACCATGGGCCGCGTCGAGGCGCTGCCGCGCCACCGAGGGCGCAGCACCGAAGGCGCCGTGCCGGCCGGCGAGGCCGAGGCCTATGGCGCGCGTGGCCTCATCCCGCTGGTCGAGGTGAGCCCCGGGCTCGTGGAGATCGCGGGAAGCGCGACCTGCCTCTCGGTCGAGCCCCTCGACCCCGAAGCCGAGGTCGACGAGGACACGGCGAAGCACGCACGCCTGCCCTCGGTGCTCGAGGCCGCGCGCACGACGCCACCTCCACCCACGCCGAGACCACTGCGCTCGACGCGAGCCGCAGGCGTCACGAGCGACCACGCCGCTCAGCTCGGCGCGCGCGCCCCGCGGGAGCCGGTGCTCAGCCGGAGGTGAGCGAGGCGCCGAAGGGGCGAGCGCGATCGATCAGGGCGCGGCGCGAAAGCGGCCCACGTGGCGGCTGCCGAAGCCGAGCGCGTAGGCCGGCTCGCGATCGGCGGTCGCCAAGCTCAGCTGGAAGGCACAGGTCGGATCGTCGCGCTGATCGATCGTCGTGCGCAGGCCACCCAGAGGGTCGATCCAGCCACCCGAGTGGCTCGGGCCCGCGAACAGCAGGCCACCGTCGGGCGCGATGGCCATGCTCGAGATCTGCACGGGTGGATCGATCCTCCACGCGCCCTCTCCTGCGTGGTCGAAGCGATGGAGCGGCCCACGCGGGCTGAGCCAGTAACCCGCCGCGCCGTCGATGCTCAAGAGCTCGGGGCCCATGCCGAAGTATTCGAGCGGCTCTTCGGGAAGGGGGGTGAGCCACGAGACCTGGAGGTCGGCCTCGATTCGCAGGAGCGCGAAGATCCCGGGCTGGACACCGGCGGACGCGATGAACGCGCCGTCCGACAGACCTTGCGCGGAGTAGAGCGGGTGCTCGAACTCGATGAAGTCGAGCAGCTCCCCGGTCTGTTCGTCGAGCAGCGCGAGGTGCACCTCGGTGCTCGACTTCGGAGCGATCATCTCGCCATCGACGTAGAGTCCCCTCGGGCCGTACACGACCACGAGCACCTTGCCCGTCGCGGCGGCCACGACCGGGGCGACCAGGTCGACATCGTAGGCGTAGGTCTCGAAGTCGCGGGCCCAGCGCTCGCCACCTGCGTCGACGCGTGCCACCCGCACGCGGCGCATCGGGTCCGTAGGAGGAGGCTCCTCACCTGAGGAGCCGCCGCCCTCACCCTCCGGCGTGGGCTCGGGCGGCGCGTCGGCGAAGTACGGCTCGCCGACCGCGTGCCCTCTCAGCACACCTGGCACGGTGCCGCCCGCGAGCGTGACGCGGCCACGCATCTCGAAGTTCGCATCGGTGACGCGGCGCTCGGCGACCGCGGCGTCGTCGGGCGAGCTCATCAGCAAGGCGCGCTCGGTGCCCGAGGGTCCCACGCGCCAGATCGTGCCCTCGGCGTCGACGACCACCGTGCTTCCCGCGATGGGCGCGGCGACGTCGGCGGCCTCTTCCCAGGTGGAGGCGAGGCCCAGCTCGGGCAGGGGCGCGGGGCAGCCGGGGCACTCGAGCTCGACCGTGATCTCGCTGTGCTCCACGCGGCATTTCGTAGGCTCTGCAAACATCTCCGAGCTGAGCAGCGACGCACCCATGCGGATCACCGGCGCTCCCACCCGACAGGGGTGGGCCGTGGAGTCGCGCTTCATCGCGGCCGTGCCGCGCAGGCGCAGGCGGCGGCGCGCCTCGAAGCCGTTCGCTTCGCTGAGCTCCACCGGCCAGTCGCGCGGGTCGAGCTCCACGCCCTCCACGGCGGCCTGCGCCAGAGCGCTCGTACCCGCGTCGGCGGAGCCGACCACGACGCACACTTCGTCGAGCGCGACGCTCTGCGCGCGGGTCGCTCGGAGGACGAGCTCGACCTCCGCCTCGAAGCCCACCGAGTCGTCATCGAGCACCGAGATGCGGCCCTCGCCCCGGTAGCTCTGACCTACCGACGCCGGTTCCCAGGTGCAGGCCACGCTCACGCAGGCCAGGATCCACAGGCCCGACACGCCTCTGGCGGCCCGCCCTCTTCGCAACCCGCTACACGTCCTCATTCGCTTCGCCTCTCGCTCCGATGGGTCCTCGCCGCGCGTCGCGCGTCCGCCGCCACGACACGTCGCGGCCGCGTCCGCTGCACGAGCAGCTCCCTTGGCACGATGAATGCCAACGACTCGTCTCGCCGGACCACGGCGCTCGAGCACCGAGCCGTGTGTGCCGCACCGAGGAGTCGAGCGATGAGCACCCATTCGAGCCGCGCCGCGAGCGCGTGTACTTCTGCGATCGCCCTCGCGCTGTCGATGGCCTGCCCGCTCGAGGTCGCGGCGCAAGCCGCTGCGGGCGAAGCGACCACGAGCGGCGCGGCGCTGCCGAGCGAGCCGACGTCCACCCAGCAGGTCGAGCTGCCGCCCGAGGTGCGCGCGCTGCTCGACGAGGAGCCCGCGCCCGCAGCACCGAGCGCGGCGACGTCCGAGCCCGCGCCCTCACCGAGCTGGACGCCCGAAGCGGCGCTGCCACCCGCGCCTGCGGCCGTCTGGGATCCCGGTCCACGCAGGCCGGACGCCACCAGCCTCGCGACGAGCTCATCGACCGACAGCTTCGTCGCGACGAGCGCAGGAGCGCTGATCGCAGGCGGCGCGCTCGGCGCGCTCGGCATCGTGCTGCTGAGGCTCGAGGAGACGGAGCGCGTCTGCGGGCGCTTGGCTGGCTGCGTCGAAGCGCCATCGGAGGGCAACCGCGCCCGCGAAGGCGCGGCCTACGCGCTGATCGGCGCGGGCGTGGGGGCCTCCGCGACGGGAGGCCTGAGCCTCCTGATCTCACTCACCAATCCGCCCGAGCACGGCGGCGCGCGCGGCGCCTCGACGCAGGGAGCGATCGGCATCGGTCTCACGAGCGCGGGCGGCGCGCTGCTCGGCGGCGGCATCGCGGCCGCCGCCGCCGGCGATGCGCGGGTGGACGACGGCATCGTCCCCGCGCTCGTCAGCGCCGGGCTCGCGAGCGCGTGCGTCGGCTCGGTCCTGCTCATCGCACGCTCGGGCGACGACGAGGCGGAGGCCCCCAGAGCAGGCACGCCCTGGCCCTCGCTCTCGGTGGGCCTCGGGAGCGCCGAAGCCGGCTGGAGCTTCTGAGCCGGCTGTGCAGCGAGCTCTACGCCAGCGTGCACGAAGCTGCACGGCAATGTGCAGGAGCGATCGATCCCCGCCCTCGCTCGCTCCGTTCACCGCGACGCGGGCGGGACGGCCGCCCGCCCGACGGTGTACGTCGGGTACGCGTACTCCACGAAGGCCGGCGACGGCCCACCCTCGCCGAACCAGCGAGACGGCGCTGGGCACCACGACGGTCCGGTCGCGGTGCCGTCGACGACGATCGCACCGGACGCGTCGATCCTCGACGAACCGTCGAGACGTGAACCGACCAGCACGCCGCCCTGCGGCGCGGGCACGAGGGTCTCGGCGAAGCTCGGCGACGGCACGCTCCACACGAGCACGCCGTGGGGGTCGATCCGGTGAATGCGATCGCTCGGGCCACGCCAGTACGTGAAACCTTCGGAGTCGACCGTGAGCGGCTCCGCCCACTCCGAGTAGCCAGGGGCGATCTCGTCTGCGAAGGGGAGGATCCACGAGATGCTCAGGTCCGCCTCGATCCGGAGCACGGAGTAAGGTCTCGAGGCCTCCGCGGCCACGGCGATGAAGCCGCCATCCTCGAGGCCACGCGCGGCGAGCACGGGGTGTTCGAGCCAGGCGTGATCCACGAGCTCGCCGCTCCGCTCGTCGAGCAGTGCGGCGTAGAGCCCCGTCGGCGAGCCCTCGTCGACGAGCTGTCCGTCGACCACGAGGCCGATGGGGCTCTGGATTCGCGCGAAGACGCGGCCCGCGCCGGCGCTGAGCACCGGGATCTGCCCGAGCTCACCGCCTTGGATGCCGAAGAGCTCCGTCGACCAGCGCGACCAGCCTGGCTCGCGCGCGCTCACGGTCCATGGTCCGAGGCCCTCGATGGGGGGATCGATCCCCGCGAGCACCTCGGGATGCTGCGCCTCGCTCGGGGCCTCGACGTAGAGCACGCCAGGCTCGAGGCCGGTCGTGAGCGTATACCGGTTCATGCCCTGGAGCCGGACGTCCTCGAGCTCCCAGCCATCGACGCCGAAGGGCAGGCCATCCGCGCGCGCGATCCGCATGAAGCCCTCGTCATCGCTCATGATCGCCCACACCGGGCCGTCCGGAGCGGCGACGACCTCGCCGGGCTCGGAGGTCGAGAAGGCGCTCTCCTGCCACATGGCCTCGAGACCGAGGGCTTCGAGGCTGCGCGGACAGGAGGGGCAGCTCATCGTGTGCTCGATCAGCCGACCGCTCTTGCATCCGTCGGGGCGCTCTTCGGTGGCGGAGGAGGCGAGCACGACGGAGGCACGGAGCTGGCGCTCGTCGAAGGCGCAAGGATGGCTCCCGAGCTCGGTGAGCTCGGCGCTCAGCTTCACCCGGATTCGACGCTTGACGACCTCGTTCGGATCGCCCGACAGCTCGACGGGCCATTCGGATCTCGCGTCGCCGATGTCCGAGACCTCGAACTCGATCGACTTGGTGTGGGCCGGCATCACGTAGTCGAGCTCGAAGCAGATCGAATCGAGCGCGACGGTCTCGGGCGTCCCGGAGCGCAGCTCCACCTCGAGCTCGGCTTCGAGCTCGATCGTGGAGTCGCCCACCGCGACGAGCTCGGCGGAGCCTCGCCATTCGGTGCGCAGTGGCTCGGGTGTCGAGCAGGAGCTCGCCGCCGGCAACAGCGCACACAGCGCCGTGAACCGTCGAATGAACGGGCTCGAGCCCGGCTTCGGGCGCTTTGCCCTCTCGGAGTGTGCGTCTTGCATGGGGCCTCGTGGGTCTCGGAGCTCGAGCCGCGATCGACGAGAGAGGTCGCTCGACGATGGGCGTGGGCTGCTGCGCCAGGAGGCCATGGCAGGATCGATGCCAACGCCGTCCTGCGCAGGACTCGTGGCGTGCACCCCGTGCGTCGCGGTCAGCGACGAGCCCAATCGTTCGCGCACCGTGCCGATGCGTGCACGCAGCTGTGCACGCGCCTGCACACGGCGCCCGGATCGTCGGCCTCGAGCGCCCCGCCTCAGTCGTCGAGCGACGCGACGATCAGATAGCCGAGCTGCCCACGCAGCTGCGCGAAGCGCCCTGCGTCCACTTCGGCGAGGCGCTCGCGATCGCGCGCGAGCAGCCAATCGTACTCGGCGTCGAAGCCCTCGCCGCCGCCCGCTGCGAAGTAGCGCGCGGCCTCGTCGCGAGGCCAGCCGTAGATCCCGCGCGCCGCGAGGTCGCGCATGAGCGCGATCTCCGCCTGCGCAGAGGGCGTGTCATAGGGCGGTACGAGCGGGCTCGGCCGCTCGTTTTGCCTCGCCGATCGGACGCGGAAGCCCTCGTCGAGCAAGAGGCGCGGCAGCTCTTCACCGATCGAGTTGAAGCCGAGGCCGAGCTTCGCTTTGCCGCGCTCGCAGGTGATCGAGAAGCGCAGCTCGCGCCAGGCGTCGTCGGGGCGATCTCGGAAGCACGGCGCGAGGAAGGCCACCGCGTTGCCGATGTTGTTCGGCTCCGAGAGCAACAGCTTGCCGCCCGGCCGGAGCACGCGCCGCATCTCGCGGAGCGCGGCTCTGGGATCGGCGAGGTGGATGAGCAGCGTCTGGCAGGTGACGAGATCGAGCGAGCGATCCGCGAATGGCAAGGCGCAGGCGTCGGCGACGAAGCACTCGAAGCTGCCCTGCACGCGCGCCGCCTCGAGCGCCTCGGTGGCGCGGGCGCGCAGCGCTTCGACCCAAGTGGCTTCGCGATCCACGAAGCGCATCCGCCGCGCTCCGCCGAGCACGCGCCATACGAGCATGCCCCAATGCCCGAGCCCCGCGCCCACGTCGGCGACGTCGACCGCGTCGCGCAGACCGTCGCGCGTGAACCACGCCGCGAGCGAGGCCTCGTCCCACCAATGGTCGCGCCAGTCGCCCAGGTACAGCTCCGAATGCGGCGCTTCGCTCATGCGGCCTCTCCTCCCATTCGCCCACCCCCCACAGCGCGAAGGCCGCGCCCCTCTCGAGGCACGGCCTTCGTCGCGCGTCGCGGGCCGTGGGCCCGCGGCCACCTCAGCCCTGCTTCGCGAGCTGGCGCAGCATGTACACGAGGATGCCGCCGTGCACGTAGTAGTCGACCTCGTTGGGCGTATCGATGCGGCAGGTCACCTGGAACTGGACCTTCTTGCCGTCGTCCTTGGTCGCCGTGACCGTGAGGCGCTTCTTCGGCGAGAGGCCCGCGGCGATGCCGTCGATCTCGAAGGTCTCGTAGCCCGTGAGGCCGAGCGAGGCTGCGTCTTGGCCGGCGTCGAACTCGAGCGGCAGCACGCCCATGCCGACGAGGTTCGAGCGGTGGATGCGCTCGAAGCTCTTGGCGATGACCGCGCGCACGCCGAGCAGCTTGGTGCCCTTGGCGGCCCAGTCACGCGAGCTGCCCGTGCCGTACTCGGCGCCGGCGAGGATCACGAGCGGCGTGCCCTCGGCCTGGTACTTCATCGACACGTCGTAGATGCTCGCCTGCTCACCGCTCGGGATGTGCTTCGAGAGGCCGCCCTCGACGCCGTCGAGCATGAGGTTCTTCAGGCGGATGTTGGCGAAGGTGCCGCGCATCATGACCTCGTGGTTGCCGCGGCGCGCGCCGTAGCTGTTGAAGTCCTTGCGCTCGACGCCGTTCGCCTCGAGGTACTTCGCCGCGGGGCTGTTCTTCGCGATGTTGCCGGCCGGCGAGATGTGGTCCGTCGTGATCGAGTCGCCGAGCAGCGCGAGGCAGCGCGCGGCCTTCACGTCGGTCGGCGCGGCGGGCGTCTCGGGGATGTCGTCGAAGAACGGCGGCTTGCGTGCGTAGGTGCTCTTGTCGTCCCACGCGAAGGTCGCGCCCGAGGGCACCTCGAGGCTGCGCCAGGCTTCGTCGCCCTCGAACACCGCCGAATAGCGCGAGACGTATTGGTCGCGCGAGGCGCCCTTCTGGATGGTGTCGACGATCTCCTGGTCGGTCGGCCAGATGTCCTTCAGGTAGACGTCTTGGCCGTCGCTGCCCTTGCCGATCGGCTCCTTGCTGAGATCGGAGTCGACGTCGCCCTTCAGGGCGTAGGCCACGACGAGCGGCGGCGAAGCGAGGAAGTTCATGCGCACGTGCGGGTTCACGCGGCCCTCGAAGTTGCGGTTGCCGCTGAGCACGCTGGCGACCACGAGGTCGCCGCTCTCGACGGCCGCGGCGATGGCGTCGGGCAGCGGGCCCGAGTTGCCGATGCAGGTGGTGCAGCCGTAGCCGACGACGCCGAAGCCGACCTTCTCGAGCTCGGGCAAGAGGCCCGACTGCGTGAGGTAGTCGGTGACGACCTGCGAGCCGGGGGCGAGCGAGGTCTTCACCCAGGGCTTCGCCCTGAGGCCCTTCGCGGCCGCCTTCTTCGCGAGCAGGCCCGCGCCGACGAGCACCGCGGGGTTCGAGGTGTTCGTGCAGCTCGTGATCGCCGCGATGACCGCCGCGCCGTGGCCGAGCTCGAAGCTCTGGCCGTTCATGTCGACCTTCACGGTCTTCTTCGCGTCGCTCTTGCCCTCGATCATGGGCGCGAGCGCGGCGCGGTAGGCCTCGCGCATCGCGTCGAGCGGCACACGATCCTGCGGTCGCTTCGGGCCGGCGAGCGAAGGAACGACCGTCGAGAGATCGAGCTCGAGCGTATCGCTGAACGTGGGCTCGGCGTCGGCCTCGAACCACATGCCCTGCGCCTTGCAGTAGGCCTCGACCTTGGCGACCTGCTCCTCGCTGCGGCCGGTGAAGCGCAGGTACTGGAGCGAGGCCTCGTCGACGGCGAAGAAGCCCACCGTCGCGCCGTACTCGGGCGCCATGTTGGCGATCGTCGCGCGCCCCTCGAGCGTGAGCGCCTTCGCGCCGGGGCCGTAGAACTCCACGAACTTCCCGACGACGCCCTTCTTGCGGAGCATCTGCGTGACCGTGAGCACGATATCGGTCGCCGTGGTGCCCTCCTTGGGCTTGCCGGTGAGCTTGAAGCCCACGACCTGCGGCAGGAGCATCGTGCAGGGCTGGCCGAGCATGGCGGCCTCGGCCTCGATGCCGCCCACACCCCAGCCGACGACGCCGAGGCCGTTGATCATCACGGTGTGCGAGTCGGTGCCGACGAGCGTGTCGGGGTAGAGCACGCCGTCCTTCTCGTAGACGACCTTCGCGAGGTACTCGAGGTTGACCTGGTGGCAGATGCCCGTGCCCGGCGGCACGACGCTGAAGTTCTCGAGCGCGGCCTGGCCCCAGCGCAGGAAGACGTAGCGCTCGGTGTTGCGCTGGTACTCGAGCTCGGTGTTCAGCTTCGGCGCGAGCGGGTTGGCGAAGTGATCGACCTGCACCGAGTGGTCGATGACGAGGTCGGCCTGCTCGAGCGGGTTGATGCGCGCAGGGTCGCCGCCCATCTTCGCGAGGGCCTCGCGCATCGCGGCGAGATCCGCCACCGCCGGCACACCCGTGAAGTCCTGCATGAGCACGCGCGCCGGGTAGAAGGAGATCTCGTCGGTCGGCGTGGCCTTCGGATCCCACGCGAGCAAGGACTCGATGTGCTCCTTCTTCACGACGCGCCCGTCCTCCTTGCGGAGGAGGTTCTCGAGGAGGACCTTCATCGAGACCGGCAGGCGCTCGACCTGGGGGTACTTCGCCTGGAGCTCCTTCAGGCTGTAGTAGCCGTAGCTCTGGCCATTGACGTCGAGGGTCTTCTTGGTTCCGAAGCTGTCCATGGTGGCGGCCTTTTCCCACATGGGGGGGCCGGCTTCCAGGGGAGAGCGGGTCGAGCGGGGCGCGAGCGGTCCATGCCGGACCGGATCGCGGATGATCCAGTTTCCGGTTTCCCCACCATGTAGGTGCGGAAAAGCGGCCTACTCGGGCTGGCACCGGGCTTGCTGTAGACTCGCGCACCATGTCGACGCGCCTCCTCAGCTCCGCCCGCGCCCTCGCTCTGCTCACGCTCTCGGGCGCCGTGCTGGCCTTCGCCGTGCCGGGCTGCCAGGCCGAGGGCGGCGACGATCACGACCACGACGACAGCGACTACGCCGACGAGTGGAACGCCACCTACGAGCAGGACTACACCGACTCGAGCTGCTCGGGCGTGCGTGTGCCGGACACGAGCGGCTTCGACAAACGCGTCGCGCTCACCTTCGACGACGGCCCGAACGTCGAGACGACGACGAAGGTGCTCGACGTGCTCGCGAAGTACGAGATCAAGGCGACCTTCTTGATCAACGGCAGCCGCGTCACGAGCGAGTCGCACCGCGAGGTGTTGCGCCGGATCGTGCGCGACGGGCACATCCTCGGCAACCACACGCACAACCACAAGAACTCGACCACGCTCTCCGCGAGCGAGTTCCGCAGCCAGGTCGAGCGCACCGACGCGATCATCCGCGACGTGGGCGTCGAGCCGCGCTACTTCCGCTTCCCCTTCGGCGCCTCGAACTGCTCGACGATGGGCACCGTGCAAGACCTCGGCTACATCAGCACCGGCTGGCACGTCGACACCGCCGACTGGTGCTTCGCCTCCGGCGGCGGGAGCTGCCCCGCGAGCACCTTCCGCCACGTGCCGGACCAGTTCAGGGGCGACATGGCCGGCCTCACGCTCTCGCAGGTCAAGTCGAAGAACGGCGGCATCGTGCTGTTCCACGACATCCACGCGAACACGGCCAACAGCCTCGAGGGCATCATCACGAAGCTCCAGAGCGAGGGCTTCAGCTTCGTGAACGTCGACGACACGAGCGCCTTCCCGAAGCTCAACGCGGGCGGGCCGGTCACCGCCGGCCCCTTCATCGGCACGCCCTGCGAAGCCGACGAGACCTGCAGCTACACGGGCGGCTACTGCCTCAAGGGCACGACGGCGCAGGGCGTCTGCTCGCAGAGCTGCGAGGGCTACTGCCCGGATCAGAGCGGCTTCGCGCCGACCTTCTGCGCCGAGCTCAACCCCAGCCTCGGCGCATGCCTGCCCAAGAGCGACACCAAGAACCAGAGCTGCGCCGCGATCCCGGGCACCGCCGCGTCGGTGTTGCCGCGCTACATCGGTGGCTCGAGCGCCGCCGCGGCGACCGCGAACGTCTGCGTGCCGCAGTGAGCTAGGCCGGCTGCCGCGCGCTCCGGCGGCTCAGCCTCGGCGCGCGCCGGCGAGCTTCGCGCCCTCGAGCGCATTCTCGGGCGAGGCCTCGCGCAGATCCGCGTCGCGCAGGTCGGCGCCGACGAAGCTCGCACCGGCGAACCGAGCGCGGCGCAGGACCGCACCTCGCAGGTTCGCGCCGTCGAGTTTGGCCTCGCCGAGCTCGGCGCCCGTCCAGTCGGACTCGAGGCCGTTGAGTCGCGCGCCCTGCGCGCCCTTCAGCGTGGCGCCGACGAGCTTCGCGCGGCGCAGGTCTGCGCCCGTGAGATCGCATCCCGAGAGCTGCGCCTCGACGAAGACAGCCTCGCGCGCCTGAGCGTCGCGCAGGCTCGCGCCTTCGAGGCTCGCGCCCTCGAAGGACGCACGGGCGAGGATCGCGCCGTCGAGCTTCGCGCCGTCGAGCTTCGCACCGTCGAGCTTCGTGCGCGTGAGATCGGCCGAGCTGAGGTCTGCGCCGGTGAGCTTCGCGAGCGAGAGGTCGAGCCCACCGAGCTTCGCGTGCCGCAGCACGAGACCGGAGAGATCGACCGCGCGCAGCTCGAGGCCGGCGAGAGAGGCGCCGTCGCGCAGGCGCCGCTCGAGCTCGCTGCGCGAAGAGGCTGGCTCGCTCGCCTGCCCGAGCATCTCCGGTTCCATGGACGTCGCATCGGGTGGCGGAGCGAGGATCACCTGGTGCACGTCTCCCACGGGCCTCGGCTCGTGCAGCTCCACGTGCACCGGGCCTGGCTCGACCGACTCAGGCGGGAGACTCGGCGTGCCGGGAGACTCCAGCGTATCCACGCGCTGCGCGGACTCGTTCGCTCGCCGCCCGGCGCTGACGGGTACGGTGAGGGCATGAGCGGCTCCTTCGGCGTACACGGGTCGGGCTCCACCCGGCGATCGCTTCGCGAAAGGCAGAGTGTCGGCCTCGGGCGGCGAGCTCGGGTCGATCACTTGGGTCGACTCGAGCTCGGGCGGCACGTCGAAGGGAAGCACCGGCGACGGCTTCGTGGGGGGGAGCGTCACCATGAGGCGGGTGTCGGTGATGTCCGTCCGCGTGACCTCGTCGGAGCGCTCGACGAGCGACGGCAGGCCCGCGCCGAGCCTGGGCATGCTTGCTGAGCCCGGGACGGCCGGAAAGGGCAGCACCGGCGCGGCCGCCGGGGCGGCGCCGCCCTCGAGCGGGAGCGTCGTGCCGAGATCGGCGCCGGCGGGCATGACGTTCACGAGCGGCGCGAGCTGGGTCGCGACGAGCTCGATGCGCTGTGGGATCGCGCCCGCCGAGAGGCGGCGCGTGCCTCGCAGGACGAAGGCGAAGCCGTGGCGCGCGACGTCGACGTAGCACTGCCTCGCGCCGAGCAAGAGGCGCTCCGGGGCCGCCGCGCCGCCCTGCCAGGCCGCGAGCAGACCCACCCGAGGAAGCTTGCACCACCGACGACTTCGCGGGCCGTCGAATCCCTCGACCACGAGCCACTCGTCGCCGGGCGTGCCGACGACCGTCGACATCGAGGCCGAGGCGAGCTGCCCGGCGGCCGGCACGGCGCCCGGCGCGAGCTCGAGCTCTGCGATGCTCGTCGTGCCGCGGCGCAGCAGCACCCGCCCGGGGAGGGGCCGCTGCCCACGTACGACGAGCCTCCGGCCCTGCGCGGCCTCGAGCTCCTCGGGGCTCGGCCGAGCCTGCCATTGCCCAGGTGGCTCCGCCTGTACGGGCCTCGGCTCGCCCTCGCTCGTGAAGGCGAACTCGAGCTTGCCCACGACCGTGAGCTCCGTGCCCGCCGCGGTCGTCGTCGTCCACGCGACGCCGCTCGCGAGGCCGCTCGGCGTGATCAGGATGGCGACGGGCGGAGCAGCGGCGCTCATGGAGACAGGATGAGCACCTTGGGCTGGCTCGGCACGAGGCGCACGCCCGGGCAGTTGGTGTTGTTCTGGAGCGCCATGCTGGTCATGCGCGTGGCCGGGATGCAGCCTACGAGCGTGGTGAACGCCGCCGTGAGGTGGCGCGCCGGACCCATCACGAGCCCCGACGCGACGCCGAGCATGACGCCGGCGTTGTCGCCGTTCGTGAGCGGGATCGTCGTCGTCATGTTGTGCGCCGGCGCGAAGGCGAAGAGCACGTTGTACGCGGCGGGCACGCCCATGGGGCCGGCCGCGATGTTCGGGTAGGGGATCGGCGCGCCGACCGGCGGCGTGAGGCACACGTCCGGGAAGCCGGTGTCGAGCCCCATCATCTGTGTGTTCGCGAACATGGTGCCTCAGCCGATGTGGACCTGCGAGCCGTCGAACTTCACGATCTTGCGCGCGAGCACGACCGTGTGATCCGCGCGCATCGCGAGGTTGCCCTCCGCGCGCAGATCGATCTCCTTGGCGCGCAGCTGCTCCGTCTCCTCGACGAAGCGGTAGGAGCGCCCGAGGCGCTCGACGAGGCGGCCGGCCGTGCGCTCGACCCGCTCGGCGGCGACACGCAGCGCGGTCGCGCTCACGTCGACCAGCTTGCCGACGAAGCCGAGCTCGGCGAGCGCGACCCGTGCGCGCTCGGCGTGCACGCCGAGCTCGGCGCCGGAGATCTCCACCGCCTTCGCGCTCGCGACGGTGACGCCCTCCTGCGCGAGGATCGACACGGTGCCCTTGCGCGAGACGATCTCGACGGACTCGTCGCTCGAGAGGCGCACCGGGGCCTCGCCCGCGCGCACGAGCACCGCGAGGATGAACACCTCGTCGCCCGAGAGCGCGACGAGCACGCGGTCCTTCGGCATCGGATCGACGAGGCAGCTCGCCGCTCGCCGAGCGCGCAGATCGCCGAGCCTCGTACGCACGACCGACGTGGCGCCGTCGGTCAGGACGACCGTGGCGTCTTCGACCACGAAGGCCTCCCCCTCTCGCTGCTGTGCTTGTCGGCTCATGGGCTCGTCTCCTCGTCGATGGGTCGTCGTGACAGGACCGGCGGCGCCGATCGGGTGGGTTCGTCAGCGTTGGGCAGGGGGGCCGCGGCGCTCCGCCTTGGCGAGCGGCTCGTCGTCGCCGAGCGCCGTCGCGCGGCTCGTGAAGACCGCGCCTTCGTCGCGCACGCGGTGCAGCCGCGCCCGCGTGAGCTGGGCTCCCGAGAAGTCGCAGCGCCGGAGGTCGGCACGCGAGAAGTCCGCGTAGCGCAGATCCGCGTCGGCGAAGCGCGCGCCCTCGGCGAGCGCGTCGTGGAAGATGGCCTGGTAGAGCTCGGCGCCGCGCAGGTCGGCGCCCGCGAGGCGCGCACCCACGAAGAGCGCCTGCGGCATCGACGCCCCCTCGAGCGAGGCCTTCGAGAGGTCGGCCTCCACGAAGACGGCGTTCGCGAGCTTGGCGCCTGCGAGCTTCGCGCCCTCGAGCTTCGCGAGGCGCATGCCCGCCTTGCGCAGGTCGGCGCCCTCGAGATCGACGCCCGAGAGGTCGGCCTCCATGAAGGAGCACTCGACGAAGCTCTGACCGGCGAGCCCCTGCGCGCCGATCTTCGCCTCCACGAAGACCGTGCGGTGCGCGAGGCAGCCGGCGAGCTTCGCCGTCCGCAGGTCGGCTCGGTAGAGGGTCGCGCCTCGCAGATCGGCCCGCGCGAAGTCGGTCTCGTCGAAGCGCACCTCGAAGAAGATCGCGCGGTCGAGCAGCGCCCCGTCGAAGGAGGCTCCGCCGAGATCGCAGCGCGCGAAGGTCACGATCGAGAGATCGCTCTTCGCCCAGCGCGAGCGCGCCGCCTCACAAGCCGTGAGCGTCGCACCGACGAGCTTCGCACCGGAGAAGCTCGCGCCCGCGAGCGAGCAGGCGTCGAGTGTGGCGAGGTGCAGGCTCGCGCCGTCGAGGATCGCCGCGTCGAGCTCGCAGGCGCGCAGCACGGCCTCGTCGAGGCGCGCGCCCTCGAGCCGGGCGCCGGCGAAGCGCACGCCCTCGAAGATCGCGCCGCCCAGCGCGGCTCCACGCAGATCGGCGCCCGCGAGATCCAGCCCCTCGAGCAGCTCTCCGGAGCGAACCCTCGCCTCGAGCTCCGCCCTCGTCATCGCGCCTCCTTCGGCTCGACGACCGCGAAGTCGAGCAGCGCGTCGTCGATCTTGGTGCCGCCACTGAGGTGCACGCGCGACATCTCGGCGCGGAAGAGGTTCGCGTGCGAGAGATCGCACTCGGCGAGGTCGGCCTTCGACAGGATCGCCTCCATGAGGTTCGCGCCCTCGAGCCTCGCGCCTCGCAGCACCGTGCGCACCAGCATGGCCTTGGGCGCGATCGCGCCGCGCAGATCGGCGCCGCTCGCGTCGCACTCGGAGAGATCCGTGTTCGCGAGCTTCGCGCCCACCAGCGAGGCCCCGACGAGCGAGCTCGTGCGCAGCGAGGACATCGAGAGATCGGCGCCGTCGAGCACCGCGCCGTCGAGCGAGGAGCCGTGGCCGATGAAGGAGCCGACGAGGCGCGCGCCTTTGGCGCGGAGCCCCACGCAGGAGCAGCCCACGAGCTGCAGCTTCGGCGCCTCGGCGCCCTCGAGGCTCGCGCCGTCGAGCTGGCACTCGATGAACATGCATTTGACGAGCTTGGCGCCGTCGAGCTTGGCCTCGCGCAGATCGAGCTTGAACCACATCACCTGCTGCCCGCGCATACGCGAGAGGTCGGGGCGGATCGCGACCGCGTCGACGAAGCTCGCGTCGTCGACCGAGGCGCCCTCGAAGATCGTCTCCTCGAGGCGCGCGCGGTCGAAGATCGCGCGCGTGGCGTCGACCTCGCGCAGCACGCTGCGCCGGAGCGTGGCCGCGCCGAGGTTCGCCTCGACGAGGCTCGCGCCGCTGAGGTCGGCGCCCGAGAGGTCGGCACGCGCGAGCACGGCGCGATCGAGCCTGGCGCCACGCAGCGAGGTGTCGCGCAGCGAGACCCCCTCGAGGAAGGCGCCCGAGAGATCGCGGCCGGAGAGGTCGAGCCCGGAGAGATCCGCGCCGGAGAGATCCACGCCGTCGAGCGAGACGTCGTGGTCGAGGGCGAGCTCCACCTGTGCGCGACGCGCCGCGCGGACGGCCTCGTCGGGCAAGCGCACCTCCGGGTCGAGGTGCGCGGAGATGCGGTAGGCGTCGACGAGCGCCCTCTCCTGTTGCTCGAGCTTCGCGACGAGCGCGGGGTCGAGCGGCGCGCGGCGTAGCTCGGCGAGGGAGAGGTCGATCTCACCCGAAGTGGGCTCGCCGCTCGTGGGCGACATCGCCTCGAAGCTCGCACGCAGCGAGACCCGCGGCGGGCCGACCTCGCGCTTCGAGGCCTCGACGGCGGCGTCCCAGTCCATGCCGTTCGCGAGCGCCTGGGCGCGCACCTGTTCGAGCTTCGCCTTCGCCTCGTCCTCGAGCTTGGCCTGCTCGGCCTTCGCGCGCGCCTCCTGTTCTCGCACGAAGGCGGCGAGCTTCTTGGGCTCGCGCATGCTCGGCACGAGCGGCGAGTCGAGCGGCTCGTCGAAGCCGAAGGCCGCAGGGTCGAAGCCCGCCTCTTCGACCTGCGCGCGCGCCGCGTCGCGGCGCTGCTGCGCGGCGCGCTTCTGGTTCGCCTCGAGCAGGCCCTCGGAGCGCAGCGCACCCTCGAGCTCGAGCTCGGGGAAGGCGCACTCGTAGCCGAGCTGGGCGGAGGGCAAGAGGTCCTCTTCGTCGAGCAGGCGAAGCACGCCCTCGTCGCGGTCGAGCCTCGCCGCGAGCGCCTCGTCGTAGTGCGACGAGGGCTTGGGTTGCTCGGCGTCTTCGAGCGCGACGACGAGCTGCTCGATGTCGGCGAGATCGTCGTCGTGCGCCGGGGTCGTGCCGCGGAAGACGAGCACGCCGATCATCGAGCCGGGGAAGAACCACAGCGTCTCGAGGCGCGTGCGCACGTCTTCGAGCTTCTCGGGTGCGGGCCGGCCTCTGCGCGGGCGCTCGACGCCGGCCGGGCGACGCGCGACGAGCACACGCCCCACGAGCGGAGGCAGCTGTCCCTCGATGCGCGCGTGCTCCGGGTGCAGGTTCTCGAGCAGGTAGCGCTCACCACCACGCAGGTAGCCGTCGAAGCGCTGGTCGTCGCCGGCCTGGTGGAAGTAGGTCGGGTCGATGTCCTCGGCTGGCCCGGGGAAGCGCTCCGCGAGCCACTTGGCGTCGTAGGCCTTGCCCGCGCGCGACATGCGCTGCGGCCAGGTGAGCCCATAGGGCAAGAAGCTCCGTGGCTCCGGCTCGTCGGAGGGCGAGCGCAGGAGGCGCTCGGGGTCCTCGAGGTTCGGCAGGCGCTGCGGCTTGCCGGCTTCGTCGCCACGCGGCTTCGCGCCTCGGCCGAGCGGGTTCGCGTCGAAGCCCTCTCCGCCGAAGGCGCGGCTCCAACTGAGCGGCATCGACTCGAAGGGCTCGGGCTCCGTCGGCAGGCCGCGCCGCCACTCGCGATCGCCGAAGACCGCGACGCGCTTCGCCACGAGCGCCTTGCCGTCGGCGCGGGAGATCGTGAGGCCCGCGAAGGACGCGCGCTGCGGCGGGTTCTGCGGGTGGCAGCTGCCCGCGAGCAACACCTCGGACGAGGTCTTCGCGAGCCCCTCGTCGAAGGGCGCGTCACCGCCGAGGTGCTCGCCGACCGCGAGCCACATCTCCATGTCCGTGAGCAGGCGCTTCGGCGCGTCGAGGCGGAACGGCGCGAACACCGTCACGACCGCGTGGACGCGTCGAGCGAGCTGGAAGGGGCGCACGAGCACCCCGGCGCGCAGCGGCTTGGTGGTCTTCATGGCCGCAGGGCGCGCTCAGGCGAGCATGATGAGGCCCTTGAGCCTCGCCATCAGGCCACCGGCGCCGCCCTCGAGGTCTTGCTTCTTCAGCAGGATGCCCTTGTTCGCGACGATGAGGCCGCCGAGGTCGATCTTCACCGGCGTGACGCTGATCGAGATGCCCGTCATCTCGAACTTGAAGATGCAGCTGCCGATCGAGGTGTTCTTGTGCTCCCACCAGCTCGCGTCGGTCTGCGTCCACGAGGCGTTCACCGTCTCGAGTACCGGCGCGGTGATCTTCACCTTGGGCGCCGTGATGTCGAGGCCCGGGCCGCCGATCGTCTCGGTGCGGCCGCCCTTGTGTTTCCACGTGGTCGCGCCCGTGACCTCCTGATCCCAGGTGTCCATCTTCTGGTTCCAGCCACCGGTGATCGCCGGTTGCTTCCAGCCTCCCGTGATCTTCGTCTGCTTCCAGCCAGCGCCGATCTCCTGGGTCCAGGTGTCCATCTTCTGATCCCAGCCGCCAGCGATGCTCGGCTGGTTCCACCCGCCGACGATCTTCGTCTGCGTCCAGCTCCCGCTGATCTCGCTCTGGATCCAGCCGCCGGTGATCTTCTGCGTCCAGCCCACGGAGATCGTGTCGTCCTTGCCGGTCTTGATCACGTAGGTCTGCTTCTTGTCGACCGTGAGCTTGTGCTCCCCGTCGTACTGCTCGGTGACGGGGCCGTTCACCGTCTCCTTGCGCGAGGTCTGGTACTCCTCGACGACCTCACCCTTCACGATCTCGTGGAGCTTCGCGCCGACGCCGATATCCCACTCTCCACCGACGCTGAGCACCGCGTCGCCGTCGGTCGACCAGCCCAGCGAGGCCTTCGTCGCGTGCTCCGGCGCCGCCTTGCCCTGCATCTTGCGCGGCGCGCCCATGTGGAAGTGCGTGTGGTCGACGGGCGTGTACCAATGCACGTACTGGCCGCCGGCTTTGTCCTCGATCTCGAGCGTGGTGCCGCCGCCGGTGAAGAGCCGGTTCTGCGTATGGTTCGATTTGGTCACCACGCTCGGCGTCACCGCGTTGGGTACGGCTCCGAGGATCACCGGTCGATCCGGGTCGCCGCCGAGGAAAGCGACGAGCACCTCGGTGCCCTTGCGCAAGGGGAAGTGCATGCCCTCCGGCGCGCCGGTGTGCGGCTGCATCATGCGGATCCACGTCGAGACCTTGGCGTCTTCGCCCATGCTCTCGTCGGCGTGGTAACGCACGAGGTAGCGGCCCATGTCGTCGATCTGCGCGTAGTCGCTCTCGGCGGGGCCATCGATCGTGGCCGTCTCGTAGCCGTCGATGCGCGGCCAGGGCGTGCGCTTCGAGAGCCGGAAGGGCACCTCCTTCTCGATGGCCGAGAGGCGAACCGTGTAGAGCGTGCTCGGGCCCTTGGGGATCTCGAGCTCGATGAGCTCGGCGATCTCGCCGCCGGGCGTCTCGTTCCAGCCGACGTGCTCGGCCTCGGTGACGAGGTAGTCCTTCGCGAAGGCCGGGCGAGGGTGATCCTCGAGGTGGAAGAGCGCGCCCGGCTGGAGGCCGAGCAACGTCGCCTCGGCGCGGTAGGTCTTCGCGGAGACCTTCATCGACTCCTGGCGCACCCGCGCGATGCGATCGACGTCGGCGGTGCGCACGAGCCTCGCGTGCGAGAGCACGTACTCGCCAGGGAAGTCGCTGACGTCGCCCTCCTTGTTCATCGGCAGGCTGGGGTTCGCGTAGTCGCGGTCGACGACCTTCACGACGCCGACGAGCGATCGCGCGTCGCAGCGGAAGCGCGTGACGCAGGCGCCCGCTGTCGCGTCGCCGCCGACGAGCGGGTGATAGCGCGCGGCGATCGGCTCGGGGCTCGGGTTCTTGTCGACGAGCAGGAGCTTCTCGGCCTCGCCATCTTGCTCGAAGTGGTAGTGGATGCCCTCGCGCTCGAACCAGCGGTGGAGAAAGTCGAGATCGCTCTCGCCCCACTGCGCGACGTGCTCCTCCTTGGGGTAGTCGGCCGAGAGGCCCGTCGCGTCGAAGCCGTCGCCGTCGCGCAGCCCGTTCTTGTCGAGCAGCTCCTTCAGGATGTCGACGAGCGTGCGATCGGTGAAGATGCGGCTGTGGTGTGTCTGCGCCGCGCGGTAGAGCCGCGGCACGAGCAGGGCGCGCACGAGCGAGCGCTGGCCGATCTCCGCGAGGATCGACACCTCGAGCAAGAGGCCCGACCAGTGCATCGGCTTCTCCGCCGCCGGCAGGTCGACGATCGCGTGGCTGCGATCGACCGTGAGCGTCGCGCGAGCGCCCGCGGCTTCGGCCACGTCGAGCTCCTCGCCGATCGGCACCGTGAGGAAGATCTCGAGCTCGTAGGGCGAGCCCAGGGCCTCGCGCGCACGGAAGGCGACGACGTGCGTGCTGTCACCGAAGGCGCTCGACGAGATGCGGATCAGATCGGCCATGGCTCCCCTCCGTTCTGCGGGCGGCCTGATGCTACACGGTCGTCACGCCTGCGCAGCCCACAGGCGCTCTTCGGAGGGTCGACGCCCAGGCTCGGCCGGCCGACCGCTGAACGCGTGGCGCCGGCCCGACCGCCGCCACGGCACGCTTCCTGCCACAGGCTCTCTCTCGATGGGCTCGCTCGTGTCGCGCTCTCTCTGGCTCCTGTGTGTTTCGCTCCTGCTCTCGAGCGCGTGGGCGTGCCCTGCGCAGGCGCAGTGCAGCTCGAACGCCTCGAGCTGCGTCTCCTGCCACGAGACGCAGGGCTTGCGCCCCATCCTGCAAGGCACGCTGCCTTGGCACGTCGACCACGGCTTCGGTGATCTGTGTGTGGGCTGCCACGGCGGCGACCCGCGCAGTGGCGTGAAGGAGCTCGCCCACGCGAGCCGGCGCTCACCGCTCGCCGACCTCGAGGCGAGCTGCGGAGGCTGCCACGAGGGCAGCGCGCAGACCCTCGCCGTGCGCTACCTCTCGACCCCTCGCCCGCCGAGCGCTCCGGCGAGCGACGGTGGGGGTACCGACTCCGGCTCGCACCCGAGCACCGCCCGCCTGGAGCCGAGCGCCGGTGCTGGCACGGCCCAGCTCGCGCTGAGCGGCGCCGCGGTGCTGCTGGGCGCAGCGCTCGCATGGTTGCTGCTCCGTGGATCTCGCGACGGACGAAGGCGCGGCCTCGTCGAATGGCTGCGCGCGAAGAGCTGGAGCGCCTACGCCGCGGGCGCCGGCCTCGGCGTGGTCGTGGCCTACGCTGAGCTCGTCCCGGGCAAGAGCATCGCGGTGTCGGGCGCGGTCGACAAACTCGCGGCGTATCCGGGCGCGGCGCTCTTCCCGAGGAGCACCTACTACGCCCACGTGCTCCAGCCCGAGATCACCTGGCAGGTGTGGATGCTGCTCGGCCTGCTCGGCGGCGCCTTCGCCTCGAGCTGGCTCTCGGGCGAGGTGCGCAAGCGCTGGTACCCGGACACGCACTGGGTGCCTCGCTTCGGCAGCTCGGTGTGGCTGCGCCTCGGGCTCGCCTTCGTCGGCGCGGTGCTCGTGCAGATCGGCGCCGGCATCGCGGGTGGATGCACCAGCGGCCTCGCGATCTCGGGCGGCACGACGCTCGCGCCCGGCGCCTTCGTATTCATGGCGGGCATGTTCCTCGGCGGCATCCCCACCGCTTGGCTCTGGTACCGAGGGAGGAGCGCACGATGATCGACGTCTTGCAGGCGCTCGTGCTGGGCTTCCTCTTCGGGTGGCTCCTGCACAAAGCCGGGCTCACGCACTATGCGCGCATCGTGAACGTGTACCGACTGCGCGACATGACCGTGATGCGCTTCATGCTCACGGCGCTCGTCGTCGGCGGCGTGCTGCTCCAGGCCGGGCTGGATCTGGGCATCGCGGAGCGTGCACCCTTGCCCTCGAGCTACCTGCTCTCGAACCTGGTCGGTGGGGTCGTCTTCGGCGTCGGCATGGCGACCGCCGGCTATTGCCCCGGCACGATCGTGGCCGAGGCGGGCGAAGGCCGGCTCGACGCCGTCGTCGCGGGCGCGTCGGGATTGCTCGTCGGCGCGTTGAGCTTCGGGCTGATCTCGCCGTGGTTGCTCCCGAGCTTGCGCCGCAGCTGGGCGCTCGGTCGCACGACCGTGCCCGAGCTGCTCGGTGTGAGCCCCTGGCTCGTCTTGCTCGTCTTCGCCGAGCTCGTGGCGATCGTGCTCGTGCTCGTGCGCAAGGTGGGCGCGGAGCCGGAGGGCGAGGCTGCATCCGAAGTAGCTGACGCGCGCGGCGCCCGGTGAGAGGCTCTCGCTCGATGCGCATCCTCGTGACCGGCTTCGGCTCCTTTCGAGGCATCGTCGACAACCCCTCGGACCGGCTCGCGCGTGCGATGGGCGGCCTCGAGCTCGCCGGCGCGACGCTGCTCGTCGAGTCACCGCTGCCCGTCGAATACGGACACGCGGCGGCGCGCGCACTCGAGCGAGCACGGCGCGAAGAGGTCGACGCCGTGCTCGCGCTCGGGCTGGCGCGGCGCGCGACACGCCTGCGCGTCGAGACCGTCGGGCGGCGCGACGCGACGAGCCTCGAGCCCGACGAAGCCGGATGCGTCTCGCCGCCCGCGCTCGAGGGGCCGGAGCTCATCGCGAGCTCGATCGACGTCGACGCCTTGCTCGCGGCGCTCTCGGCGCGCGGCGTCGAGGCCGAGCGCAGCGACGACGCGGGCGGCTACGTGTGCAACGACCTCTACCATCGGCTCTTGCACGCGCGCATCGCTCCGACGCTCTTCGTGCACGTGCCAGACCTATCCGAAGATCTGGGCGAGCTGCCGCGTGCGCTCTGCGAGAGCTTCGCGGGCGTCTTGCGCCGCCCGTAGCGCGAGCGCGGCGCTCAGCGCGGGCGCGAGGCGTTCGCCGCGCACGCCACCTCGTGGTCGGAGAACGGCAGCCGCCGCGACCATGAGCGGGCGTCGCCCTCGATCGCGCTCGCCTGGCACCGACGATCGCGAGCTCGGACTGCCAAGGAGGCGGAGGCGACGGGGCTCTCGAGCTCGGCTTGGGGGCAGGCGCACGAGAGCGGGAGCGGCGAAGCCGGCGAGGCCACGCCTCTCATGGGCCGCGCACGATCAGTCGACGTAGTACAGGGAGTTGGCGCAGAACTCGAACGTGTCGGCGTCGATCGCACAGTTGTCCCGGACGCACGGGCTCATCAACGAGCGGGCCGTCTCGGTCATCCCGGAGAGGTACGACGAGCACTCCGCCTGCCACGCCGCATCGTCCGTGACGTTGCAGGCCTCCGCGAGCTCGGAGCAGGGAGCGACGGCGGTAGGATCGGGACAGGCCTTGAGGAGGTTCGGCAGGAAGCAACCACCGTAACCGTCGACCCCGGCGCTGCAGGTGTTCGGGTCGAGCGCGTTCAAGCACTCGACGACCTCGACGGCCACGCCGTCCTTGATCCACGCGAGCGAGTTGCAGTTGTCGACGAGTCCGCCGCACTCGCTCGAGCATGCGTCGGGCGTGCCCGTGTCGCCGAGGCAGGCCTCGCCGCCGCCCGCGCCACCCTCGCCGCCGCTGCCGGTCGTGTCGCCACCCGTGCCGCCGCCGCCGCTCGCGTCGCCGCCCGTACCGCCGCCGCCCTGGCTCGAGCTGCTCGTGGTGGTCGGGGCGCCGCCGCCCTCGGAGCCGTTTCCGTCGTCGTCCACGGTCGCGCAGCCGGCGGCCGAAGCGGAGATCGCCGCCACCAGGACCATGAACTTCGTCTTGTCGATCGACATGCCAAGAGCTCCCGGGGTTCGCCGTTCACGGCACCTGCCAGCGGGCGCCGCACGCAAGGGCTACGTCCCGAGGGGCGGAGATCTTCCGTCTACGCAGCAACTTCGCGCCCCGCATCGAGAGGCGCGCTCCTTCATGTGGGTCGGTGTAGCCTCGGCGCGTGCAAGTCACCGAGCGCGCGCCCCGCAAGGAGATCGTCGGCTGGGCGATGTTCGACTTCGCGAACTCCAGCTACACGACCGTGATCGTCACGGTCGCGTTCAGCGTGGTCTTCCCCAAGCTGATCGTCGGCGACGCCCCCGACTACAAGCTCGGCAACCTGCTCTGGAGCGTCGGGCTCAGCATCAGCTACGCGCTCGTGGTGCTGCTCGCGCCCGCGCTCGGCGCTTACGCCGACGCGCACGCCGCGAAGAAGCGCCTCTTGCTCGCGAGCTGGCTCTTCACCGTCGTCACGACCGCGGCGCTCTGGCTCGCGACGCCGGGGCAGGTCGGCCTCGCGATGCTGCTGCTCGTGGTGAGCAACCTCGGCTTCGCGCTCGGCGAGTCGATCGTGAGCGCCTTCTTGCCCGAGCTAGGCCCGAAAGATCAGCTCGGCTCGATCTCGGGCTTCGCGTGGGGCCTCGGCTACGTGGGCGGGTTGCTCAGCACCTTCGTGATCGTCACGGTCGTCGGCGAGCAGACGATCGAGAACTTCGAGCGCGTCCGCCTCATCGGCCCGATGACCGCGGCCTTCTTCTTCGTCGCCGCGCTGCCGACCTTCGCCTGGCTGCGTGAGCGGGCGGTGCCGCACCCGGGCGCGCCGGGTACGTCTCCGATCCGCGAGAGCTACGCCCGCCTGCGCACGACGCTCTCCGACGTGCGCAGCTACAGGGATCTCGCGCGCTTCTTCGGCTCGCTCTTCTTCTCGATGGCCGGTCTCAGCATCGCGATAAGCTTCGCCTTCATCTACGGCGATCAGGTGATCCGCTGGTCGCCCGGCGCGCAGGTCGGCATGTTCGTGCTCACGAACGTCGCCGCCTCGGTGGGCGCGATCGCCTTCGGCAAGCTCCAGAGCCGCTGGGGCAACCTGCGCACCTACAGGCTCACCTTGCTCGTGTGGGTCCTCGCCGTGCTCGCCATCGCCTCGACGACGAGCATCGCGCGCCTGCTCGAGAGCGTCGCGCCGGGCATCACCGCCACGAACGTCTACCTCGTCGTCGGCGCGCTCGCGGGCCTCTGCCTCGGCGCGACGCAGTCCTCGGGGCGGACGATCGTGGCCGTCTTCGCGCCCAGCTCCAAGTCGGGTGAGTTCTTCGGCTTCTGGGGCCTCTTCGGCAAGCTCGCCGCGATCTTCGGCCTGCTCTCGCTCGGCCTCCTGCAGCAGGCGCTCGGCCTCGAGACGGCCATCCTGGTGTGCGCGGCCTTCTTCGCCGCGTCGTACGTGCTGAGCCTGGGCGTCGACGAGGCGCGCGGCGTCGAAGCAGCGCGGGCCCACGACGAAGCCTGAGGCGCCTCGCTCGCTCCGTGACACGGGCGAGCGCCTCTGCTCCCATCGCGCTCTCCGTCGCCGTGCGGCGCCGGAACCCTCAGCGAAAACGGCAGATGGCCACCTTCCAAGACCTGAAAGACAAGATCGAGCAGCTCTCCGACGACGACTTCGAGGTCGGCATCGCCGAGAAGTCGCCGCCCAGCGAGGCACAGCTCGCCGAGCTCGAGGCGCGCATCGGGCGGCCCTTCGAGCCCGAGCTGCGCGCCTTCTTGCTCGGCTGGGGTCTGCTCATCGTCGAGGTCAAGGCGACGGCCTGGCCCAGGCCCAAGGGCATGGAAGCCCTGCAGGCCTGGCGCAAGCAGTATGGCTTCACGGTGCTCGGCGCAGGCGGCGATGTTCCGCCCGAGCTCCAGATCGAAGCGGCGCTCACACCCGCGCTGCTCGAGCGTCGCGTGGTGCCGTGGATCCGCCGCTTCGGCGCGAAGTTCCAGACCGTGATCACCGACGAGGGCATGGCGATGTCGACGCCCGACGGCGCCGATCTCGAGCCGCTCGAGCTCGATGCGATGGGCTGCGTGCTCGGCGAGATCGCCGCGCTCGAGGAGGGCATCGCGAAGCTGCGAGAGGCAGCAGCAGGGCCGAGCTAGCGCATCGCGCGGAGCCAGGCTCCCTGGAGTCGCGCGCCGCCCACGCTAGGATCTCTCGCATGTGCGGACGCTTCACGCTCACCGTGCCGACCTACGAGCTGCTCGCCAGCTCGCTCGGCATCGCGCCGAGCCCGGAGCAGGCTGCGCTCTACCGCCCGCGCTACAACGTCGCGCCGGGCAACGCGACGTGGATCCTGCGCATGCGCGACGGCGTGCGTGAGCTCTCGCAGGCCGAGTGGGGCCTCGTGCCCCGCTGGACGAAGGAGCTCGCCGGAGCGCGCAGGCCGATCAACGCGCGTGGCGAGACGCTGCGCGACAAACCGAGCTTCCGCTCGAGCTACGACAAGCGGCGCTGCGTCGTGGTGAGCGACGGCTTCTTCGAGTGGAAGCCGGGCCCACGAGGCAAAGAGCCGATCTGGTTCCACCCGAAGGACGGCGGGCTCCTGCTCTACGCCGGCCTCTACGACGAGTGGCGCGATCCCGAGGGCGCGGAGCTCCACCCGACCTTCGCCGTGATCACCACCACGCCGAACGAGCTCGTGCGCCCCGTGCACGATCGCATGCCGGTCGTGCTGCGCGGCGACGCCGTCTCGCGCTGGCTCGAGGCGCCGCTCGATCCATCGACCGGGCACGCGCCCGCCGAGCTCGACGCCCTGCTCGCTCCGCCCGGTGAGGGTGTGCTCGTGGCCTTGCCCGTCTCGCGCCGCGTGAACGACGTGCACCACGACGACCCCTCGGTGCTGCGAGCCGACGAGCCCGAGGCCGCGAACGACGAAGCGACGCCGCGAGGCCAGACGCTCTCGCTCTTCGGCGACGTCACGCCGCCGCGCACGAAGCGACGCGCGAGGTGAAGAGGCTCCGGCTCCACACCAAGCTCGGCTACGGCACGGCCGAGCTCGGGGTGCTCGCCGTGGAGACGCTCGCGCGCCTTCACGTGCTCAAGTTCTACACCGACGTCGTCGGCCTGCGGGCCGAGCTCGCCGGAGGCGCGGCGGCACTCGCCATCGCCTGGGACGCCTTCGTCGATCCGCTCGTCGGGCTCGCGTCGGATCGCACGCGCTCTTCGATGGGGCGGCGCAGGCCCTGGCTGCTCGCCGGAGGCATCGCGCTCGCCGTCACGATCGCGCTCGTCTTCCACCCACCTGCGCTCGAGAGCCAGGCAGGCAAAGCGGCCTTCCTGCTGCTCACCTTCATCGCGATGAACTCCGCCGTCTCGGTGCTGAGCGTGCCGCACTCGGCGCTCGCCAGTGAGCTGAGCTTCGACCGCGACGAGCGCACCGAGCTCTTCGGCTACCGCCTCTTCCTCGGCAACCTCGGCTTGCTCGCCGGCGCGGTGCTGCCGACCTGGGCCCTCGCGAGCGCCGCCGTCTCCGGCCTGCCCGAGACGACGGCCTACGGCCGCGCGAGCCTCGGTGTGGCCTTCGTGGTGCTCGTCACGGCGCTCGTGAGCTTCGTGGCGACGCGTGGGCGCGACCTCGGCGCGCCGCTCGCCGACCGCGTGAGCATCGGCGTGTGGCTCGTCTCGCTGCGAGCGCTCGCGCGCGACCCGATCTTCGTGCCTCTGCTCATCGCCTACGTGACGGCGCAGCTCGGCGTCGCGATCAACGGCTCCATCGCGCTCTACTACTACGAGTACCGCCTGCTGCTTCGTCCCGACGAGGTCACGCAGGTGCTCGGCGTCTTCGTGGGCTGCTGGAGCCTCTCGATCCCGCTCTGGGTGCTCGCCTCCCGGCGCTGGGGCAAGAAGCGCCTCGCCTTCGGCGGGGTGCTCTCGCTCGGCGTCGCGACGGCGGTGATCTACCTCGTGGCGCCGCCGCGCGATCTCTTCCTGCCGATGACCATCGCGGTCGTGGGAGGCTCGCTCGCGGGCTCGATCGTCTTGCTCGAGGCGCTCGTCGCCGACGTGGTCGACGTCGACGAGCTGCGCTCCGGCATGAAGCGCGAGGGCATGTACTTCGGCGCCTGGAAGATGGCCGGCAAGCTCGCGCGTGGCCTCGCCGTCGCCACGAGCGGGGTCGTGCTCGGCGCGATCGGCTTCGTGCCGAACGTCGAGCAGTCGCCCGAGGTGTCGGCGCGCCTCGCGTGGCTCTTCGGCCCGGGCGTCGGAGGCTTCCTCGTGCTCGGGGCCCTCATGTTCCTCTGCATGCCGCTCACCGACGAGCGGCACCGGCGCGTGCAGCGCGCGCTCGCGCGGCGGCGGGACGAACGATCCCGCGCAGACCGCGCATGATCGTTCGCCCGGAGATCCCCGAGGCTCTGCGAGCTCGTCGATCGCCCCGAGCGATCAGCTATCCGATCTTGTCGCGCAGCTGCTTGAGGCTGCCGATCACGTCGTCGAGCGCGACCTTGGCCGTGTCGATGACCGCACTCTCCGCCAGCTTCTCCGCTTTCTCGAGCTTGGGCAGGAGCTCGTTCCAGGCATCCTTCGCCTCCATCGAAGCGAGGTGGATGCGCACCTTGAGATCGTCGCGGAGCGCTTGGAGCTCCTCGACGCGCTTGTTGAGCTCGGTTTGGGCGTTCATGCCCGACGAGAGCAGCAAAGCGTGGGCCACGCGACGAAGGTCGCCCAGCTCGGCGAAATCCTTCGAGCCAGGTCCACGCGAGCGCGCAAGGCTTGCGTCCTCGCGCGCTCGCTTCGCTCAGGCGACGAGCTCGAAGGCGGCGCGCGCCACGCTGCGACCGTTCACGTAGAGCTCGAGCTCCTGCCGCCCCGGGTAATAGCGCCTCACCGTGACCGCCGCGAAGGAGTGCGCCTTCTCGAAGATCCGCGCCTCGCCCGGGTCGAGCTCGAGCTTCGCGCCTTTGAAGACCTTGGGTCGGCGCTGCCCGTCGGCCTTGCTGAGGTGGAGCGCGTAGTCGACCACGAGCCGCTCACGCGCCGCGCTCCTGGAGCGCAAGCTCACCCTGAAGACGAGCCGTTCACCGAGCCGGATGCGCTCGTGCTCGAGCCTCAGCTTGCCCACCTCGATGTCGGCCGCGTGATCGGCGCCGTGCAGCGCGAGCGCCGCGTGATGTCCACGCTTCACCAAGGTGCGCGTCGCGTGTCTCAGGATCCACGCCCGCTCCGGCGAGGCGCCCTCGCTCCAGCGCGTCGCGAGCTCGGCCACGAGCTCCGGGTGATCCTTCGCGATGTCGTTCAGGTGGTTGGCCACCGAGCGGCGCACGTAGAGGCTGGGGTCGTCGCGCAGCAGCTCGAGCAGCGGAAGCGTCGCGTGGGGGTCTACTTGGAAGGCGCGCAGACGAATGCCCCAAGGCAGGCGGGGGCGCGTGCCCTCGGAGACGAGGCGGCGCACGTGCTCGCTCGGATCCTTGGTCCACCGACGGAGCGTCTTCAGCGTGCGCGCGGGGTCGCGCACGAGGAAGGGTCGGATCGCGAACTCGGCGGAGAAGAGCGAGGTGAGCTTGCGCAAGGCCTCGAGGGAGGCGTCGAAGTGCTCGAGCCCGTGCTCGCCGACGAAGTCGATGATCGGCCAAGCCGCGAAGCCGCGCAGCTTGTCGCTCGGATCGCCTGCGTCCCAGGCCGCGCCGGCCTTGCACAAGATCTCCAGCGCGCGCGGGATCTCCTTCGGCAGGTGGCGCGCGAGCGCGGCGATGACGTGCCTGACCCTCTGCTTGAGCTCGAGCGCGTCGATCCCTCGCTTGGCGTCGCGGGCGAAGGCGCGCGCGTCGAAGCCGGGTTCGACGCGCAAGAGCTGGGCGGCGATGCGATCGATCGCTGCCGGCCCGAGGCCTTCTTTGAAGGGTGTACCCATCGTCGTCAGTGTCTCTCCACGGGCTCGGCACGGCGCGAAGCGCGCCGGGCATGGTAGTTTCCACGAGGTGCCCAGCCCCGAGAAGCCGAGCCCGTCGACCGCGCTTCGATTCTCGCTCCACGAGCCCTTGCCAGCGGCGCTGAGCGTCGCCGAGGGCCTCGAGGCCTACCTCCAGGAGAACGGCTTCGACCGCGCCCTCTACGACGCCGCGTGGACCCCGGCGAGCCTCTTCGGCATCCCGGTGCCGGTGCCCAACACCAAGAAGCACCGCTTCGCGATCATGCGCCACGACCTGCACCACGTCGCGACGGGCTTCGGCACCGACCCGGTCGGCGAGGCCGAGATCAGCGCCTGGGAGGCGCGCCGAGGCTTCGGTCGCATCGGGCTCTACACGACCGGCATCGTGAGCGGGCTGGTCTTGCTGGGGCTCGTGTTGAACCCCAAGCGCACCGTCGCCGCCCTGAAGTCCGGCGGTCGCGGGACACGCAACCTCTTCGCCAGCGAGGTGCCCTACGAGACGCTGCTCGGCTGGACGATCGGCGAGCTGCGTTCCCATCTCGGCCTGCCCGAAGGCGGGATCGCCGGCGCGCGCAAGCTGCACGAGAAGGCCCCAGCGCGTGTCGAAACGGTGACGTGACGGGGGCCTGTCGAATGTTGGCCGCAGCCGGGCCAAAGGTGACACCATGCGTCGCCGCAGACTCGGGGGGACCGAGCTGCGCAAGGAAGGATGTATCCGTGAACAAGCTCGCGATCGCTCTCGTGCTCGGCGCCATTTTCGCCGTCGGCTGTGGAGACAAGAAGGAAGAGGGCAAGTCGGACACCGGCTCGGCCGGCGACAAGATCGGCGTCGCCGAGTGCGACGAGTACCTCACGAAGATGGAAGCCTGCCTCGGCAAGATGCCGGCCGAAGCGAAGGCCGCTTCGGAGCAGGGCTTCAAGGCGAACCGCGACGCCTGGAAGCAGGCCGCGAGCGCTGGTGGCGCCGCGAAGGACGCGCTGAAGACCGGCTGCAAGGCCGCGCTCGACACCGTCGCGCAGAACCCGATGTGCAAGTGAGCGACGGCTTCGGGGCGTTCGCGCTCCGGAGCATCGCGATCTCGTTCGCGCTCGGGGCCGCTTCGTGCGGCCCCGTCGCGGACCGCACCGACGACGGTGCCCTCCGCCGCGCTCAGCCATCGTCCGAAGCGACGCAGGCGACGCGACCCCGACCCTCCGCGGCCTCGAAGCCCGCGCCCCCGCGCTCCGACGCCGAGCCCGGCGCGAGCGAGTCGGCCTCGGTTTCGCCGCCGAACGCGAGCGCCGCCCCGCCCACCGTGAGCGCGCGCGTCGAGCCGCTGCCCGCGCCGAGCGCGCCCTGCCCGGGCGACATGGTGCTCGCCGGTCGAGCCTGCATCGATCGTTACGAAGCGCCGAACCAGCTCGGCGCCAAGCCCTTGCGCATGCAGTCGGCGCTCGACGCCGAGGCCTGGTGCAAGGAGGGCGACAAACGCCTCTGCAGCGAGGACGAGTGGCTGCGCGCCTGCGAAGGCCCGAACCGCCTCGCCTTCCCCTACGGGGCGAAGTGGGAGCGTGGCAGGTGCAACGACGACGGCAGCTTCCGCAACCCGAGCTGGAAGCACCTCGCGCGCTGGCCCGCGCCCGAGGCCGTGGCCGAAGCCGACAAGCTCGATCAGTCGAACCCCAGCGGTGAGCGCGCGGGCTGCGTGTCGGCCGAGGGTGTCTACGACCTCAGCGGCAACGTGGCCGAGTGGGTGCGCCGCACGCGCGACAACCCCACGAACTACGAGCACGTGGTGAAGGGCTGCTTCTGGGGGCGCTGCTTCCGCCCGCCTCACCTGCCCTCGTGCGACTACGTCAACTACGCGCACCCGTCGGGGTACAGGAGCTACGAGATGGGGTTTCGGTGCTGCGTCGAGCCGCGGGGGTGAGGGGGGCGGCCGAGCCACCAGCGATCTGTTCGGTCATGCCCTTATTGGCTCGAACAGTCCTCCACCCAAGAATCGCGTCCTTCCCAGGAGCAGCGGACCTTCTACAGCCGTGGCGAACTGCAGCTCGACGGACGCTACGACCCCGACCCGCGGAACACCTCGCGCGCTCTTCACGCGCACCGTGTCCGGCCTTGGGAGCCTTCGTCGTTCACACTCCCTCCGCACGTCGTCGCTCACAAGCTCCTCCAACGAGCAGTCCTTCGCGTGTCGTGTCACGACGTAGTCCGAGACCGTCCTGAACTCCCGACTCCGACCGAGCAGAGCGTCTTCGGAGGACAGCTGGCCGCCGTGGAGCCCTAGGACTCCATTTCGGCCGGCTCGCAGCTCGGTGAACCCAAACAAGGCTCGCTCGAGCGTCTCGAGGTGCTTGGCCGAATGGCCAGGCAGGTGCTCCCACCCGTCGAGCACGTGCGGCGGGATGAGCAGGAGTCGAGAGCGTCGCACATCGACCGAGAACGCGAGGTGCGTGGAGCGCGTCGTCCGCGTCTCCTCGCCATCGGTTTCGTGACCGTGGAAGAACGCGGGAAGGTCGCACTCTGAGCGTTCGCCCAGCACCGCTTGCACGCGAGCCATCACCGCTCGTCGCAGCGCTCGAGCGAGGCCAGTCGTGTCCACATCTGTAGGGAGCTTCGGTTCGACCTCGAAGGCGTAGATGGGGCAGACAGTGGTAGGGGCCATCAACCCGAGGCCGAGAAAGCGGCCATCCCCCAGCACCAGCGGGCCGGACACAGGCCGCTCGAGCTCCAACTCCACGTGCCACAGCGCTTCGGCAGCAAATCGGGTCCCAGGAGCGAAACGCTCCGCGCGGGTCCCGTGCGCATCGAAGGGCTCTCGCTGAGCGATCACCCGGAGGACCCGTGCGCCCACGCCCGCGAAGCGGAGCGCCTGCGCCACCGCTCGCTTCACCTCCACCAGCTCGGAGCCCCTCGCCGAGCCTGGCTTGGACTCGTCGCTCGAGCGGCTCGCTCTATGCGGCACCGAACCGAGAGCGAGTGGCGTGACCGATCTCCAAGCGCGCGCGCTCGCGCTGTACCGAGCCACCATCTGGTCGGGCGCGCCAGCTGCCAGCATCGTCGAGCTCTCTTCACCGCTCGCAGGGTCGTGGAGCACCCGGCCCGCGAGCGCCCACATCACATCCGCCTCGGCGAGAGGACCGGCCGGAACCTGTACGAGCACCCGGCGGATTGACTGATCTGCGTGCTCATGGCCGATCGACGGTAGCGGGACGAAGCGGACGCGCTCTTCGCTCGGCCCTCGATGGGCGCCGTCGGCCGTCCGGCCGGCGACCACGCGTTCTACATCGACCCGCTGTTCCGACAGGCTGCTCGAGAGCAGGGCCACAGCCAAATCCCGAACGTGCTCGACGAGTGCGGGCGCGCGCCAGCTCGGCCAGGGAGACGAGCTGGCCGGGTCGTTCACGCTCTTCAACTCGAGCATGTGCCACGTCGGGGTCCCGTCGTATCGCACCTTGGCGAACTGGGCCTTCGGCGGCTGCACGAAGTCGGTAACCTTCCCGTCCGCACGCGGACGAAGGCGGACCAAGCCGGCATCGAAGCGCCGGACCAGACTGTCGAGGCTGCCACTGGCGGGAACCGCAAGCTCGGCGCCAGCCCATCCCGAGCTCGGACGGTGGATGGTGCCGCGATGCTTTCGCAGTCGCTCGCTGAGCTGAGCGTCGTCGAGGATTTCGGCGCGAGCCCACGCTGCGTCGACCCCACGTCCGAACTGGTAGAGCCCTGACGCCAACGAAGGCAGCTCCTCGCCCTGGTGCTCGAGCAACCGCCACGCGTAGAGAAAGCACGGCTCACCCTCCAGAAGGATGGGGACCACAGACTTCATCCTACGGATCTTGCCAATGCGGGCTGGATCCCCTGCGACGGCATCCAGGTCGTTGTTCGGCACCCACAGCGATAGCTGTTGGCCCTGCCGGGCGATTGGCGCAGCGATCACCGGCGCCGGCAGCTGCTCGAGCAAGCGAAGCGCCCGAGCGGAATGCTCCGACAACGAAGCTCCGACCGCGGCGCCGGCGACGAGCGCCTGGAAGACGCGCGCAGGAGCAGGAGGCCAGTCTCCAACCCCGTGGAACCGGTGGTCGTGCAGATGGACAGTGACAACGAAGTGATTGGGCATCGCGCTACTTCTTCTCTTTGCTGCCCTTCTTGCCCGCCGGCTTGTCACCGGCCTTGAGGTCCTCTTTCGCGAGCTTCGGGTCGAACTGGACTTCTCGATCCTCACCCACGCCGAAGATGCCGGCGGCACTCTCAGCGAAGGCACGTGCGTTCGACGAGTCGAGCGACAGCTCTGTGCGCACTCCGGTTCGCGCGACCTCCATCCAAGCGGACTTCGCGTCGGCGCTCGGAACGAGGAGGCATCCAGCGCGCAGGAAGCCGTCGAGCGGCTCGGTGGCAGCCACCAAGCTCAGGCCGAGCACGTACCGACGAAGCGCCTCGACAGCAGATCCACCTTGGAGGCGGCGTATCGCCACCAGGTTGATCGTCACATCGCGAAGGATCGGGCCACGCGCGACGACACCACCCAGCACACCGGTCGCCGGAACCGCGACGAAGCCACGCTTCGCAACGGGGCTCTTCGGGTCACCTTCGTGCTTCGCCTTTTCGTCCTCGGAGAACACCTCGAGTGCCGCATAGTCGATAGGCGGCGCGTACTGTGCGGATCGTGTGAGCGGGTCGACGTCCCACGCCCGGATCACCGACTGCACGACCCGCGGCAGCTTCGCATGGGTGTCGCGCGAGTCCCAAACGCCGAAGACCAGCGACGTCGGCGCAAGCTTCGCGATCGCGGAAGCGTCACCACACTTCAAGAAAGTCTCGAACGCATTGCGAGCCTCGTCCTTGAGGCTCGTCGAGCGGATCATCGCGTCTCCCAGCCGGTGGCCGGCCCGGAGGATCGACACCTTGCGACCGTCGCCAATCTTGACGTCGATCTGTGGAACCAGCTTGGAGAGCTCATCGCTCTCGCCTTCGGCACGGTCGAAGATCGGCTCCATGCGGTTGGCCTGCGAGCCCACGCTGTCGATGGTCGCCACTTTGGTGCCGTCACCGAGCTTGTCGATGTTGTATCCAACATCCGCGTAGGTGGGAGGGAAGAACACGGCACCCTTGCCCTCGACCGGTTCGAGCTCCTGCCTCAGCACCAGCGCCACCGGGCCCGTCGACGAGAGCCAACGGTCTGCCTGCGCCATCAAGTCCATGCTCATTCGTCTGCTCCTTCGACAACGTGGGAAATCGCGCACGCCTGGCCTTCTTTGCCTGGCCAACTCAAGTACATACGAAACCGCCGCATCTCGAACGGCATCGCGGATCCACCCAGACCGGCGCGAAGGAAGCAGAGGGGGAGCCACACACCCGATCGCGTCGAGCCAACCACGCCGTAGGCGTACTCCATCTTGTTTCTCAGGCGCCGAGGACGCGCGTGGCTCAGACCGATCGCACCGAGCAGCTCCACGAGCGGATACCCGATGGTCTGGATGGATCCACCGTGCTCGTTCAACGAGAAGCCGACGTCGATGGGTATGTAGTCGCGCCGCCAATCGAGCCGAAAGCTGCTGCTCTGGGGCACCGCTAGCGCGAAGGGGTCGCACGCGACGCCAGCCGCGCTCCGGCGCACGAGCTCGAGTGCATCGCGCGCAAGCGCTGCACCAGGGTATCCACCAGCACCACCCCAGAATTTGACGTTGTCGCGCACCGTATCGGCCCAGTAGTCGATCGCGATCGCCAGCTCGCCGGATCGAAGAACGGCGACGAGCGTCGCGGGTGATGCGGGGTCGGCCGAAGGGTATGGAGCGCCCTCCGAAAGTTCCTCGGGCGTACTGCCCCAACTCCGGTTCCACGCACGAACGTTGGAGCTCCGGTGCGGCGCCAAGGCGCACACCTCTGCCTCCGAGAGGAAGCGAAGCACGCGCTCGAAGGGGTTCTCGCTACCGCTTGCGCGAAGGTGGAATCGCACGGCGTCGCGCTTCGGCCATTCGAAGCATGCCGCCGCCTCGCCCAACAGCTGGTCGGCTGCTTCCGCGAACCCGAGGCAGGCGAAGACCTGGCCAGGATTGAACAGGTCGACCGGGATCGACGCTTCAGCCACGCTTGCCTCCCATCTCGTCGTTCTCGCGCGACGCCGCCTGATCGGCTGCTCGCAGTAGGGCCTCCCACCACGCGAGCCCCCAAGGACCCCACTGCTTCTCGGCGCGAGCGAAACGGAGCGCGATCTCGCGTGCACGCTCCTCGAGCAGGCTCGGTGGAGCATCGTCGAAACCATCTGTGCGAAGGACGGGGCGCGCGAAGCCGTGGTGCGCGGCGATGAGGTGCAACACCAGGTCCCGGTCCTGCGCTCCGAGCCCTGCCACGTCGGGGTCTCGCTCCGCATACGACAAGGAACCGAGCTCGTGGCGGTATCCTGCCAGGATCGATTGGATCGGCCTGCTCGTGGTTTTACCCAGCGGCCGCTTGTCGACCGGCGCGCGAAACGCGCGTTGCCATCGCTCGGCCTTCTTGCCTTCATCGTGGAGCCGCGCAGCGAGCGCGAGCAGCTCGCGCTTCGCCGGCGCGAGCTCGAGCTGCTCCGCGATCCGTCGAGCGTGCCGCTCGGCGAAGGCCTCGTGCTCACTCAGTGCCTGCTCTCGCCCGGTTGAGCGTCCATCCGCCGTGGTCGATGGGCGCGTGCGGTCCGTTTCGATGACGAGCCACGCGAGCGCGTCACCGTCCTGGCTGGTGCGTAGGACGAACGAGGCTTCGACCCGCCAGTTTGGGTCCACTCCCAGTCCGTCGAGCGTTTCGACCTCGCGCACACGGAAGCCGAGATCTCCCGCCTCGCTCACGTCGCTGGCGTGGTGACTGGATGGGTCCAACAGGCCGTGCTCGTCCAGGCCGCCGAAGCGTGTGTCGACCACCACGGTTCGCGCACGGAGCAGGCGCTCGAGCCTCTTCTTGTCCATGGTGGCGAGCTCCCCGAGCGTGAACCCCCGGGGCTTGTCATCGAGGACGAAGACGATGGCCTCGTGCTCTGCGGGTGGGGTCCGCGTGGCGATGATCGCTGCGTCGACGGATTCGATGTCGCGCGGCAACCTGTCCCTGGCCATCTCGCTCGACTTCGACAGATGCTTGATGCGCTTGTTCAGCCAGTCGATCACCACGACCGACTCGCTCTCGAGCAACTCAGCGGTTTCGACTGGAGCCGCCTCGAAGAACGCTTCCGCGTCGTTTGCGCGGGGCAGGAGGCGCCGCCACACGATCGTGGTTTGCGCTTCCTCGTCGACCCACCCACGGAGCCACGGTCGAACGTCGGGGCGCCCGGTGTGCTCCTCGAGCGAGGTCATCGACCAGGCCTCGACCACCGGCCGGGAGAGCTCGGGGTGTAGAGGCGGGGGTGTCGTTGCCTGCGCGAGCGTCCTCGCCTGCTCAGCCTTCGCCTTCAGCTCCCCGAGTGCCCGTGGTGAGGCGTCGCTGGCCCCGGCGATGCCTGCCAGGCTGCGAAGCGCTCGAAGCGTCGCTTGTCTGCGGTTCCACCGCTCAGCGCGGCGGCGCTCGTCGTCGTTGAGTTTCTTCGACGCCGCCGCGCTGCTCTCCTCGTCGTCGGGTGACTCGTCGACTTCGTCGTCCTCGTCCTCTCCGGGCTCGAACTTGGCGATCTTCTCGAGCGCGCTGATCGTCTTTGGGTCTGCGGTGGTTGGATGCACCCACACCTCCGCGCGTCCGTCGCCACGCCGGTTCACGCGCCCCAGGCGCTGCACCATGCGCTCCCACTCGACGAGATCCATGACGGCGTGGTCCGCGTCCAAGTCGACCCCGACCTCGCCTGCGCTCGTGGCGATGACGAAGACAGGTAGCTCACGAGCCCCTCTCGCTCCTCCGAGCATCCCGAGCCGTTCGAGCGTGCTCGCGGCGTCCACGCGCTCCGCCACACGCCTGCCGCCGACGAAGAGGACGGTCTCGATGGCGCGCTCCGGCAGAACACCATCGCCTTTGGCGAGCACCTGCAGGCTTTGGTGGACCGCCTGCGCCGTCCTACGGCTGTCCACGAAGACGATCACGCGCGCGGGCTCCTTGGCGGCGGCGCTGAGCTTCCAGGCTCGCTCAGCGAGCACCGTCGCGAGCGCGTCGGGTGCGACCGCGTCCGCGACGTGTAGAGCCTTCGAGGCCTCGAGGCGCCGCTGCACCGTCGGGTGCTGCCTGTCGGTCGCGTCCAGCTGGAACGCGGAGGTCTCGACCCGAGCCGTCGCAGACAGCGACATCACTCGGAGCGGAGGCACGACGTCGCGCGATGGAGCTTGGGGCTTCAGTGCGTCGTCGAGCGAGGCTGCTCGCACGAGCGCTTCGAATGCCGGGACGAGGTGAGCTTCGTCGAGCACGAGCAAGGCGTCCGATCCGAGCATCGCAGCGTGGTACGGCCGCATCCGGCGGGAGCACCGGTAGCCAGAGAACAGAAGTCTCGAGCCGATCATGTCGACCGTGCCGACCACGATGGCGGGCGACGAGGGGTCCTCGAGCCACTCGCGGTTGTCAACGAACTGCCCGCGAAGCGTGGAGATGGGCAGGGGCCGCGACAGTCCGAGCGCGAGCTTGAGCTGCGGTGTCTCGTCGACGAAGGCCCTGATCCGCTCCGCCTCGGCGGTCGCTTGGTCGACGACCGCGCGCCTATCGACGACGTAGACCAAACGCCTCGGCAAGCGTGCCCCGGCGGCACGCGCCGCAGCCCAGATGCCGATGACCGAGGTCTTCCCGAGCCCCGTGGGAAGGTCGAGCGCACTGGGGATCGCGCCTTTGCTGAACTGCTCACGGAGCAGTCGCTCCTGCCATGGAAACGGCGTCTGCCCGGCCTCGAGCCCTAGCAGGCGAGGGAGCCAAGCTTGCGCCCGGCTGGAGGTCGCGTCGTCGCCTTCGTCCGTCTTGCTCAACATCGCGTATCGGCCCTCCCTGCGGTCGGCGATCGCCGGTCGTGAATCTGATGTTCGGTTCGTCCGACGGCTCGCCTACTCACCGCCCCCGCGCTCCCGCCGTGATCGCGCCGCCGACTCTGCCTACGGGTCGTCTCACGATCGCTGAGACGACCTCTTCGCCGGTGCTCGGGGCGGCGGCGCTGCCGTCGAGCTTGCGCGCCGCTTCGTAGGCCGCGAGCGCGGCGCCGAGCTCGCCACGAAGCTTCGCGCGCAGCCCGACCGGCGCGAGCACCTCGGCGTGGCGGCCCCAGGAGAGCACCCAGCGCATCGTCTCTTCGGGGCCGGCGACCTCGGCGTGCACCTTCACGCTGCCGTCGGGCATGGGCTCGAGGCGTTGATCGGCGCGGAGCGGGTACTCCTGCGCGAAGCGCGCGACCTCCGGCCCGAGGCGCACCACCACGGCGACGGGCGCGGCGCGCCACACCACCACGCTCGCGGCTTGCGGCACCGGCGCCAGCGCCGCGCGGTCGAAGGCGGCGCCCAGCGTGGCGCGCTCGATGCGCGCGACCTTGAAGGTGCGCGCCTCGCGACGCCCTGGATCGTGTGCGAGCACGTAGAGCTGGCCCTTGGCGAGCTCGAGCTCCAGCGGCCACACGCGCCGCTCGACGGCTTCGGCGTCGCGCGCGCCTCGGTACACGATCACCAGCTCGCGCCCCTGCTCGATGGCGCGCTCGAGCGTCGCCAGGAGCGAGCCCTCGCTCGGCCCCTGGAGCGCCTCGCGCAGCACGACCTTCGGCCCGCCGCTGGTGGCTCGCAGATCCTTGCGCAGCGCTTTGAGCTCCCCGTAGAGCTTCGTGCCTTTCAGCGGCGCGAGCGTCGCGAGCGCCAGATCGAGCGCCACGGCGCACATGGGCGAGCCCACCACGCGCGCCGGTCCGTCGAGCACGCGGTAGCGCGCCTCGCCGTTGACCTTGTCGACCTCGAGCGTCGCGCCCGCGGCCTGCAGGAACTCGAGATCGCGGTAGACCGTCGCGCGGCTCACCTCGAGGTGCTCCGCCAGGTTCGCCACCGTGCGACCCCTGCGCGCGCTCGCCAGGAAGTGCGCGAGTCGCCAGCGTCGCTGGAGCAGCTCTTGGTGGAGGGTGGCGCGGGTCATGCGCGTGCTCGCACCGTGTAGGCACCGAACCCACGCCCAACCGCCGATTCGGGCCGGCAAACCACGCCGATGCCGGTCCGGACCGGCCTCTGAGCCCACCAAACCACGCCGATGCCGGTCCGGACCGGCCTCCAGACCCACCGAAGCGCGCCCACGGCCGGTCGACACCGGCCTCGGGGCGCATCGAAGCATGCGGGTGCCCGGTCGCGACCGGCCTCGCGGGCCTCCGGAGCGCAAATGCACCCGGTCGACACCAGCTCGCGTGCGCTTCGATGGGCGGCGATGCCGGTCGACACCGCCTCGCGCGCGTTCCGATGGGGCGTCGCGGCGGTCGGCACCGGGATCTCGGGCGAGTGAGTCACGCCGTGGGCTCGCCATCGGGCGCGGGCGAGGGTTCCTGACCACCTCGTGAGCGACCCCGCCTGTCGGCGTTGCGTTCGGCGATGCGCAGCGCGCCGAAGAGCTGGGTGTCGGTCTCGCCCTCGATGCCCGCGAGCAGCGCGTTCGCGAGCAGCGCGTTCACGGTGCGGATCCACTGGTTGCGCGCGTCGACCTCGCGCGAGCCGGCGCTCGGCCCGCTCGGCCCGGCGAGCGCGCCACGCTCGGCCTCGATCTCCCCGAGACGCAGGCCGGTGGAGATCCACTCGTCGACGTGCGCCGAGAGCGCCTTGCCGGCGACGCTGATCGCGTCGAGTCGCGCGCGCAGCGCCGGCTCGGCGTCGAGGCGCGCGCGTAGGCGCTCCACGGCGCCCGCCTGGGCGCGGTACGAACGCAGGATCATCTCCAGCCCCTCGGGCAGCAGGATGTCGCGCAGCTCGAGCAGGCGGTCGGCCTCCGCGCTCTCGCCCGCCAGCATCGCGTGCCCGCTCAGCGTGGTGTGGATGCCCCGCGCGACCGCGTCGTGCCGGAGGTCGACCTCGGCGGCCTCTTTGCTCAAGAGCGCGAGGCGAGGGTCCGGAGGCGGCGCCTGCAGCGCGATGAGCGTATTGCGCACCTCTTCGATTCGTTGCACCAGCCCGACCAGCTCGGGCACCTTCGCAATCGTCGCGTGCGAAGTACCACCGCTCACCCAAGCCCCCGACAGATGGATCATCTCGTCGGTCTTCAATCGCTTCAGCGCCATCGCTACCTCCCCTGTGGCCGCGCCCCCCACGGGCATGGCGGGCGGACGCTACGAGGCAGAGGCGCAGTCGTTCAAGCGCGATGTGGAGACTCGCAACTCTTTGCACGTCGGACGATGTGTGTGCGGCGGGCGGCCGCGTGCGCGAGTGCCGCGAAATCGCGGTGGATTCGGCGGGAGCCTCGCGACGAGGTGAGGGCCGCGTGTCTCCAATAGAGGACACTCCGGAGAGCCGGGTTCGCTGGCGAGGGAGGCGCGGGCGGAGGCGGCAGCGGCGCTGGTCCAGGCGGTTGACGTCCTGGGGGCGCCCGCTAGCCTCCGCTTCGCCTTGCCCTCACGGGGGCGGGATCTGACCCCCCCAGCGTCTGGTGAGAGCCACACGCTGGGGTTCTTTCTTGGAGGTCTCGCTGGCCGAGCGCGCCACCTCCCTCCACGCCCATGACTTGGCCCATGCGCCGCGACCGCATTCAAGATGGCGCGCATGGGGGAAGAACGAGACGCACCCGAGGCGTCGCCGGAGCTCGTGCCGGCGCGCATGGTCAACGAGGTCCTCTACTGCGAGCGCCTCTTCTATCTGGAGTGGGTCCAGGGCGAGTTCGCCGACAACCAGTACACCGTGGACGGCCGCGTGGTGCATCGGCGCCCGGATCGCGCGGGCGGCAAGCTCGCCGAGCCGCCGAAGGCGGGAGCCGCGACGCCGGCGCCCGACGCAGGCGACGACGACACCGACGAACGCGCGGCGCCGCCGTACACCGCGCGCAGCGTGTGGCTCTCGTCGGAGCGCCTGGGGCTCACGGCGAAGATCGATATCGTCGAGAGCGACGACGCCGGCTCGGTGGTGCCCATCGAGTACAAGCGCGGCTCGGCGCCCGACGTGCCCGGCGGCGCCTACCTGCCCGAGCGCGCGCAGCTCTGCGCGCAGGTGCTGCTGCTGCGCGAGCACGGCTACCGCTGCGACGAAGCGGCGCTCTACTTCGCCAAAAACAAGCGCCGCGTGCCGATCGCGATCGACGAGGAGCTCGAGCGCACGACGCTCGCCGCGATCGCACGCGCGCGTGAGCTCGCAGAGCACGGCAAGCTGCCGCCGCCTCTGGTCGACAGCCCGAAGTGCAACGGCTGCTCACTCGTCGGCATCTGCTTGCCCGACGAGGTCAACCTCTTGCGCCGCGACACCGCCGAGCCCGAAGCCGACGACGAGCCCACCCTGCGCCAGCTCCACCCACCGCGCGACGACGCTCTGCCGCTCTACGTGCAGACGCCGGGCGCGCGCATCTCGCTCGACGGCGAGGTGCTGGTCGTGCGCTCGCCCGACGGCGAGAAGGCCGAGGCGCGCCTGCCGCAGACCTCGCAGGTCTGCCTCATGGGCAACGTGCAGATCAGCACCCAAGGCATCCGCGCCCTGCTCGACCGCAGAACCCCGATCGCCTACTTCACCACCGGGGGCTACTTCATCGGGCGCACGATCGCCCACGACACGAACAACGTCGAGCTGCGCATCGCGCAGTACCGCGCGGCCGACGACCCCGCGCGCTGTCTCGCGCTCGCGCGTGGCTGGGTCGCCTCGAAGATCCGCAACTGTCGCACGCTCTTGCGGCGCAACCACACGAGCCCCGACAAAGCCGTGCTCTCGGAGCTCGAGCAGCTCGCCAAGAAGGCCGAGCGCGCCGAGGCGATCGGCAGCTTGCTCGGGCTCGAGGGCACCGCCGCGCGCGTCTACTTCGGGGCCTTCTCGGGCATGCTCACCGCCGGCCTGGGCTTCGAGCTCGAGGGCCGCAACCGCCGCCCGCCGCGCGACCCGGTGAACGCGCTGCTCTCTCTCGCCTACGCGCTGCTCGCCAAGGAGCTCACGATCGCCGTCGCCGGCGTCGGACTCGACCCCTTGCGCGGCTTCTACCACCAGCCCAAACACGGCAAACCCGGCCTCGCGCTCGACCTCATGGAGGAGTTCCGCCCCCTGATCGCCGACTCCACCGTCATCGGCGTGATCAACCAGGCCTCGATCACCAAGGACGACTTCCTCGTCCACCCCACCGGCACCTCGCTCCAGCCCGCCGGGCGCCGGCGCTTCATCCTCGCGTACCAGCGCAGGCTCGATCAGCTGGTGACCCACCCCGTCTTCGGCTACCGGATCAGCTACAGGCGCGTGCTCGACGTGCAAGCGCGCCTCCTGAGTCGCGTCCTGCTCGGGGAAATCGACGCGTACCCCGCCTTTCGCACCCGCTGAGGCGCCCGATGCCGCAGACCTACCTCGTCTCCTACGACATCGCCGACCCCAAGCGCCTCAAGACCGTCTTCAAGGTCATGAAGGGCTGGGGCGATCACCTCCAGTTCTCCGTCTTTCGCTGCGATCTGAACCCCCGCGAGCTCGTCGAGTTGCGTGGTGAGCTCGCCAAGGTCATCCACCACGGCCTCGACCAGGTGCTTTTCGTCGACCTCGGCCCGGCCGACGGCCGCGCCCTCACCTGCGTCGAGACCATGGGCCGCCCCACCCCTCCCGCCTTGCGCAACGCCGTCGTCGTATGAATCCTCTGCGAGCACCACAGCGCCGCGCGAACCCCCCACCCCGCTCGCACGGCGCCCAGGTCTTTGACATCCTTGCGGTTCTCGAGGGGCGGAGGGCTCGCTCCGCCCCTCGCAGGGACCGCTCGCAGGGCGCGCACGGCGCACCGCTCGCAAACCGCCTGGCAACAGCGCGAGATTTCTGGGATTCTGCGGGGCGGCCTTCCGCCGGCGAAAGCCGGCGGCCTCATTGAAGCGCGCGGCCCTCGGCGCCACGCCGCGAGCTTCCGCTGCGTCCTTCCGCCGGCGAAAGCCGGCGGCCTCATTGAAGCGAGGAGATCGAGGCGCGGTCGGCGGCGATCCTCCACGCCTTCCGCCGGCGAAAGCCGGCGGCCTCATTGAAGCGTGTTCACCTTGCAGGGCACCTGCCACTGCTTGCCGGCCTTCCGCCGGCGAAAGCCGGCGGCCTCATTGAAGCCGGAGCCGCGCGACGCCGAGCAAGCCGGCACGCGCGCCTTCCGCCGGCGAAAGCCGGCGGCCTCATTGAAGCCGTTCGATCGGGCCGTGGCAATTTGCTGCGGTACGACCTTCCGCCGGCGAAAGCCGGCGGCCTCATTGAAGCCTGAAATGGTGTCTTGCCGTACTCGCTCATTTTGTAGAACCTTCCGCCGGCGAAAGCCGGCGGCCTCATTGAAGCTCGATGGCCTGCTCGGGGGAGTCGGCTTCGACCACTTCCTTCCGCCGGCGAAAGCCGGCGGCCTCATTGAAGCACCTTCGTGTCGGGGAGCACCGGCGCGCCGGCCACGTCGCCTTCCGCCGGCGAAAGCCGGCGGCCTCATTGAAGCGCGCGGCTCGACTGGATGATTTCGGCCTGAGCGCGAGCCCTTCCGCCGGCGAAAGCCGGCGGCCTCATTGAAGCGCGTTTCCCCGTCCACCACGCCTTAGCTTCAGGGTCCCCCTTCCGCCGGCGAAAGCCGGCGGCCTCATTGAAGCGGGGCTCACTGGTCGATCCTCGGGGCTCGGGACCACCCTTCCGCCGGCGAAAGCCGGCGGCCTCATTGAAGCGCCGCCTGGGCTGCGTGGCGCCCGCTGCTCCGGCGCCCTTCCGCCGGCGAAAGCCGGCGGCCTCATTGAAGCGGCGCCTCAGCCGAGCAGAAGGCGCTGGCCACCCGCCCTTCCGCCGGCGAAAGCCGGCGGCCTCATTGAAGCGTGCCCGACCTCGAGGTCGGTGACGGGCTCACGCTCACCTTCCGCCGGCGAAAGCCGGCGGCCTCATTGAAGCGGACACGGCGTCGGAGTTGCGCTGCTGGGCACGGTACCTTCCGCCGGCGAAAGCCGGCGGCCTCATTGAAGCTCTAAGATGCCCCCCGATGTTGCCGCCGCGTTCTGGCGCCTTCCGCCGGCGAAAGCCGGCGGCCTCATTGAAGCTCGTGGATCATGCCCGCGACGGCGCGAGCGGGAGTGGCCTTCCGCCGGCGAAAGCCGGCGGCCTCATTGAAGCCGACCTCACCACGATGGCCGGCCGGATTGCCTACCTGCTCCCTTCCGCCGGCGAAAGCCGGCGGCCTCATTGAAGCCGGCGCTCGCCCGGCACAAGAGCGGGCACCTTCACCCGCCTTCCGCCGGCGAAAGCCGGCGGCCTCATTGAAGCAGGCTGACGGCGTCGTCGCGCTGGTACGCACCGGCGACCCTTCCGCCGGCGAAAGCCGGCGGCCTCATTGAAGCGCGCAGTTCACCGTTCACATTGCCGAGACGTGTACGCCTTCCGCCGGCGAAAGCCGGCGGCCTCATTGAAGCTGGCTCGAGCTTGCCTATCCCGGGGCAGGCTCGGCTCCTTCCGCCGGCGAAAGCCGGCGGCCTCATTGAAGCTGCGCCGCGGCGATGCTCTGCGCGGCCTGCGCTTGCCTTCCGCCGGCGAAAGCCGGCGGCCTCATTGAAGCGCTGCGGCGTCGAGCTCGGAGGCCCGGCCGAGCGTGATCCCTTCCGCCGGCGAAAGCCGGCGGCCTCATTGAAGCGCCGAGGACGTCGCCGCCGAGCTCACGAAGCAGATCGGCCCGCTCACCGTGCCTCCGCCGTGGCCGCCCGACGCGAGCCAGCAAGCGCCGTCCACCTGGACCGAGCTGCCCCAAGTCCACGGCCGCATCCTGCACGACCCGCGTATGTTAGGCGACACGGGGTTCATGCAGCGGATACGGTACGACTTCCACGTGGGCCGAGGTCGGTACACGATGCTGTGACACCATGGGTAGTTCGAGGCTCTACGGGGAGCTCATCGCAGGGTTCGGCGTAGATCCGCCGTTTGTAGCGCCCGTGAGACTGCTCTTGGGGTGTCACCCCATTGAACAGCGCGACCTGACTGAGCTCGAGGAGCAGGCCGGCGACGACGTTGTTTGGCTCTCTCGGAGCGCCAATCTCAGGGGGAGCGATCCGTACGGCGCGGCTCTGCGCATGTGGCGAGAGTCGTTCCGCGGCGTGGAGCGGGTCACTACGGCAGGCGGCACACGAACATCGCTATCTCGACAGCGATGGGAACACGTCCAAGACCACATTCATCCGATCTCCGGAGCGTACGTCTTCGCTCGTGGTGTGCCCCGATCCCCTGCCTATCGCCAGCAACTTGAGGAAGAGCGGCGCGCGGCGTTCGAGCGCGTCCTCCGCTCCGTCCAGCAGTGCCCAACAGTTGAGCAGCTGGAGAGATGGGTGGTTCCGCTGGTTCCGACTAAGGAGTTCAGAGATCTCTTCGAGAGTATGGCGGGGCTTGACGAACCAACCAGGCTCCGACTCGGGATCAGCCAGTGCGAGTCAGGTTTCCTTGTCAGGTACGCGGCAACCCTCGAAGGCGGGCTCGACGAGCGTCTAGGCCCTGAGCAGTTCGAGCACCTCGTTGCAGAGGTCTACGAAGCCGAGGGGTGGCGGTGCGAGGTCTCTCGGTACTCTCGAGACGGCGGCGTCGATGTCGTCGCGTCGCGAGAGCATGACGGCGAGGAGACCCTGATTCTCATTCAGGCGAAGCGCTATCGATCGGGCTTTGGGGGACGGGGTGAACGTCCCGTTCGGCTCGATGATGTGAAGGCCTTCGCAGCTACCGTGCGAAGCAAGGGGCGGAGCCGAGGCGTGCTGGTTACAACGTCGCGGTTCACAAGGGGAGCCACTTCCTGGGCACAGGGGGATGGTCAGCTGGTTGCCGATGTCGACCTCGTCGATGGAACGGAGTTGCGGAGGCGACTTCAGCACCTCGGGGGTATCGACAGTCTTCCTGGAGGGGCGAGCCACGTGTTCGATCGAATCGCGAGGTCGTAGCCCGATGCGGCTCTGGTCGCCGTGCAGGCACGCAGCGCGCGAGGAGCGCGAGCACGTCGCGCGCTGGTCAGCGTCGGACGCTTCCCGCGGCGGCACGGTAAGCGGGCGGAGGTCCACGCTGAGTTGGCCCGGGTCGCCGAGCGCGAGGGTGCGGCTCAGCGCCTCGCGATGAGCGCGAGGTGGGTGGACTCTGGGCAGACACGCAACCAGGTGGATGAGTATCCGCTGCACGAACCCCGTCGTGGTGAGGCCGCGCTCGCGCATCCATGATTCTCCGCATGACGGCACGAGATCGGTGGTCCGGGTGGGTCGAGGCGTGGTGGCGGAGCGGTCTGACGGCGAAGGCCTTCGCCGCCGAGCACGGGCTCAACGAGTCGACCCTGCGATACAACGTGACCGCTCAGCGACGCCGGGGTGACACGGCGGCTCGATCGCTCCAACCTCGA
>ERZ761602.913-NODE-913-length-58204-cov-5.839155_pt1 | contig 58204 bp, 59 predicted proteins | sample MGYA00512165_ERZ761602 | MGnify/ENA primary metagenome ERZ761602 (study PRJEB28899, sample SAMN02445085) | bioreactor sludge metagenome | biome: EBPR sludge; isolation source: Thorneside wastewater treatment plant | place: Australia: Brisbane, Thorneside Wastewater... | reverse complement strand
TGAGTCGTGCGCCGCATCGGGGGAGGTGGACCGCTCCCGCGGGACGGAGGGGGTCTGAACGCCGCAAGCTAGCCTCGTGCCAAGCCTGGAACGACCCCACCCGGTTCGCAAAAGCTCACCGACCTCCCCGATGCCGGGCACAAGCCATCCCGGAATCAGGGAGGTATCTGACGCATTCCACACTCAGAACTGCGGACTCTTATTGAAGAAGATCCTCACCTGATTCGGCGATGAGTCGTGCGCCGCATCGGGGGAGGTGGCCCGCTCCCGCGGGACGGAGGGGGTTCCCCTCGCCGCCGGAATCTCCCGAATGCGGAGCGCTCAGGGCGCTTGAGCCACGACCGAGGCCTGCTTCAGGATCTCCTCGCTTAGCTTCGACGCACGTTTCGGGTCGAGTGCCGCGAGAAGCGCCGTCGACTTTTCCAGGTTCATCTTGGTAAGGATGCGGGCGAGATCAGGGTCCGGCCACGTCGCGACCATCTTCACCAACCGGTCCGTCTCGATCTCATTCCACAGTTTCGCGACCTTCTTCGCGCCGGTGTCGAGGTCGAGCGGCGTCTCGGCCGGCTTCGGTTTCGGCTTTGGCAACTCTTTCTTAGCGACGGGAGCGGTTTTGGCATCCTTGGGCTCGCCGTAGAGCGCGGCGGCGCCCGCCAAGGCCTTCGGCTTCGTCGGCGAAAGGCCCGGGATCGGCACGATTCCCAACTTGCCCAACACCGCCACCGACCCGATCAGCAGGACCGGAACCACTGCGAACAGCACGATCTTCAGGCCCTTCCTACCGGCCACCGACGACCCCCTTCATCGACTCGTACCGGCTCAGGATTCGCCGAACGTACGTCTGGGTTTCCTTGTAGGGTGGAATTCCACCATGTCGCTCGACCGCTCCCGGACCCGCGTTGTACGCTGCGAGCGCGAGCGAGACGTCGCCGCCAAAGCGCTTGAGCATTTGCGAGAGATATTTAGCGCCGCCTCGGAGGTTCTGTTCGGGATCAAACGGATCCGTCACGCCCAGCGCTCGCGCGGTCGCCGGCATCAACTGGGCTAAGCCCCGTGCTCCCGCGCTTGAGACCGCGGACGAATCGAACGCGCTTTCGGCCGCGACCAGCGACTCGAAGAGCTGCGGATCGAGATCGTGCTTTTCGGCTGCCGATTGGATCATCGAGCGGATCGCCTCCGGCGCCGGGTTCATGTTCACGCGGACGCTCGCCCCGAACGGGTTCATCGGTCGAAGCGGGCCTGACGAACCGATCGCCCCGGAAAAGTCGCCGATAGGAGGGCGGGTCACCTCGGTCGGCGGAGCCGGGAGCTCCGGGCGGCCGAACACGGCATCCATTCGGGTCCGAATCTCGCGCATTCGCTGTTCGACTCCGTCGCGCCCCAGAGGCTTCAACGTCATGCCGCTCTCCGCAGAACCGCCCACTCGTCCAACACTCTCTGCTCTTCGCGCTCGGCTTCGAGCGCCCACTCCTCATATTGGCTTTGCCGCAGCTTCTCCAGAGCTTCGGCGTCTTGGCGTCTCTCGACCCAAGACGTCCGAGCCGCTTCCTCTTCGTCGATGAGAATCGCGATCAAGGCGCGCTGATCTCGCTCCTGATCGTCGAGTCGAACCAGGTAGCGATCGAGGGTCAGGAGCCGGTCCACCGAATCCGGCCGCTCCCCGAGGGCCGCCGCCCGCCGTTCAAAGATCGGGGTCAGGTCCGCTTCGGCCTCAAGACGGCGAATGCGGGCTTCGAGATAGGCGTGCTTAGCCCATTCCTCGACCATTCGGCGGTAGTCGAGAACGCGCTGTAGGGTGAACTCAAACGGCTTCATCGACAATCTCCTCCAGTGCCTGCAGCGTCGACGTCGGGTCGGCGATTTCCGCTCGATCCTGCCGCAGAAAGCCCTGAATCTGGTCCCAGCGTCCGATCGCCCGATCCGCTAGGGGATTGGCTCCTGGCTTGTACGCCCCGATGTTGACGAGGTCTTCGACGTCGCGATAGGCGGCGACCAGCTCGCGCAGTGCGTTGGCGCGGCGCACGTGCTCTGCCGTGGTGACCATCGGCATGACGCGGCTGAGGCTCTGCATCACGTCGATCGGTGGATAGTGGCCGCGAGAGGTGAGTTTCCGATTCAAGACGATATGGCCGTCGAGGATCGAGCGTGCCGCATCGGCGATCGGCTCGTTCGTATCGTCGCCGTCGACGAGAACGGTGTAGATCGCGGTGATCGCGCCGCTGGGTCCGCATCCGGCTCGCTCCATCAGGCGCGGTAGGAGTGCGAAGACGCTCGGCGTGTACCCTTTCGTGCTCGGCGGCTCGCCGACGGCAAGCCCGACCTCACGCTGAGCCATCGCGAAACGCGTCACCGAGTCCATCATGAGCATCACGTTGAGGCCTTGATCACGAAACGACTCGGCCAACGCGGTCGCAGCGAGAGCGGCCTTGATCCGAAGCAGCGCCGGCTCATCCGAAGTCGCGCAAACCACGATGCTTCGAGCCAAGCCCTCCGGCCCCAAGTCGTTCTCCATGAACTCGCGAACCTCGCGCCCTCGCTCACCGACGAGCGCGATGACGTTGACGTCGGCACCGCCGTTGCGCGCGATCATGCCGAGGAGCGTGCTCTTGCCGACTCCGGAGCCGGCGAAAATCCCCATCCGTTGGCCGACACCCATCGTCAGAGAGCCGTCGATCGCGCGGACGCCGGTCATGAACGGCCGTTGGATCATTTGCCGCTCGAGCGCGTTGGGCGGCGCTGCGGTCACGGGATAGGTGCCGGAAGCGTCGAGTGGACCAAGCCCGTCGATCGGGTGTCCGAGGCCGTTGACGGCCCGCCCCAGAAGCCCGCGTCCGACCGGCATCCGGAGCACGTGCCCGGCGGCACGAACCGTGCAGCCCGCCTGAATGCCCTCCAGTTCGCCGAGCGGCATGAGGAGCACTCGGTCCCCACGGAACCCGACGACCTCGGACTCGATCCGCCCGCTCAGCGTTTCGATGAAGCACAGGTCCCCGATCTTCGCAGGCGGACCGCTCGATTCGACGACCAGGCCGACGACCTGCCGCACCTGCCCCAGCACCTCGTAGGTGGGCGTCGCCAACAGGGCCGACTCGACCCGGGCGAAGGTCGGAGCCGACATCAGCTCGCCTCCCCGGTCGCCTGGCGCAGCATTCGCTCGAGGGTTGCCTCGATGCGCGCGTCGACCGACCCGGCGTCCGAATCCAAGACGCAGCCGCCCGCGATCGTGCGGTCGCCGATGACCTCCACGCCTCGCAGTCCGGAACAGGCTTCGAGAAGTTCGTTCTTGCGGGCTTCCAGCAGAGGAAGGTCGAAGGGGTTCACGCGAAGTCGGACTTCGCGGGCGGGCAAAATGTCGGCGAGGATCTCGCGAGCGATCCGGAGCGCCGTCTCCCGGTCGTTCTCAAGAGTCTTGCGAACCAGACGTTCGGCCACGACGAGCCCGATCAGACCCAGTTTCTCCTCTTCCTGAACTCGGAATTCGGCAACGGCCGGCTCGATCCGATCGTGAGCCGCTTGAAGGGCCTCGGCAAACGCCGCGATCTGGGCGATCACCGTCTCCTCAAGCTCCTTTCGGGCTTGGGCAGCCCCGTCGAGGAGTCCTTGCGCGAAGCCGGACTGATACCCTTCGGCGTGGGCTTCGGCGAGGAGCCGCTCGCGCTCGCGTTGGGCCGCGTCTTGACCGCGGCTCCGCTTCGGCGGCGCCTCGCGGTCGAGCGGGGTCAGGACTTCGAGAAACGACCCGATCTGAGGTGCGGTCGGCTTGGCGATCGGTCCGAATGGGCTAGACAAGCACGTCCTCCTCGCCGCGTCCGATCTGGATTTCGCCCGACTCCTCAAGCCGTCGGATCGCTGCCACGATCTTCTGTTGGGCCTCTTCGACGACCCGTAGCTTGACCGGCCCCATGAACTCCATGTCCTCCTTGAGCATGCCGACCGCGCGTTCCGACATGTTCCGGAAAATCTTGTCCTGGACCGCACCGCCAACCCCCTTGAGTGCCGTCGCCAAGTCCTTCGCATCGACCTCCTTGAGCAGCGACTGGATCGCGCGGTCGTCGAGACCGACGATGTCCTCGAAGACGAACATCATGTTCTTCACCGTGTCCGCCATCTCGGGGTTGTTTTCGCTCAGGGATTCGAGAATCAGCCTCTCGGTGGACCGATCGACCCGATTGAGGAGCTCCACGAGGGCCTTCGGGCCGCCCGCCTTCGTCATGTCCTGACTGAGGAGGCTGGAGACCTTCTTCTCGAGGACCTGTTCGACCCGTCGAATCACCTCCGGCGGCGTCTGGTCCATCATCGCGATCCGCTCCGCGACCTCAGCCCGGAGTTCGGGCGGGAGTTTCGTGAGAATAAGGGCCGCCTGGTTCATGGGCAGATAGGAGAGAATCAGCGCGATCGTCTGAGGATGCTCATCCTGAATGAAACCGAGCAGCTGCTGGGGATCGGCGCGCTTCAGAAACTCGAACGGAACGACCTGCATCGCCGCAACGATCTTCTTGACCATCCCATCGGCCTGCTCGTCGCCGAACGCCGCCGACAGCACCTTGCGGGCCTGCTCCACGCCACCCTCCGAGATGTAATCCTGGGCGACGGCGATGTCGTGGAACTCGTTGACGATCGACTCGCGTTGCTCGGACGTCACCTTCTCGAGCCGCGCGACTTCGAGCGAAAGTTGCTCGACAGCCTCTTCGTCGAAGTGTTTGATCACCTCGGCTGCGACCTCCGGGCCGATCGCCATCAAGATCACGGCCGCCTTGCGGCGGCTACTCAATTCGCCTGTCTTGCGCATCTTAGCGTCGCTCCTCCAGCATCCAGCTCTTCAGGAGCATGGCTACCGTGCTCGGCCGTTCCTTGGCCAGCTTCTTGATCTGTTCGAGTGGGACGTTGACCTTGCTTCGAATGCTCCGGATCGGTTGCCCGGTGACCGGATCGAATCCTTCGACCTCAGGTTCTTCGTCGAAGTGCATGGCTGGATCGGATCCTGGAGCGAGGGCCTGAGCCCCGCCCGGTGCCAAGCCGTGCGTTCCGGCCTGGGCTCCCTGAGCTCCCCGAAGGGCCACCTGTCCGCCGGGGCCGTAGGCACCACCTGCTCCCATGGGTAGAACTCGGCCATCCGGCAACGCCGTCACGAGGACGTCGGGACGCGCGGCCTTGCCGATCGCTCGCACGACCAGAAAGCCGACGATGATCAGAGCCAGGACCGGGAGAAGGGAAATGATCTGCCGGCTACGGTCTTTGCCGGCGGTGGCCGCGGCCGCGGTCTCGATCGCCTTCTGCGCCGTCGTGTCGAATTCAAGACTCGTCACGTTGACGCTGAAGCTCGGGTCGCCGAGCTTCGGACCGAGATAGCCGTTCAGAAACGAGGTCACCGGCGCATCGTCGGTGACCTTCGTCTTGTTGACGAGGACGTTGATGGCCATCGACTTGAGTTCGCCGGCCGATTCCTCGATGCTCGTCTGTGTCACGTTTCGGTCATACCGCTCGGAGACCTGCTTGCTCGTGTAGTTCTGATCGCCGTCCGAGCCAGAACCGGCTGCGGGGGCGCCCGGGTCGGTTGCGGCCCGGAACGGATTGCCTCCGGCACCGTTCGCACCGCCCGACATCTCTTCGGTATTGAGTTCCTTGTTGATCGGCCCTTCCGAGGGCGTGACCTCGACCTTCTGGATCGACTTCGGATTGAAGTCCATGGCGAGGTCGACGCTGACCACCGTATTGCCGCGTCCGAACGCGACATCGAGCTTGTTCTGAATCTCCTGCTCGCGGCGCTTGCTTTCGGCGATCTCGGCCTGGACCTTGCGCTCGGCCCGACCGCCGCTTCCTTGATCCTCTTGACCGTCCCAAAGGGTGCGCCCATCGGAGCTGATCACGGCGACGTTCTGGGTCGTGAGCTTCGGAACCGCGTTGGCCACCAACCGCGAGATCGCCCGCGCCTGATCCACGCCCAGCGCCCCGTCCGCCGTCGGCGTCACGAAGATGCTGGCGGTCGGCGGTTTTCGCTCACGCATGAAGGGCGAATCGTCGCCAAGGGTGATGTGCACGCGAGCCGCGCTGACCCCGGTGACCTGTTCCACGCTTGCCGACAGCTCCTGCTCGATGCCGGCCTTGATGCGCTCCTGCTCGACCTTCGGTGTGTTCATCATGCCGATCTTGTCGAGCTCGGCGTAGCCGCCATGCCCCGAGTTCGGCATCTTGCCCGCGACCGCGAGTCCGGCTCGCGCTTCCGCGACTTGGCTCGATGGCACCAACACGGTGCCCCGGGCGTCGTACTGGTTCGCGATGCCGAGCTTCTGAAGCTCGGACACGACCATGCCCTGGTCAGCGGGGCTGAGGCCCCCAAAGAGGATTTCAAACTTCGGTCGACTCGCGAAGTAGAAGGTCAAGACCAGAAGCACGATCAGGAACGTGCCGCCGACGGCCGTAACCAACCGCTGCGTGCGGTCCGCCGTTTCCCACCAAGTCCGTATGCGAAGGATCAAAGAGCCCATGATGCGATCAACCTTCGCCCTCGTTGTGCTTCATGCACCGGAGGGCGTTCGGCTACACCTGCATCCTGGCGATCTCCTGGTAAGCCTCAAGTGCCTTGTTTCGCACCTGCATCGTCAGCTGCATAGCGACGCTCGCTCGCTCCATGGAGATCATCAGGTCGTCGATGTCTACCGATTGATTCGTCATGAAGGCGTTCTGCTTCGAGCGGGATTCCTGCTGCGAGGCATTCACGTCCTTCAGGACGTCCATCAACATCTGACCAAAGTCCTCGGTCGGCTCGGCGTTTGCCGGTCCTGCCGGATTCAGGGCTTGGGTCAGATTGGGTTGAGCTTGGATACGCATGTCGATTAGGCTCGTCCGATGTTCATGGCGTCTTTCATCATGCCTTTGGTGGCATTGAACGCCGCGATGTTGGCTTCATAGGCTCGGCTTGCGCCGATCATGCTGACCATCTCTTCGATCGGATTCACGTTGCTGTACGTCACGATGCCGTTCACGGCATTCGGGTTGCTCGGATCACGCTCTTGGCGCAGCGGACGGCTGTCGATGACGATTCGGCCGATCTTCACCCCATCGGGGCCGCCGATCAGCTCGACGTCGCGACGCCGATAGGCGTCCTGGGTGGGTGTGCGCATCGAGTTCGCGTTCGCGATGTTCGCAGAGATCACGTCCATGCGGAAGCGTTCGGCGACCATTCCGCTCGTGCTCAGACGCATCGAGTTACTGAGGGTCATGGCTTAGCGTCCCTCCCGGATCGCGCTCTTGAGGCCGCTGAAGTACCGATTCGTCATTTCGGTCAGCATCTGGTACCGAAGCTCAGTCTCGGTCAGAGCCGTGACCTCCTGTTCGAGGTCGACGCCGTTCCCATCGACGCGCACGCCCCCCGCGGCTCGAACCTCGGCCCCTTTCGAGCCCCGCTCCGACTCGTTGGCAAGGGTGATCGCAAAGTCGACGTCGCGGCGCTTGTAACCGGGCGTGTTGACATTCGCGAGGTTATTGATCAACAGCCCGTGCCGCTGCGTGGTGCGTTCCAACGCCTGGGACAGGTTGTCGAGATGACCGGAAAACAGATTGTTCAGTATCGGCACGGCGTTTCTCCTCGCCGCGCGTCCCTACGCGATCTCGGGTTCCTTCCTGGAGCCCGTGGGTCGAAGTTCCATTTCGGCCCATCGTTTGTTTCGGCGTTTTCGGAGGAATCTTCAGGGGTGGGAACGTTCGCGAGGGTCGGCAATCTGCTCGTATACTCCAATCCATGCACCCGAGCATTCCGGAGAGTCCGTTCGGTGAGCACCTGGACCTGGCCGCGGTGTTGGAGACCGCTCCGGTGGGGATCATGGTCTTCGATACCGATGGCGTGATCACGTATGCCAACACCCGTTTTGCGGACTTGCTGGGCTACACTCGGGCGGACATGATCGGAGCCTCGGTCGCCGACCATGTCGTCGAACAGTTCGTGGGCCAGACCGAAATCTGTCTGGAACGGCGTCGGCGCGGTATCCAGGAGGAGTACGATCGTCGGCTGAGACGTCGTGACGGAACCGAGGTCTGGGTTCTTGTCGGCTCAAGTCCGGTCATTCGGGACGGTTGCGTGGTCGGCTCTCTCGCGATGATCAGCGACATCACCGAGCGCAAGCAAGCCGAAACCGCCACCGCAGAAGCCGAGGCCCTCTACCGATTCCTTACCGAGAACACGTCGGACATGATCTCCCGCCATGCCCCCGACGGCCGATATCTGTTCGTCTCGACCGCGTGTCGCCGGCTTCTCGGCTACGAGCCCGAAGAGCTTGTCGGTACCGATCCCTACGACCTTTTCCACCCCGACGATCTCGCCACCATCCGCCAGAGCCACGACAATGTCCTGATCGGCCCTGCCGTCTACACCCTGACATTCCGAATCCGGCGAAAGGACGGCAGTTACATCTGGTTCGAGACCATCACGACCTCGATCGCACCCGACGGCGATTCCGTGCCCAAGGAGATCGTTGCCGCCTCACGCGATGTCTCGGAACGGATCGAGGCCCGGCATCTGCTGGAGCAGAGCGAGGCCCGCTTCCGATCGCTCGTCGAAAACGCCGGTGAACTCTTCGCGATCGTCGACGAGAATCTGGTCATCCGTTACATGAGTCCAGCGTGCCACAGAATCTTGGGTGTGCCCGCGGAGAAGACCATCGGTCTTTGCTCGAACGACCTCGCCGATCCCAGCGATAAGGAAGCCGGCAACCTCCTGCGACGTCTCGTCGGCGAAGGGCCTGGGTCGCGCGGCAGTCGCGTCGTTCGCATACCCCGCCCGGATGGCCGCTTTGCGTGGATCGAGTACGCGGCCGCCAACCACCTTGACGAACCAAGCATCGCCGGTATCGTCGTGAACGGGCGCGACATCACCCCCCAGAAGGATGCCGAAGCCGCGATCACGGCCTTGAATCAGCAACTGGAGCAGCGAGTCCAAGAGCGCACCGCGGAACTCGAAAACGCCATGAAGGAGATGGAGGCGTTTTCCTACACGGTCTCCCACGACCTTCGGGGTCCTTTGCGGGCGATCGACGGCTACGCCCAGATGATCCTCGAGGATCAGATCGGGTCGCTCTCGGAGGAGGGGGTCCGGTGTTTCCGGATGATCAGCGAAAACGCGACCCGCATGGGCAGCCTCATCGACCACCTTCTTGAGTTCTCAAGGCTGGGGCGCAAAGAGCTTGTCTGCAAGCCGCTCGATATGGACGCCCTGGTCGACCGAGCTTGGTCCGAGGTCAGCGCCGGATCGTCCGCCGACATTCAGCGCGGGGGTCCACTCCCTCGGGCCGAGGGCGATCCAGCCCTCATCGGCCAGGTCTGGACGAACCTACTCGGCAACGCCGTCAAATTCTGCGCCCCGCGCGAGCACCCCGAAGTGAAGGTCTGGGCTGAAACCGTGAGCGGCCGGACGATCTACCACGTCGAAGACAATGGAGTCGGCTTCGACCCTCGATTCCTCAACAAGCTGTTCGGTGTGTTCGAGCGACTTCACCGCCAAGACGAGTTCGAGGGCAGCGGAGTCGGCCTTGCGATCGCCCGGCGCATCGTTGAGCGCCACGGGGGCCGCATCTGGGCCACGTCCGACCTCGATCGCGGCGCACGCTTCTCGTTCACGTTGGGGGAGCCGCCTTGACCGTCGACGTCCTCGTCGTCGAAGACAATCCCGCCGATCTCGAGTTCACCCTCCGGGGGCTCCACGCCCTCGGCTACGTCACCGAAATCGATGTCGCCCGGGATGGCGAGGAGGCTCTCGACTACCTCCTCAGGCGTGGCGACCACCAACACCGGAAGTCGTCGCCTCGGTTGGTACTCCTCGACCTCAAGCTCCCCCGAATCGACGGCCTCGAGGTCGTTCGCACGGTGCGCCGGGAGCCTCATCTCGCGATCGTCCCGATCGTCGTCCTGTCTTCGTCGAAGGAACCGAAGGACGTGCAGGATTGCCTAGCGGCCGGGGCCAACGGCTACGTCGTCAAGCCCGTCGACTACCAGTCCCTGCGCGAGGCCCTCGCCCATGTCGCGGAGTACTGGCTGCGCCTGAATCGGCTCCCCGGCGATTGAGTGGGACTTTTGGGGGAGCTTGCCACCGATCGGACGCGGTTCCGTATCTTGGAGTAGCTGCGTGCAGCTGGAGCAAAGATGTCCTCAACCACGAAATTCGTGCTTTCCGCGATCGGAGTCGTGATCGGCCTGGTCCTCATCTGGAAGTTCGTCGCATGGCTACTGAGCATCGCGATCCCGATCGCGATCGCCGGGGCGGTGATCTACGTCATCTACCTCGCGGTGTCGCGCAAGTCGATCAGCGGCCGAGGCGGGCGTAGCCTCCCCTGACCCAATCCGGAAGTCGATCGAGCCGGGTGTCGAGCGGTCGGGTGTGCGCGGCGACGGGGGTACCGTCGCGAACCGCCTCATAAAGCCCGACCATCTCGCGCCCGACCCGATCCGCGTCGAATAGGGTCCGCATCCGCTGACGCGCTGCCAGAGCATCGCCGCGAGCCAGGACCTTCACAGCCCGGGCGAGTTCGCCGGCCACGACTTCCGACGGTTCTCCGACGTTCTGCGCGATCTGGTCTCCGAAGTTGCACGCCACCGCCTGATCGAAATTCTCAGAATCGACCGCACCGAAGCATCCCGAGAAGCCCATCCCGACGACTGCCGCTCCCGCCGCGATCGCCTCGAGCGCGACGTACCCCGCCCCGCACACCACGTCGAAGTCCGCGAACCGCTCGGACGCGTCGGGCAGCATGCCCGCCCACTCCACATCGAGCCCGAGCGATACCGCGAGCCGCTCGAGCTTGGGGCGCTCGTCTCCATCGCCGATCACCGTGATCCGGTCGACGTCGAGGCCGGCTTCCGCCACGCCTCGGAGCCACGCGGCGCACTTCGGCGCTTTGTTCCCGCTTAGCCGGGAGCAGTACGCGAAACTCCGCGCCGGGCGAGCCTCGAGACGAGCTCGTTCGGGGAGCACCACCGGGAGTCGGCTTAGCACGATCCGCTCTTCGGGCACACCGACCTCGCGGAAGAACAGAGCGAGACGCTCGTTCATGACGACCGTCGCCCGCGCTCTTCCCAGGATCGGTCGGTACTGTACTTTTCGCCTTGGACCGATGCCGCCGTGCATCGTGACGACCAACGGAACCCTCGCGAGTTGGCAGGCTCGGTCGGCGATCCGCGCCTGCGTGAACGCGTGGGCGTTCACGACGTCGATCCGATGTCGCCGCAGCGCCAGTGCGAGAAGGGGAGCTTGGAGCGGGTGGTAGAGCGGCACGACCTTCGCAGTTCGGAAGCTTTCGCGAAAGCGAGGAAGCCACGCACCCCCGCTCGACACCAGGATCTCCGCCCGCGCCCCCAGCACGCCAAGGGTACGACCCAGATGCACGAGATAGGTGTTGCCGCCGCCGACGATCGTGTCGCGGTTGACGAACAGAACCCGCATCGGCTACTCGGGAACGCGGCGGATCGGCAGCTTGCGAAGACGCTTTCCCGTGGCGGCGAAGATCGCGTTGGCGACGGCTGGGCTCATGGCTGGAAACCCGACTTCGCCCATGCCGCCTGGCTCCTCCCCGCCCACGATGCGATGGACTTCGATGACGGGCGTGTCCGCCATTTCGAACCAACCATAGTCGGAGAAGCTCGTCTGGCGGATCTGACCGTTCTCGATCGTGATCGCAGCCTTCAGCGCGGTGGACAACCCATCGATCGAAGCACCCTCGACCTGCTGTTCGACACCAAGCGGGTTGATCGCAAGCCCACAGTCGATCGCAGCCACCACACGGAGGACCTTGACCTCGCCGTCCGTGACCTCGACCTCGCAGACCTGGGCGATAAACGAGCCATACCCGGCGAAGCATGCGATGCCGCGGCCCTGGCCCTTTTTCATGGGCGTTCCCCAACCCGACTTTTCGGCGGCCAGCCGGACGACCGCCTTCAGGCGGTCCATACCGAGCATTTCGAGCCGCATCGCCACGGGGTCCTTCCCGCCGGCGACGCAGAGTTCGTCGAAGAAGCACTCATTCGCGAACACGATCTGGGTCTCGTTCACCGAGCGCCATGGGCCGGTGGCGATCGGAAGCCCCACCAGGGCCGCTTCCGTCGTGCCCTCGATGCCATACCGATTGCGCGCCTGACTCGCCGGGCCGCGCTCGCTCATCGCCTGGTCTCGTCCCGAGGCCAAGGCGAACCGCTGATGCCACGCGATCGGCTTCCCGCTCGTGTCGACTCCGCCACGGAACACATGGATGCTCGCGGGCCGGAAGTTGTCGTGGCGCATGTCGTCGTCGCGCGACCACTGGAGCTGGATCGGGCCTTCGACGTCCTTGGCGATGCGGGCCGCCTCCGCCGCATAGTCCGCAGAAATCCGCCGTCCGAATCCGCCCCCGAGAAGGGTGATGTTCACTTCGACGTTGGCGGCCGGAATCCCGAGGACGTTGGCAACGGTGTTCTGCACGTTGCCGGGGTTTTGGGTGGGGACCCACACTCGGGCGCGGTCGCCTTGGACGTGAACCGTGCAGTTCATCGGCTCCATCGTCGCGTGGGCGAGGTACGGAACTTCGTAGACCGCTTCGACGACTTTAGCCGCCTGCACCGGTGGCAGCTCGGGGATCGCCGCCCGAAGCTGCTTCGAAATCGCTTCGGAGTTCAGGTTGGCGTGCGGACCGTCGTCCCAGACGATCTCAAGCGCATCCCGCCCGGCCAGGGCCGCCCAGGTGTGGTCCGCCACGACCGCGACTCCGTTCCCGGACGCGACCACCTGACGTACGCCCGGCACCTTCTTGGCGGCAGAGTCGTCGAACGACTTCAGACTTCCGCGGAACTTCGGCGGGCGTGCGAGCACGGCATGTCGCGCTTCCTTGGGAGCGGCGTCGGCTCCGAAAACGGCGGCACCGGTGACCATGGCGTTCAGGTCGACGCTGGGGGTCGCCTTGCCGATGATGGTGAACCGATCCGGCGTCTTGAGCGGAACGGCGTCCGCTTCCGGCACCGCAACCTTCGAGGCGGCCACTGCGAGTTGCCCGAACGTCGCCTTGCGTTTGCCGGCGTCGTCGTACACGACCCCGCGTTCGACCCGGAGGGACCCGGGAGCCACTCCCCACTGCGAGGCGGCCGCGGAGACGAGCATCGCACGGGCCGTGGCGCCGGCGCGGCGAAGTGGACCGAAACTGGAGCGAACACTCATGCTTCCGCCGGTGCCCTGGTTTCCGAATCGGGCCATATCCGCCGGGGCTTGGACGATTCGCACTCGACTCCAATCCGCGTCGAGCTCGTCCGCCACGATCATGGCGAGCGAGGTCCGCACGCCTTGTCCCATGTCCGGCCGACCGGCGGTGATCGTCACCCAGTTGTCGGGATCGACGCGGACCCAAGCGTTGGGCTCGAATGGCGCCGTCCACGCGAGGCCGTTCTCTCCGTGGACACGCACCGGCAAGCAGAGTCCGAGCACCAGACCGGTACCGGCAAGCGCCGTGATTCGAAGCACATCGCGTCGCGACAGGGTCGCGCCACCTTTGGCGCCGAAGGCGAAGTCCTCTTCCTGCAGATCGAGCCAATCGACTACTCCGTCTTCATTGAGCCTCACTTCTTCACCCCTGCCGCTCGTTCGATCGCTTTGAGTATCCGCGGGTACGTTCCGCATCGGCAGTAATGCTCCGCCATCGCCTCGCGGATTTCGTCGCGGCTCGGACGCGGCGTCTTCTTGAGCAACGCGGCCGCCTCCATGATCTGACCGGGCTGACAGTAGCCGCACTGGGGCACGTTCTCCGCGATCCACGCCTTCTGGACGGGGTGGCTCCCGTCCGTGCTCAGCCCCTCGATCGTCGTGATCTTCCGATTCCCGACCGCTTGGACGCCGACCATGCACGATCGGACGGGGTCGTCGTCGAGATGGACCACGCAAGCCCCGCACACTCCGACGCCGCAACCGTACTTGGTCCCGTGAAGCTGGATGAGGTCGCGCAGCACCCAAAGGAGGGGCATGTCCGGTTCGGCTTCGACCGTCACCTTTTTGCCATTGACGCTCAGCGCAAAGCTCGCCATGGTTCCAGCTTACCGGGATGACTTGGTTCTGTTACGATCGATCAAGCACAATCGTCAGAACCTTTTCGAGGTCTCACGACACTCAAGATTGGAAGCGACCCATGCGGCCGTTCTGGCAACGAGAATCGCGCGAATCACGCGAAGCGATGGAGGACATCGTCCGGCGCTACTACGAGGACGTGTGGCGCTTCTGCGCGCGGCGAATCGGACCGGAAGCCGCCTCGGACGCAACCCAGGAGACGTTTGTGACCGCCCAGCGACGCATTTCGGATTTCGAAGGACGATCGGAGTTGAAGACCTGGCTCTTCGGCATCGCCCTGAATCACTGTCGCAACCTTCACCGTAAGGCCCGAAACGAGGGACCGGTGGAGTGGCTGCGCACCGACGGCCGCGAGCCGGCGATCGACGGGCTCGACTCCCAACTGATCGACCGCGAAGCGCTCCGGACCGCCCTCGCCAACCTCAGTGAGGAGCACCGTGAGGTCGTCCTGATGCACGAGATCGACGGCCTCACCTACCAAGAAGCGGCCGATCTTCTCGAAATCCCTGTCGGAACCGTCAAGTCTCGGTTGCACCATGCATTCGCGAACCTGAGAGCCGCCCTCCGCGGCCAAGAGGAGGCCTGGCGATGAGCGACATCCGCGAAGACCTCAAGGCATTCGTTGACCACGAATTGCCCCCTGCACGCACCGACGAGGTCGCCCATGCCATCCAGGGCGATCCCGCACTCCAACGTGAAGTCGTCGAGATCGAGACGCTCTCAAAGGAGATCCGCGCCATCGCGCCCGCATACCGGCCAGTCGGCATCGAGGACACCCTCGCCCGCATCGGCGCGAAACCGCGCTCGGGTCGCTCGGCGTTGCCCCGACTGGCCTGGGCCGGGCTTGCGGTGACCGCCGTGCTCACCGGTTTCCTTGTTCAACGCGGCGGGCAAAACGCCGACTCGGGCGCGTCCGTTCTCGTTCGGGGCGAAGAGGGGCGCGTGACGTTCGACAAGAGCGTCGCCCGAGATCCCGAGTTTCGTGAGACCGGAGGGTTGGACGAAGCGCCGATCGAGTCCGCACCGATGGCGAAGGAACCGGGCACCGATCTCGAACCATCCCGCCCGAAAAACGAGACGCCCGCCGGAGTCATGCCTTCGGGCGAGCCCAGCGTGGGCGCCGCAAGCGCAGACGATGCAAAGCCGATGCCGACGGAAGCGACTCCGAATCGGCGACAGGACGAGAAGAGCAAGTCGGTCGGCCCTCCCCAGGCGGTTACCCCCGCCGATGCGGGAAGTGTGGCCGGAGGACAGGCGCCCAGCCCCGCCGCGGCGGCCGAGTCCGGTCCGCGTGACCAGCCAGTGGCCGGGCGCGTCGTGGTCCTTGTCGATGACATCGACAAGGCTCGTGCGGCGGCCGAGGCGCTGACATCGTCCCTCGGCGGGCGACCCGACGGCAACCGCAATCGCCTCGGCAAAAACGAGCTCGTCGTGACGGTCGCCCAAGATCGCGTCGGCGAAGTCGTCGAGTCGCTGCGCCAGCTCGGCAAGGTCACGCAGGATTCGACGCCTCCGGCGTCCGACAAAGCTGGGCTGTCGCGGCCTTCGGCCGGGGGCGCCTCCGGCACAATGGGACGCGGCTCTCAGGGCGGACTTGGCGGTGGTGGCGGCGGACTCGGCGGGGCCGAAGGGGGTGCTCCGGGCGGCCGGGTCGCTCCCGATGCGACCGCCAAGGCGGGCGTGCCGGTCAAGGTGACGCTCAGGATCGTCTTCGTGCAGAAAAAGGCGCCCTCCCAGAACGTCCCGTAGCGATTCCGTCGATCTCGGCGTATGGTGGCGTAGGCAAGCATCCCGCCCTCGCCTGCTATCCTGAGGGCTCAGGAGTAATTCATCGAAATGTCGGATTCCATGGATCGTCGTGACTTCCTCAAAGCCGCCGGCATGGCCGGCCTCGCCGCCGCGACCGGAGCTATGCCCGGACTGGCCCAGGCCGCGCCACTTCGACCCCAGCGAGGGAAGTCTGTGATGGGGCTCAAAGCGCCCAAGCTCGACACCGTGCGCGTCGCCCTCATCGGCGTCGGTGCCCGCGGCGGGGGCCACCTCAACCAGCTGCTCGACATCGAAGGGGTCAAGGTTGTCGCGGTCTGTGACAACCATCAGCCGACCGCCGAGCGTACGCTCGGACAGTTCAAGAAGCGCAACCTACCCAATCCCCCGCTGTACACCAACGGCGATTTCGACTACCGCCGGATGCTGGACCGCGACGATATCGACGCCGTCTTCATCAGCACACCCTGGGAATGGCACGTGGAGATGGCGGTCGATGCGATGAACGCCGGCAAGCATGCCTTTGTCGAGGTCCCGGCCGCGTTGACGATCGAGGAGTGTTGGCGCCTCGTCGATACTTCCGAGGCGACGCAACGACACTGCATGATGATGGAAAACGTCAACTATGGCCGCGAAGAGTTGATGCTTTTGAACATGTGCCGGCTCGGACTCTTCGGCGAGCTCCTGCATGGCGAGGCCGCCTACATCCATGATCTCCGCGGGCAAATGCACGAAATCGAGCACGGCACCGGCTCCTGGCGCACGCTCCACTATGCTCGCCGGAACGGCAATCTGTATCCCACCCACGGGCTCGGCCCGGTGGCCCAATACATGAACATCAACCGAGGCGACCGGTTCGACTACATGTCGTCGGCGAGCTCACCCGCCCGAGTGCGCGCCCAGTACGCCGCCCAGAAGTTCCCCGAAGGCCACTCGCGTCGAAAACTTAAGTTTGTCTGCGGAGACATCAACACATCGATCATCAAGACGATCCGGGGTCGGACCATCATGGTCCAGTGGGATGAGCAGTTGCCGCGCCCCTACACGCGCCACAACTTCGTCCAAGGGACCAAGGGTGCCTTCGGAGGATTTCCGAACCGCATCGTCGTCGAGGGGCGCGGCTCGACCGACGACTGGCAGGAAGGGAAGGACCTCGACAAGTGGTTCGCCGAGTTCGATCACCCCCTTTGGAAGCGGATGGGTGAGCTCGCGCAGCGGATGGGCGGGCACGGAGGCATGGACTTCCTGATGCTGTGGAGAATCATCGACTGCCTCCGGAACGGCGAACCGCTCGATCAGGACGTCTACGATGCCGCCGCGTGGTCAGCGGTCACACCGCTTTCCGAATGGTCGGTGGCGAACCGCAGTCAGTCGATCGACTTTCCCGACTTTACGCGCGGTATGTGGCGGACGGGCGAGCCGCTCGGGATCGTCGGATCGTAAGGAGCGCCGCGCCGGGGCAAGGGACGGAATCCGAGGCCCGGGCCTGACCGGGACGATGGATGCCGTCCAGGGCTTGGCCTCTGGGCCGGCGCGGCAATCGGAACAGCGATGAAAGCGATTGGCGATACGATCGTCGCCCTGATTACCGGGCGACCGCCGGCGGCGGTCGCCACTTTGCGTCTCTCCGGACCGGATGCCTGGCCCATTGCGAGCCAGGTCTTCCGGCCCTGGCCTGAACCGGTCGAACCTCGTCGAGCCCTGTTCGGCCAGTTTGTCCACGGCGACGACGGGATCGCTCTGCCGTTCGCCGAGGGCCACAGCTACACCGGCGAGGCCACCGTCGAACTCTCCATCCACGGGTCCCTTCGGTCGGTTCGAGACCTCCTTGAAGCTTGCCTTCGCGCCGGTGCCCGTCATGCCGAACCGGGCGAATTCACTCTCCGGGCGTTCCTGATGGGGCGGATCGATCTGACCCAGGCCGAGGGAGTTCGAGCCACGGTCGAAGCCGCGACCGAAGCCCAGCTCCGTGCCGCCGACCACCTCCGCCGCGGCACGCTCCGCGTAGCGATCGAAACCGCCCGAAACGAGCTTCTCCGGGTGCTCGCCGCGATCGAAGCGAGCGTCGACTTCGGCGAAGAGGTCGGCCCCCTCGATCGCGAATCGGTCCGCGCTCGCGTGTCGATGGTCCTTGCCGGCATAGAGCGGCTCTTGGCCCAAGCCCCGGCCGAGCGAATCCTCCGTGATGGGCTGCGCATCGCCCTCGTCGGGCGTCCGAATGCAGGAAAGTCCTCCCTCTTCAACGCCCTGCTCCGCTCCGACCGAGCGATCGTCACCGCGATCCCGGGAACCACCCGGGACACGGTCGAGGAGTGGGTCGATCTGGCAGGAGTTCCTTGCCTGCTCATGGACACCGCCGGCCTCCGTCCGACCGACGACCCGATCGAAAGCCTTGGGGTCGAGCGTACGCGCGCTGCGATCGCCACCGCCGACGCTCGCTGGTACGTCTTCGACGGCCACCTCGGTTGGAGCGCAGAGGACGAGGCCGAGTGGACCCGTCTGCCCGAGCCGAAGGTCCTGATTCGAAACAAGGCCGACCTCGAGCCCAACGATGCCCGGGGCCTCCCGATGGTCGCGATCCGCTCCGAAGGGCTTGGTGCCCTCGCCGACTGGGTTAGGACGACGCTGGGTGACGTCGAGGCCGCCGATGGGCTCGGCATCCAGGCCCGCCATGTTCCGCTCCTCGAAGCCGCCCGCGACGCCCTCGTCGATCTTCTCGCGACGCTTGATGCCCCGGTGCCCGACGACCTCATCGCCGTCCATACCCAGCGTGCGATCCAAGCTCTCGGAGAGATCGTCGGCATCGAGGTCGGCCCCGACCTCCTGGATGCGCTCTTTGCGGAGTTCTGCATCGGGAAGTAAGCTGACCGGCGGATGCTCCTGCTCTACAACCTCCTCATCACCCTCCTCTCCCCGATCTGGGTGCCTTGGATGCTGTTGCGCGCACGCCGCCGTGGGGAGCAGCCGAACTGGAAGGAGCGGTGCGGCGACTATCCGATCGAGTCCTCCAAGACCGTGCGGCGGATTTGGGTGCACGCCGTGTCGGTTGGCGAAGTCGTGGCCGCCATGCCGATCCTTCGCGATCTCCGCACGAAGCTCCCGGAGCACGAAATCGTGCTCAGCGTGACCACGTCGAGCGGCCACCAGACCGCCCGCGAGAAGGCGGCGGACCTCTACGATCACCTCGTGTACTTCCCGATCGACGTTCCCAGGTTTCAACTCGCCGCGATGCTGCGGGTCAAGCCCGAAGTGGTCGCGATCATGGAGACCGAGCTCTGGATGAACTTCTTGTGGGCAGCCAAGACCATCGACGCCCGCACGCTCCTCATCAACGGTCGCATCAGCGACCGAAGCTACCCGCGCAGCCGCCGCCTCAAGTTTTTCTATCGAGCCCTCCTGCGCGACCTCGACGAAGCGCTGATGCAGACCGAGACCGATGCAAACCGGATTCGGGATCTCGGGGCCCGAAATGTCGCGGTCTTGGGCAACTGTAAGTTCGACGAAGCGGCCACGGAGGTCGATGCCGATCCCGATGCCGTTCGCGCCGACCTGGGCATCCCCGCGGATGCGTTCGTGATCGTGGTCGGCTCAACCCGGTCGGAGGAGGAGGAGTGTTTCGTGCTCGACGCGCTGAGCTCCCTCGCCGGCGATCTCTGGGTGGTGCACGCCCCGCGCCACCTCGAACGGGCCACCGACCTCGCCCAAGCCGTGGCCGCTCGCCTCGGATCGGTCGCGCTTCGCTCGAAGGGCGAGTCCGGGCGCTACCTGCTTCTGGACACCTACGGCGAACTCGGGCGCGCCTACCTCGCCGCCGATGTCGCCATCGTGGGGGGAGGATTCGGCAACTTTGGGGGACAGAACCTGATTCAACCCCTTGCCGCCGGCAAACCTGTCCTGCACGGGGTCCACATGCAGAACTTCGCCGAAGCGACCCGCCTTGCCCTAGCCGCCGGAGCGTCGATCGAGTGCCTGACCTCGGACGCATTGAGGGACGCCGTGGAGCGACTCCGGAGCGATCCGGACGAGCGGGATCGACGCGGTGCGGCCGCCCGCGAAGTGGTTGCGGGCCATCTCGGCGCAAGCGAGCGGTACGCCTCGGCGATCGCCGAGGCGACCGAAGCTAGCCACCCTTCTTGAGCTTGTCGCGGTACTTCTCGCGGAACTTACGCACCTTGGGCTCGATGACCGCTGAGCAGTAGCCGGAGTTCATCTTCGACCGAACCACGACGTCACCCTTTTCGAACTTCTCGAAGTAGTCCTGGTGGTAGTCCTCGGCCTTCGCGTAGTTGCGGAGGGGTTCGATCGTCGTCACGATCTTTCGCGGCCAGATCTTGGCGTCGATGACTTCCTGCCGGATCTTCTCGGCCAGCTTCCGCTCAGTTTCGTTCGCGTAGAAGATCACCGACCGATACTGCGTCCCGTAATCGTTCCCCTGCCGATTGAGCTGGGTCGGATCGTGGGTCGTGAAGAAGATGCGAAGCAGGTCGCCTTCGGACACGACTTTCGGGTCGAAGACGATCTTCACGACTTCCGCATGGCCCGAGTCGCCCCGCCCGACCATCTCGTAGGTCGGATTCGGCTGACTGCCGCCCGCGTATCCCGATTCGACCGACGTAACGCCCTTCAGGTCCTCGAAGATCGCCTCGACGCACCAGAAGCACCCGCCCCCGATCACGAGTTCCTGCATGCCAGGCGGGGTCGGCTCGCTCGGCTTCGCTGTCGACGCCGGGTCGGGAGTCGAGGTCGCCATTGTCAGTCCGAGAACGGCACCGAGCGCGAGCACGGCGAGCAAGCCTAGTTTCACCATCATCGTATCCATGTACTACGCGTAAAGGCACTGCATCCGTCAGCGGTTCCCATGGGGGCTCACGGCCTGACGGCAGTTCGCTTTCCCCCGTCTGGATCGGGGGACACGGGCAGGCAGGACAAGACCGGCCCAGCGCGAACCGAATTCACCATGCGCACTGGAGGCCGTGCCACGACTCTGAACACTACGCTGGCGATCGTTGTCGCCGCGCTCGGCTACTTCGTCGACGTGTTCGACATCTGGCTCTTCTCGTCGGTCCGCAAGCAGAGCCTCGAAGGCCTCGGGCTGATTGGCGACGACGTCACCCGCGTCGGGGCCGCGCTCCTCAACTGGCAGATGGCCGGTTTCATCCTCGGAGCGATCCTTTTCGGGATCGTCGCCGACCGGCGCGGACGCCTCACCGTCCTCTTCGCCTCGATCCTCACTTACTCGGTCGCCAACGTCGCGAACGGCTTCGTTCACGGGGTCGCCGAGTACGCGGTCTGCCGGTTCGTCGCCGGCATCGGTTTGGCGGGCGAGCTCGGGGCCGGGATCGCGCTCGTGAGCGAGCTCGTCTCGACCGCCAAGCGAGGCTGGGCAACGACATTCGTCGCCACCGTCGGCGTCCTCGGGTCCGTGGCCGCCCCCTTGGTGGCGGGGGCGGTCGACTGGCGCACGGCGTACTTCATCGGCGGCGGCATGGGGCTGCTTCTGCTCCTGATGCGGGTCGGCGTGTTCGAGTCCGGCATGTTCGAGGAGGTCAAGTCGCGCGACGACGTCAAGCGGGGTGACTTTCGGCATCTGCTCGAGACCGGGGAACGGCGCAGGCGCTATCTCGCCATCATCCTCGCCGGCGGGCCGGTCTGGTTCTTTGCCGGACTGATGATGACGTTCTCTCCAGAAGTCCAGGCCGCGCTGAGCATCCCCGATCCGAACCCGGCCCCAAAAGTCATCGCGATCGCAGCACTCGGACTGTGCATCGGCGATCTGATCTTCGGAGGGCTCAGCCAGCTGTTCAGGAGCCGACGAGTCGCGTTCTGGATCGCGTACGTCTGGATGGCGACGGCGGTCGCCGGGATCTTCCTCTTTGCACGAACCGCGACGGCGTTCTTCTGGCTGATGTTCTTCGGCGGCCTCGGCGCGGGCTATTGGGCCGTGTTCGTCACGACATGCGGCGAGGTTTTCGGCACCAACCTCCGCGGAACCGTCGCGACGACCGCGCCGAGTTTCGTTCGGGGGCTCGTGATCCCGATGACCCTGGGGCTCGGGGTCATCGAGCCAAGGGTGGGCAAGATCGGCGGTCTCACGGCGATCGGCCTCGTGGTGCTCGGTCTCGCCGCGTGGTCGGTCGCGGCGCTCCCCGAGACGTTCCACCGCGACATGGACTACCTGGAGCATTGACCGGGACGAACGACCCATTCGACTGAACCGGGTTTCCGGAGCCGACGTTTCATCACCCCATGAAGAACCTCTTTCAGATCCTCGTCCTCACCGCCTTCGCCTTCTGTCTGGCCGCCGCTTCCTTCGCCGCCGACCCGGCGCCGCAAGGCAAGCAGAAGCGATCCGCACCCCAGGTCGCCGTCGGCGACTTCAACCGCGACGGCCTCGAAGTCGTCAAGATCGAGCGCGCTCCCCGCGGCAGCAACTTCCTGATCATCATCACAACGGTCAAGGACGGCCAGTCCAACACCATCGCCGTCGTCGACAAGACCAAGTTCACGGCGAAGAACGACGCCGGCCAACGCCGACCGATCTCGCGGCGCCAGGCCTTGGATCAACTGAAAGTCGGCTCCGTCATCTCGGTCCGCGGCAAGACGACCGCCAACGGCATCATCGCCATCCTGATCGGTCTCTGAGCACGTTCACGGTCCGAGGTCGTCGACCTCGGCCCGGATCGCACGGATTCGGTCCGGATCGGGTCGGAACGCAGGCGCCCCGGGATAGGCCGGGGCATCCGTCGTGGTGCGAAACGAAAAGTGCAGCTCGTCGCATCCTGTCGCTTCCACGAGTGCACGCGCATTTCCCGGTCGGATCCCGCCTCCCGGGAGGATCGTGATGCGCTCCGCCGCCTGTGCGACAAGCGTGCGAATCGCGTTCGTCCCCTCCGGAGCTGAATCGGCCCCGCCGGAAGTGAGCACCCTGCGAAAGCCCCAGCGGACCAACTGCTCCAGCGCCTCATGGGGCTGGGGGACGCGGTCGAACACGCGGTGGAAGCAGCAGGGTCGGCCCGCGGCCGCATCGAAAAGTCGAAGGACTGCCTCCTGGTCGATCGTGCCGTCCGCGCGCAGGATTCCAAACACGAACTCGTGAGCCGGGAGGGCGCGAATGTCCCTCTCCATCGCCGCGATCTCGGCCTCCGAGGCCGTCAGGGCACCTTCGTGGGAGCGGATCATCGCGACGATCGGAACGCCGACGCGATCGCGAATCGCCTCGATCATCCCGAGGGAAGGGGTCACCCCTCCGGTTGGGAGTGCCGCACACACTTCAAGCCGGTCGGCCCCTGCCTCGACCGCCGCCAGCGCCTCATCGACCGATCCACACACCGCTTCGAGAACGACACCCATCCTCCGAGCTTACGCGACCGGCTATCCTGAGCGATGCCCGACCCCGAACGCATTCGCACCCAGCTCGACGCGATCGTCGCCGAGATGGACGCCAACGGCATGAACGAGGTGCCCGCGCCTCCCGAAGAGGCGTATCACGACATGGGCGCGTTCGGCACGAACACGATGGCGTTCCCCCAGTGGCTGAAGTACGTGCTCGTGCCGATCGTCACCGGGCTCCTCGAATCGGACGGTCCGTGGCCTGCAACGAGCATGGTCGCCACCCATGCCGTGCGTGAGTTCGACGGGATTCCTGGAACGGATCGGCTTTGCACCCTCCTCGCCGAGTTCGACGCACTGTTCGGACCCGCGACCGAGTAGAAAGAAGGCGATGGCCGAATTTGCGACGATTCCCGAAGCGCTCGACGACCTGAAGGCGGGCAAGATGGTGATCGTGGTCGACGACCCCGATCGCGAAAACGAAGGGGACCTCATTATGCCCGGCGAGACCTGTACGGCCGAGGCGATGAACTTCATGATCGTTCACGGTCGGGGCGTACCGTTCATCCCCACGACCGCAGAACGTCTCGCCGAGCTTCAGATCCCGATGATGACGAAGCAGAATACAGCCCGCCTCGGCACCGCGATGGCGGAGACCGTCGACGCCCTCCATGGCACGACGACCGGCGTGAGTGCCTTCGACCGTGCGAAGACCGTCGCCGTCTTTTGCGATCCGCTTGCCCAGCCCGGCGATCTCGCGCGTCCGGGCCACATCATCCCGCTCCGGGCCGAGAAAGGGGGCGTTCTCCGGAGAGCCGGGCACACCGAGGCAGCCGTCGACCTTTGTGTGCTGGCCGGGTTCAAACCCGTCGCGGTGGGCGTCGAGATTCTCGCCGACGATGGAACCATGATGCGTCTCGAGGGGCTGACCCGATTCGCCAACACCCACGGGCTGAGGATCATCACCATCGCCGATCTGATCGCGTACCGCCGACACACCGAGAAGCTCGTCGAGCGGGCCGCAGGCCCGATCGACTTCCCGACCAAGTTTGGCGAGTTCAAGCTCTACGGTTACGAGACGAGCGTCGAATCGCATCCCTATGTCGCGATCGTGAAGGGCGATGTCTGCACGGAGGAGCCGGTGCTCGTGCGCGTCCACTCGAGCTGCCTCACGGGTGATCTCCTCGGCTCTCTCCGTTGCGACTGTGGCGATCAGCTCGCGCTTGCCCTCGAAATGATCGAGAAGGAGGGTCGAGGCGTGGTGCTCTACATCGCTCAGGAGGGCCGCGGGATCGGCATCCTGAACAAGCTCAAGGCGTACAGTCTCCAGGACCAGGGCATGGACACGGTTGAAGCCAACCAAGCGCTCGGGTTCAAGGCCGACCTGCGCGACTATGGTCTCGGGGCACAAGTGCTCGCCGATCTCGGGCTGCGACGACTTCGGCTCATGACGAACAACCCTGCAAAAATTGCCGGATTGCAGGGATACGGCCTCGAAGTGGTCGAGCACGTGCCTCTGATGGCATCCCCCACCGAATTCAACGCTCGTTACCTTCAAACGAAGCGGGAGAAGCTGGGACATCGCCTTCCCGATGAGGACGTGCAGAATTGACGACGACCTAGCGACTTTGCCGAATCTTGGCCGAAAATCGCGTTCTGGCCGCCAAGCTGTGATATCCTAGGTTCCGTTAGGTTGTCAATCTGATGGTCGCCGTACCAGGCGGCGTGCAGACTGCCGTGAGCGGCCCCCACCTTACGCCTGCGGCTTCATGAGCGAATGATCGAAAGGATTCTTGTCCCGCTGGGGAAGAGTAGACGCAGATCGGTGAACGATCAGCGTTTCGCTTTCGTCCTTCCTTGCACGTTCAATCGGTGTTGGAGCCATTCCAACCTGCATCTTTTCTGGAGGTAGTGCAATTCCATGAAATCCAATTGCTTCAAGTTCGCTGCTTTTGCTGCCGCTGCGCTCGTCGCGGTGCCGGCGATGGCCCAGACGGCCCGCGAACTCGCCGTCACCCCGCGAGCGGAGACGCTTCAGCCCGTTCGAGCCTGGCGCGTCGATCGCAACATGCGACCGATCGGCCCGGCCATCGACCTCACGAATCGGCAGCGTGCCGAAGTCCCGTCCTGGGCCAATGGCTATGACGGCCTCAACTCGAACCCGGCCGCGATCGACGGCCTCGGCGGCGGCCACGACGTCAGCTTCTACGGTCCGACGTCGACCGACGTGGCCTATGGCCCCGGCTACAGCTGGTGGTTCGGATGGCTCTACAGCGCCCCGTACGCGGTCAACGACGTGCGGGTGAACCCGCCGTACGCCCAAACGAGCGCCCAGTACTCCGCCTGGATCGCAGTTTGGAACCCGGCTGCCACGAACCCGGCCAGCGGCTCGCTTCGCTGTCTGACGTTCGTGGGCAACTCGAACTACTTCGATCGACACCCGTGGGCCTACCTCAATCCTGCCGGTCCGGCCACCGGAATCGCCAGTTCCGATGACCTCTACGGGGTGATCGTCGACTGGGGCGTCGTGCCTGGCGGATTCTATATCTTCCCGGTCGACCTGAGCGGTACGAACCTTGGCTTCCCGCTTCCGCGGAACGGCAACGGTTCTTCCAGCTTGGTCTGGCTGACTGTCGACGGTAGCGGCAACATCGCCCCGCTCGGCGCCACCCAGTATGCCTACCAGGCGTTCAACAACTGGTGCAGCCCGGGCGACGTCGCCTATCCGGGAACGAACCCGTCCGGTTCGTCCTCCTTCCAGTACGACGACGACTTCCCGTCCGATTACAATCTGGTCGCCGCCGAGTACTACGACTACGGTGGATATGCCGGTCCGATTGGCCCACTCGGGACCATGAGCCTCCGCCAGTCGATGTTCGTGGATGACAACCGCGCCAAGATCACCGGCACGCTCGGTCTCGGCGATGTCATCGGTGCGGGCGGCAACCGCCAGATCACGTCCGCTCTCTTCCAGATGCGCGACGCGGGTGGCAACCAGGTCGACGAGCAGCTCGTGGCCATCGGCCCGGGCGGCGAGTTCGAACTCCTGATCGACCCGGCTTCCTCGACTCCGGTCGTCGAAGTTTCGGTCAAGGTCCGCAACATCGCTGAAGACGGCCCCGGTCACTGGTGCCGCATCACCCGACCTGTCTCGGGCGGCACGGTCGACTTCAGCCAGCTCACCGAGTACAACGGCGACGCGACGAACGACAACCTCATCGACTCCGATGACTTCGACGTTCTCGTTGCCAACTTCGGTGGCGCGTTTGACAGCCCGAACAACGCGGTCACCTCCGCTCCTTGGGATGCCGGCGCTGACCTCAACAACGACGACATGATCAACTCGGACGACTTCGATATCCTGGTTGCCAACTTCGGCAAAACCGGCGATAACTAAGCTCGCCTGAATTCGATCCCAGTCGGGGCCTACTCTCTGCAGAGTAGGCCCCGTTTTTTGGAGGGCAGTTGCGCGATAATCGGGAGATGGCTCACCCCGCCCGCTTCAGCCTTGCCCTCGCCTTCCTTTCGGTGACGAGCCTAAGCTGGGCCGACCGACTGATCCTGATCCCGACCGGCAATAAGCTCCGATTCGGCCAAGTTCGAACGGAATTCATGTGGTCCACTCGGGACCGAGACCATGTCCAGGGCTTTCTCGGCGCCGGGATCGGGCACTCCTTCGACGCGGAACTGCTCTACGAAAACCTTAGCCCCAACGCTCAAATCGGCTCGTTCAACTTCGCTTACAACTACGTCGTTCCGGTCACGGACCTTACTCCCGGACTCAGCGTCGGCGTGCGCGACGCCCTCAACAAGACCCGAGACGGACGCTCGATCTACGTTGCGACCACTTTCCGCATCGCTCCCGACGGCCTCTACAACGAGAACTCGCCCCCCGAACTGACGCTGGGCTTCGGGACCGAGAGCCTCCGTGGACTCTTCGTCGGCGCCTCGCTCCCCTTCACCGATCACTTTCGGCTGCTCGCCGAGCATGACTCCTTCCGCATGACGGCCGGCTTTGAGATGAAGCCGCTCCCCGGCCTTGCCCTGCGCATGCTCTATCGACAGGACGAGACGCTTTTGTCGGTTGCGTACTCGGTACGGTTCTGAGTGGACGACGTCCCGGATGAGGTCGGAACCGGTACCCGCAAGATCCTCCCGTGGGTCTGGGTAGCCTGCCTCCTTCCGCTCCTCGGTTTCTGGACGTACGGCTTGTTCGACCTCGACGAGGGCTTCTATGCCGGCGCAGCCGCCGAGATGCTCCGGCGCGGCGAATGGACCACGCCCTACTTCAACGGACAAACTTGGTTCGAAAAGCCGATTCTCCTCTATTGGCTCTCGATGCCGACGATCGCCCTGTTCGGTGGTGAGTTCGGCGCCCGACTTCCCTCGGTGCTTTGTGGAGCGGGGACCTTGGTGGCGGTCTTCATGGCGGCAAAGCGGTGGCTCGGGACGTCGAGCGCCATCTGGTCGATTCTGGTTCTCGGATCCAGCGTCCTCGCCGTCGGTGTGAACCGGATGATGCTCGCCGACCCACCGTTGGTTCTTGCCATGACGCTCTGCCTTTTGGCCTTCTACGCGTCGCTCAGCCTCGATGACGGACGTAAAGCCCGGGTGCTGGCAGGGGCGGCGCTCGGCGTCGCGGTCCTTGCCAAGGGGCCTGTCGCAGGGCTTCTGTTCCTCTTGATCGCAGGATGGACGCTTTGGCGCGAGCCGGAGCTCCGACCTCGCTTTCGAGGTGGCTGGTTTGTTGCCATCCTTGCGTTCTGCGTCGTCGTCGGTCTCTGGTACGTGCCGGCGTATCTCGCGAACGGACAAGTCTTTGTCCAAAAGTTTCTGATCGACCAAAACATCGGGCGTTTCACCGGGGGCGACACCGCCCACACGTTGGTCGGTCCTGAGAACTGGGTCTTCTTCCTGGTCATCCTCCTTGTCGGGATGCTGCCCTGGTCCCTCTGGATCCCCCGCGCCTGGCCGCGGCGGAACCGCGATCTTGGCCCTGAGGCGATTTTCCTGCGCTTTTGCGCGGCTTGGGCTGGGGTCGTGTTGCTCTTCTTCTCTGTCAGTGGCGCTAAGCTGCCGCACTACATTGCTCCGGCCCTTCCGGCCCTGTCGATCCTAGTCGGCGATTGGCTGGGCCGAAGACGCAATCCGAGCGTCGACATGACCTCCTGGCGACGACTGGCGGGGCCGCTCGCCACCTGTGTCATCGTCGCGGTCGTGGCTCAGGCCACCTTCTGGGGCTATTACCACGGCTATGGTGCACCGGGCTCGACGATCAACCGAGCCTTCATCGGTTTCCACGAAGAGCTTCACGACTTGACCCGTTGGGTCAAACGCCAGGGAGGGCCGGTGGCGATCTACCAAATGAGTCGCCGAGACAAAGCCGACCTGGGAACCGGGACCGTCCAGCTTCGCGAGACGTCGCACCCATCGATCCTGTTCATTCTGGATGAAACCGTTCTCGACACAGAGCTTCTCGGCGAGCTCATCGCAGCGACCGAAACCGGCAAGGGTCGCCACATCAGATATTCGATCTGGGTCCTCACCCGAGCGGATCGGTTCACGAACCAGGACGTCTCGATGGCGATCTCTTTTGGCCTCGACTTGCGCGACGAAACCCCGTGGCCGACTCGGTTCTACAAGGTCTATCGACTGACCGGATACCTAAAATAGCAGCTCGGCGAGGAAGTAGTTGGCTACGTAGATCAACACCATCGAAATGACGACCGAATTCGTCGTCGCTTTGCCGACTCCGACGGCCCCCTCAGAAGTCCGCAACCCCTGTTGGCACGCGACGATCGACACGATCAGTCCGAAGATGAAGGTCTTTAGCATCGCCTTCATGAGATCACTCGGCTCCACGAACTGCTGGATCGACTGCATGAAGACACCGCCGGGGATGCCCTGGGCGACGGAGACGATGTAGCCCCCGAGCACCCCGCTGTAGATCCCGACCACCGCCAACACGGGAACCATGACCAGGCACGCGACCAACCGAGGGATCACGAGGTAGTTGATCGGATTGACGGACAACGCACGAAGCGCGTCCACCTGCTCCGTCACCGCCATCGTTCCGATCTGAGCCGCCATCGCCGAACCGCAGCGGGCGGCGACCATGATGCCGGCTAGGACCGGACCGATCTCGCGGACGACCGAAACGCCGATCGTCGCCCCGGCGAGCGAGGTCGCCCCGTACCGCATCAAGATCTCCGCACTATAGCGTGCGAGAACCGCGCCGGAGAAGAACGTCGTCATCACGACGATCGGGACGCTCGCGATGCCGACGAACGCCATCTGATTGATCGTCTCTCCGATTTCGAAAGGCCTCCTGAACAGCCGTCGTGCGGCCATCGCCAGCAGAAGGCCGCATTCACCCACGAACGTGAGGAAAGCGACCACGAAGCCACCGAGCCGCCCCAGCCAGCGCATGACGTGGCTGCGTTGGTGGATCGGGATTGCCTCGGGCGAGGAAGCCATCGGGTCGGAGCATACCAAGAACGGTCCCGACCCGACTCCCGAGCCGGGTATGCTCCTCTCCATCGGGGCGTGGCGCAGCTTGGTAGCGCGCTTGCATGGGGTGCAAGAGGTCGCACGTTCGAATCGTGTCGCCCCGACCAGACCTCTCCCGTGTCGCTTTACGAAACCCTCTTCAAACCTGCACTTTTCGCCCTGCCCGCGGAGACGGCGCACAATCTCGGCCTCGCCGCGATCGCGGCGGGCCTGGTGCACGGAGAGGGGGTGGACGACCCCCGCCTTGCCGAAACCCACTTCGGATGCACGTTCCCCAATCCGCTCGGCTTGGCCGCGGGTTTCGACAAAAATGCGGTCGCCGTCGACGATTGGCACCGACTCGGCTTTGGGTTCGTCGAAATCGGAACCGTTACCGAAAGGCCCCAGCCGGGCAACCCGATGCCTCGGCTCTTCCGGGTCCCAGAGGACCAGGCCCTCATCAACCGCATGGGCTTCAACAACGAGGGGTCACGCCGAGTGGCCGATCGGTTGGCCCGGGCCGAGCCACGCATTCCGTTGGGCGTGAACCTCGGTAAGTCCAAAGTGACCCCACTCGAAAAGGCCGTCGACGATTACGCCTCGTCGTTCGAGCGCCTCGCCCCCCATGCCGACTACGTGGTCGTCAACGTCTCCTCGCCCAACACCCCCGGCCTCAGAAGTCTCCAGGAGAAAGGGCCCCTCACCGAGATTCTCCAACGCTTGAAGGACCTCGACTTCACGAAGCCCCTCTTCGTCAAGGTCGCGCCTGACCTGACCCTCGGGGAGCTGGACGACGTCGTCGAGGTCGTCCACACGGTCGGCCTGACCGGCATCGTGGCCACGAACACCACGCTCGACCGATCGAAGCTCGCGCACGATCCCGGAGAGGCCGGAGGCCTCTCCGGCAAGCCGCTCCTCGATCTCGCCGACGAAACCCTCCAGTACCTCGTGACGGCGAGTCGACGCGACGTGATCCTGATCGGCGTCGGCGGCATCTTTACCGGCGACGACCTCTACCGCAAGATCGCGCTCGGCGCTCACCTCTGCCAGCTCTACACCGGTTTCGTCTATCGCGGCCCGGCTGCGGCAGGTCAGATTCTCCGCGAGTTCCTCGCGCGGCTCGATCGTGAGGGCATTCGCTCCCTCGTCGAACTCCGTGGGACAGCCACCGAGGCCTAGGTCCGGCGTTCCGGAAGGGTATCCTCTTCGGGTCGCGAGCGCGGCAACAACAGAACATTCCCTTAGTCAGGGAGGGTGAATCGAATGAACGCAACTTACGAGAACAGTCGCCTTTATCGCTTGCGGCACTCCGCCGCCCATCTCATGGCCCAAGCGCTCACCGAGCTCTTTCCCGGGGTCAAGCTCGCGATCGGACCTCCGATCGAAAACGGCTTCTACTACGACGTCGAGTCGCCGCGCCCGATCAAAGAAGAGGACCTGGTCGCTATCGAAGAGCGTATGCGAGAGCTTGCGAAGCTGCAGCAGCCGATCGTGCGTAAGGTCGCCGCCGATCGGGACGAGGCTCGCTGCATCATCCTCGAAGAGTGCACGTTGGGACAGGGCGAAGCGACCGCCGAATACAAACTGCAGCTCCTCGAAGCCGTGCCCGATGGCGAAGAGGTCAGTTTCTACGATCAGCAGGCCGCCTCGAACGGAAAGGTCCACCGCTTTATCGATTTGTGTCGCGGGCCCCACATCGAGAATACCGGCGAGATCGAGCACTTCAAGTTGATGCACCTGGCAGGCGCCTATTGGCGCGGCGACGTGAAGAACAAGATGCTCACTCGCATCTACGGAACCGCATTCGAATCGGCCGAAGAACTCGAAACCTATCTTTACAATCTCGAAGAAGCGAAGAAGCGCGACCATCGTTTGCTCGGCCGCGAACTCGGCTTGTTCATCTTCTCGCCGACCGTCGGCCCCGGCCTCCCGCTCTGGCTGCCGAAGGGCGCGATCCTGCGCGACGTGCTCACCGACTTCCTCCGTGGGGAGCAGCTCCGGCGCGGCTATCTGCCCGTCGTCACTCCGAACATCGCGTCCCATCGCCTCTACGAGAAGTCCGGACATATCCTGACTTTCCGCGAGAAGATGTTCCCGTTCATGGTGGATGAGGAGAAGGAGACCTTCATCCTCAAGCCGATGAACTGCCCGTTCCACATCGAAATCTATGCGTCGCAGATGCGGAGTTATCGCGATCTTCCCGTGCGTTTGGCCGAGTTCGGTACCGTGTATCGCTACGAGCAAAGTGGCGAGCTAGCCGGCATGCTACGAGTCCGCGGATTCACCCAGGACGATGCCCACCTCTTCGTGCGCAAGGACCAGCTCCTCGAAGAGTTCAAAGGTGTCGTGTCGCTGACGATGCGGGTGCTCGAGAAGCTCGGTCTCAAAGAGTATCGCGTCCGCGTCGGAACCAAGGATCCGCAAAGCGATAAGTACGTCGGCGACGACGAGAACTGGCAGCTCGCCCAAGAAGCGATTGAACTCGCATGCCAAGAGATGCAGCTCGCCTACGAAGTCTCGGCCGGCGATGCGGCGTTCTACGGCCCGAAGCTCGACCTGATCATCAAGGATGCGCTCGGCCGGGAATGGCAGATGGGGACTGTGCAGGTCGATTACAACCTGCCGGAACGGTTCGCGCTCGAGTACATCGGCGAAGACGGCAAGCCCCACCGTCCGATCATGATCCACCGCGCGCCGTTCGGCTCCCTCGAGCGGATGATCGGCCTCCTGACTGAGCAGTACGCCGGCGCGTTCCCGCTGTGGCTCGCACCGATCCAGGTCGCGATTCTTCCGATCGCGGATCGCCACGCGCCCTACGCCCAGAAGCTGGCCACGATCCTCCAGGGCTTCGCGTCACCCGACTTCAAGCCGGATCCCGAGCTGCCTGAAGCACCCGAGGTGCCGGGCGGTGCCGAGCTCCGTGCCCAGATCGGGACCGAGCCGGTTCGGGTCTTCGTCGACCAGAGCCGCGAGACGCTGGGCAAGAAGATCCGCGAGAACCAGAAGCAGAAGATCCCCTACATGCTCGTCCTCGGCGACCGCGACATCGAAGCCGGCACCGTTGGGGTGCGTAGCCGGGAAGAGGGCGATCTCGGCGCGATGCCCATCTCCGAGTTCGTCGCCCGGCTCCTCCGCGAGTTGCGCTGAGCCTCCAGCGGATCACCTCTCCGCACGTGCCGCGTGGGGAGAGGTGGGTCCGAAACACGCGATCCCCTTACCGCCGCTTCCACGCTCGCGCCGCTAGCGAGGCGGCGAGCATCACCGCGAGGTACGCGGTGACGCTCACGACCCCCCATCCGATGCCGTCCCGCATCCAGCCGATCTGCTGCCAGATCGCCAACCCATAGAGACCGGCCACCACCACCAGCGCGAGTGTGACGATCATCAGGCAACCGATCGCCATCCCGGCCTGAGGGTCATGTTGCTTCTGGGGCCAGAGCATCACCCCCACCAGCACCAAGATCGCAAGGCCGAGAAGGCCCCCGATCAGCGCTGGCGGGAACACTCAGGCTACTCCCGTCATCAGACGCATCACCCGCTCTTCCGAGAAATCGGACCGGGCGATTTCGCCGGCAAGCCGACCCTCTCGCAGAGCGAGAATTCGGCTCGATAGCGCGAGCAGTTCGGGCAGTTCGCTCGAGATCACGATCACGGCCTTGCCCTCGCGGGCAAGGTCACGGATCAGTTCGTGGATCTCCGCTTTCGCCCCCACGTCGACCCCGCGCGTCGGCTCGTCGAGCAGGAGGACGTCGCAGTGCGCGGCCAGCCATTTCGCGATGACGAGCTTCTGCTGATTGCCGCCCGAGAGCCCGATCGTGTCCGCCTCGATGCTCGGGGCCTTGACCCGCATGAGCTCGAAGAATCGGTTGGCCAGCGCGCGCTCCTCCCGAATGCGCACCCATCCGAGGGTCGCGCACGCGTCGAGGGTCGGGAGCGAGATGTTCTCCCGAGCATTCATGCTCAGCACCAGCCCGTGCCGCTTGCGGTCTTCAGGGACCAGGCCCAGCCCTCGTGCCAGTGCATCGCCGGGCCGGCGCATCGCCAGCGGCGCATCGTGCAGCGTCGCCGACCCTTGCACGTCCTGCGCGAGACCGAAGAGTGCCTCCGCGATTTCGGTGCGTCCCGCCCCGACCAAGCCCGCGAAGCCGAGGATCTCACCCTCCCGGACCGAAAACGAGATCTCCTCGAACACGCCCGGCCGAGTCAGGCCCTCGACCCGAAGGAGTTCCTTGCCGATCGAGAAGGATTGCGGTGCTCGGTCGACTGCTTCCAGAGTTCGCCCGATCATCTTGCGCACCAGGGACTCCCGGTCCAGCTCCGCGATCGGGGTCGTGTCCACGAGCCGTCCGTCGCGCAAGACGGTGACGGTGTCGCACAGCGTGAACACCTCGTCCATCCGATGGGAAACGTACAGGAAGGTCACGCCCCGGGCCTGGAGCGTCCGAATCTGCTCGAACAGAATGTCCGATTCGCGCGCGGTGAGACTGCTCGTGGGCTCATCGAACAGGATCACCCGGGCGTCCCGTCCGACCGCCCCCGCAATCTGCACGAGCTGCTGCTTCGCGATCGGCAGTTCGCCGACCCGCGTGTCGGGATCGATCGGTGCCTGGATCGACTCCAGCCATCGCGCGGCGCGATCGCGCATCGCTCGGCGATCGAGGAAGGGCCCGCGCGAGGGAAGCGCGTCGAGACACAGGTTCTCGGCCACCGAGAGGTTCTCGCAGAACACCAGTTCTTGGTGGACCATCGCGATGCCCGCGCGCAGCGCCGCCAGCGGGCCCGAGAATCGGACCGGTCTTCCTTCGAGTAGCACTTCGCCGGCATCCGGCTGATACAAGCCCGCGAAGATCTTGCCGAGCGTGCTCTTGCCCGCCCCGTTCTCGCCCATCAGGGCATGGCACGATCCGCGCTCGATCGCCACATCGACCTGATCGAGTGCCTGAACCCCGGGAAAGCTCTTCGAAATCGCGCGCGCTTCGAGAACCACGCTCATCCAGTTCGACGCGCGCGCCGCGGTCCCTGCGGGGTCACCGACGATCGAATCCCTGGCGCTGGAGCCAAGGCTGAAGCACCTCGCGCCCCGTCATGTGATGTCCGTCGACCCGCCGGCCGCTTCGCATCGACCAGGTGGCGTCCCCCTTCATGCCCTGTCGCTCGTAGAACGGTCGCATCCGTGCGTCGTACTCCTCGACGTTTGGAGAGGGCCCGTACGTCTCACGAAACCAGACCGCCTCCTGGGCAAGCCGGGGCTTGATCTCGGCTTCCACGCCTTTCGCCGGCCATCCGAGGCAGAGCCCGAACACCCCGAAGACGCCCTCGGGCAGTCCGAAGAAGGCGCGCACTCCGTCCGGGTCGTTGCGGAGGGCCCCGATGTAGCAGATCCCGATCCCCAAGCTCTCGGCCGCACACACCAGGCGCTCGGCGGCGAGGGCCGCGTCGATCACCGCCATCGTGTAGAACTCGTTGTAGTCCAGACCCGCCGCCGATTCGCCGACCGCCGCGGCCGCGGCTCGAAGACGGTGATGGTCGGCAAAGAACGCCAGGAACCAGGCCGCCTCTCGCACCTGCTTCTGATCGCCGCAGAGCTGGGCGATCGCTTCGCGTCGCTCGCCGTTTTGAACACTTATTACCGACCAAAGCTGAAGATTGCTGCTCGTCGCCGCGCTTTGCGCGGCGGCGATGAGTCCCTTGATCGTCTCCTCCGGAATCGGCTCGTCGCGGTACTTGCGGATCGATCGGTGGGTCAGGAACCGGTCGATGCCGGCAACTTCGAAGTCAGGGGCCGCCCCATAGCGAAGGGCCCAAGCCTCACGGAACGTCTCGTGGAACATCGTTGCGAGCGTACCGCTTGCGCCACGCGTCTCGAAGATTGGTCGCGAGGCTCCCGGCCACGGCGATCCCAAACACCCACGCGGCGATCCGATTCGTGAAATCTTGGGGCGGAAACCATCCCGATATCTTCCAAGCCATCAGCTGGAGATAGCTGCCGTCGGGATCGTCGATTCCCATCGCCTCCCGGATCTGATAGTGCCAGTCGGTACAGATGCAATAGCCGATCCCGTGCCAGAGCCCCATCACGAACCAGCTCGCCGCGGTCAGGGTGAGGGTGATCAGATTCCAGCGCCGCGTCACTCGGAACATCCATCCGAACACGTTGAAGAGGATCAGCAGTGTGTGGAAGACCCAAAACAGCGCGTCCGCGACCGGAAGCATGGAAGATCAACGTACGCGCTTGAACGCGAAAAGGACCGGGTCGCCCTTGCCCGAGAGGGTGCAGTCCATCCGATCCGATGCCACCTTTTTGTAGAGGATTTTGCTAGGAAAATCATTCTTAGGATCCTCGAACGTGACCTCCGATCGGCTGGCACTCGTGCAGACGAAGGCGGCGCGCTTCGGTTCCTTGGTCAGCGAGCCAAGCATGAGGAAGTGCGTCAAGCCGGAAGGAGCCTTTTCGATGGTTCCGAACTCAAGGAACGCGACCTTCCCGTCGACCAGGTGCCTGGCAAAGGACTGCATCACGCCGCCCTTCGGATCTGACCAAGTTTCTTCCCATATACCTCCCCAAACCGTGCACTCCCAACGCCCGGTCATCCAGCCTAAGTCCTCGATTTTCGGTTCCGACATCCCGTCCAGTATGGCGATCGTCAACGCTGCAAGCATGCCTGATCTTACCGGAGCCCGGTAGGGGTGCTAGAATCCGATCTGATGAGTTTCGCGGTGCGAATGGCATCCGATGTCGCCGTGGTCGAGGCAGGCGCTACCGTGCCGGTCGGGATCGAAATCACCAACCGTGGCGAAGAAGGGGACACCTACGAGCTCCAAATCGAGGGTCTCGACCCCGAATGGGCCGCGATTCCGGTGCCCAGCATCAGTGTCGGAGCGCGCGAGACCTATCCCGAGAAGATCTTCCTCAAACCGCCCCGCCTGAGCGAGAGCAAGGCCGGCACCTATCCGTTCGTGCTCAGCGTGCGTTCGCTCAGCACCGGCGAGGTGCGACCCACTCAAGCCGTCCTCGAGATCAAGCCTTATCATCATGTCAGCGTCGATGTCAGCCCGAAGAAGGGCTCGATTTCGGCGATGAATCGGGAAGCGCCGTTCCAGGTCACCGTGATGAACCTCGGCAACAGCGAACACACCTTCCAGATGTTCGCCAACGACCTCGAAGACGAATGCGCCTGCGAGTTCGAACAGGACAAGGTTACGATCGGACCCGGCCAGCAGAAGACGGTCGAAATGGCGGTTTCGGCCAAGCGTCGGCCCCTCCTCGCCAACCCCCGCCTCCACTTGATCTCGTGCAGCGCCCGAAGCACGACCGCGCCGACCGTCGCCGGCACCGCCCAGGCTCAGCTTGAGCAGAAAGCGCTCATCACCCCTGGCGCGCTCATTTTCTCCGTCATCCTACTCGCCATCATCAGCGCCTGGTACTGGTCGATGCCCCGCCCGCCCCAGATGGAGCGCCTGTCCGTCGACCTCCAGGAGATCGAGCTCGGACAAGCCGTGACCCTCAGTTGGCGCGCATCCCCCAATGCCAAGTCCGTACGGATCGTCGCCGGGGACCAGACGTTCGACAACCTCGACCCGTCCGGATCGCGCCAGTTCACGCCGGAAGAAGCGGGCACCATCCAGATCTCGGCGTCTGCCATCGCCGGAGAGCGCCGCAGCAACGCCATGACCGTCGCGGTCACCGTCAAGGAGCCCCCCGTCGTGCCGCTCCCCCGGATCGTCTCGTTCGAGATCACGCCCTCGAAGGTGAATCTTGGGGAGACCGTGCTCGTGAAATACAAGCTCGAGCATGCGACCAAAGCCACCTTGTGGCCGACGGCCCTCACGCTCGACCCGGGTGTGACTGAACGCGAACTCACCCCTTCCTCGCTCGGAACGATCAACTACCGGCTCGTCGCCGAAAACAGTCAAGGCAAGCGGGTCGAGCAGGCGATCAAAGTCGTCGTCGTGAAGGGCAGTGCGGCGAAAATCGCCCTGTTCCGCGTCGAGCCGACGACCGTCGATGAGACGAACCCGAACGTCCGAATCACGTGGCAGACGGTCGATGCCGCCGCCGTCGAGATCAAGTACGGTGAACAAACCGAACGGGTCGAAGCATCCGGAACGATCGAGATCCCGGTCATGAAGTCCACGACCTTCACCCTCATCGCCTACGACGCCGATGGAGTGACGATCACCAAGAAGGCGGAGGTCACGTTCAAAGCCCCCGAACCGCCCCCGACCGACGAGGGAACCACCGACGGCGCCCCCAAGACCACCGGCGGGACGGGCAACTAGGTGCCGAGGGCGCTCCTCTCGGTCACCGACAAGACCGGCATCGTCGACCTCGCCCGCGGGCTCGCGGACCGGGGCTACGAACTCGTCAGCACCGGTGGGACCGCGCGCACTCTCCGCGAGGCGGGCCTCGAAGTCCGCGATGTCGCCGACGTCACGGGGTTTCCCGAGATGCTCGATGGTCGGGTCAAAACCCTCCACCCCAAGATTCACGGCGGCCTCCTCGGCGACGTCCGGCATGCTCCTCACCGGGAAGCGATGGTTTCCGCCGATATCGTGCCGATCGATCTGCTCGTCGTCAACCTCTATGCGTTCGAGAAGACGGTGACGAATGAGCACCGCTTCGAGGACGCCATCGAATCGGTCGACATCGGGGGCCCGGCCATGATCCGCGCCGCCGCAAAGAACGGCGAGAACGTCGCCGTCGTGGTCGATCCGACCGATTACGCGAGCGTTCTGGACGGGCCGCTCGATCGCCCCATGCGCCTGCGGCTGATGGCGAAGGCGTTTCGCCATACCGCTTTCTACGACTCGATGGTTGCTCGCTACCTTTCCCGAGTGGCCGGCGAGAGCGAGACGACCGAGACCCTTACTCTGGGCTGGCGTCGGGTCGCGTCGCTGCGCTACGGCGAAAACCCGCACCAACAGGCGGCGCTCTACGCCGATCCGCTCGGCGCCCCCGGGATCGCTCGAGCGCGCCAGCGCTGGGGCAAAGAACTCAGCTACAACAACCTCCTCGATGCCGAAGCGGCCTGGGGGCTGGTCTGCGACCTCCCGCCCGGCGCGGTCGCGATCATCAAGCACGGCAACCCCTGCGGCGTCGCGCTCGGGGCCTCCCTCGGCGAGAGCTACCGGCTCGCCCGCGCCTCCGATCCGATCAGCGCCTTCGGCGGGATCGCGGCCTTCCACGGGCCGGTCGACATCGAGGCCGCCCGTGCGATGACGGAGCCCGGAAACTTCCTCGAGGTCGCGATCGGTCTCTCGATCGGGGACGACGCTCTCGCGGTCTTTCAGGAGCGGGCGGCCTGGGCCGCCAACGCCCGGCTTCTCGAGGCCGACGCCCCCCAGCCCGATCTCTCCCTGCGGACGATTTCGGGCGGCGTCCTCGTCCAAACGCCGGACACCGACCCCGAAATGGAATGGCAGACCGTGACCGAGCGGGCGCCGACCCCCGACGAACTGGAGGCCCTGCGCTTCAACTGGCGGATCGCCAAACACGTGAAATCCAACGCTATCGTCGTCGGCGTGGCCGGACGGATGCTCGGGGTCGGGGCCGGACAGATGAACCGGGTCCAATCGGTGCGCCTGGCCCTCGAAATGGCCGGCGAAGCTGCCCGCGGGGCGGTGCTGGCGAGCGATGCGTTCTTCCCGTTCCCCGACAGCGTCGAGACCGCGGCCGCGGCCGGCATCGCCGCGATCGCCCAGCCGGGAGGCAGCAAAAAGGACCCGGACGTGATCGCCGCCGCCAACCGTTTCGGGCTCGCGATGGTCCTCACCGGTGCCCGACACTTCCGCCACTAGAGGCTGGGTTCCACTCTCGACTTCACCTCTTCTAGAGGTGAAGTCGGCGGAGAGAAGGCACTTCTTCGCGGGACGACAAGTTTTGTCCCGAAGTGCCACCTCACCCGGTTCACTGCGTTCACCGACCTCTCCCCCAGGGGCGGAGAGGTATCCCGCTCACCCCCTGCCCCTCACCGATCACCGAACCCGCCCGGCAGGGACCGGCGCGATGCGCGGCGAACTGGTGCCCTGGCGTTGCTCGAAGTTCGCTCCCTCTCCAAGCGGTACGGCCCCGTCCAGGCTCTGGACAGGGTTTCCGCGTCGTTCCTCCCGGGGGAGGTCCACGCCGTCCTCGGCGAAAACGGAGCCGGGAAATCGACCCTCATGCAGGTCGTCGCCGGCTTCCTCCTGCCCGACGAGGGCACGGTAACCCTCGAAGGCAAGAGCCTCCCCCTCGGGCATCCGATCGCCTCCCGCGCGGCCGGGGTCGAGATGGTCCATCAGCACTTCATGCTTGTCCCTGCGTTTACCGTCGAAGAAAATCTCGCCCTCGCCCGGCTCGGCTCGCTTGCGGGAACTCTCGACACCGCCCGCCTCGCCCAGCCCGCCCTCGACTTTGCCCGCGAGCTGGGTTGGTCGTTGGACCCCAAGACCCGAACCGGTGGGCTCCCTGTCGGCATCCAGCAGCGCGTCGAGATTCTCAAGGCCCTCTCCGGCGATGCTCCCGTCTTGATCTTCGACGAGCCGACCGCGGTCCTGACCCCCGACGAGGTGGACGATCTCTTCCGTGTCCTCCGCCGCCTCCGCGACCGAGGCAAAACCATCCTCCTCATCGCTCACAAACTGGCCGAGGTGATGGCGGTCGCCGACCGGGTCACGGTCCTGCGTCGCGGCCACTTCGTCGCCACCGCGCCGATCGGCGAGGTCAACGAACGCCGGCTCGCGACGTGGATGGTCGGCGACCTACCGACCGCGATCCAGCCGCTCGACGTGCCGCTCGGGCCGGTGTTGCTCGAAGCCCGCGATCTGGTCGTGCTGGGTGACCGCCGGGAAGAAGCGGTCGGCGGCATCGGGCTCGAAGTGCGGGGTGGGGAGTTGCTCGGCATCGGCGGCGTCGACGGCAACGGTCAGGTCGAGCTGGCCGAGGCCCTCGTCGGGATTCGTCCGCTCCGAAGCGGCCAGATCGAGCGGCGCTCCCGAGACCCGAAGACCGCTGCGACCGTGGGTTACATCCCCCAGGATCGCCAAGCGGACGGGCTTGCCCTCACGCTCTCCATCTTCGACAACCTCATGATCGCGGGTACCGATCGCCCCGGCCTGCGCCGCGGTCCCCTCCTCCGGATCGGGGCGGCGAGGCAGTGGGCCGACCGGGTCGTGGAGCGCTTCCAAATCAAGATCGGCGGCCTCTCCGATCCCGTCTCCGGCCTGAGCGGCGGCAACCAACAGAAAGTCGTCGTCGGGCGGACGCTCGACGCGATCCCGGACGTGATCGTCGCGATGAATCCGACCCGCGGACTCGACATCCGGGCCACCGACTTTGTCCACCAAACCCTCCTCGATGCAGCCCGAGCCGGGGCCGCCATCGTCCTCATCTCCACCGACCTCGACGAACTTGCCGCGCTCGCCAGCCGGACGGTGTTCATGAGCCGGGGTCGCTGGACGTCCACCCTCCTGGGAGCCTCGGCATGAGGGCGCTGGGACGGGGCGCGGGGATGGCGGTCGGCCTGGTGCTCGCGCTCGTGATCACGCTGGCGCTGTTCGGGCTTCCGGTGGGGGAATCGCTGCGGCTGATCGTGGACGGGGCTTTCGGGAGCGAGGCCGGTCTCTCGCGAACCCTCGTGCGAATGACGCCGCTCCTGGTCACAGGCCTGGGAATGGTCATCGCCTGGCGGGCGGGGATGTACAACATCGGGGGGGAGGGGCAGTTCGTCGTCGGTGGCCTCGGCGGAGCGCTCGTGTTTCACCTCGCGCCGGCCTTGCCGCCGGCGCTGCTGAACCTCGCGATCCTGATCGCGACCATCCTCGGTGGGGCGGCATACGCGGGCATCGCGGGCTGGCTCGAGGTCAAACGGGGCGTTCCAGTCGTGATCTCGACGATCCTCCTCAACTTCATCGCGTTGCAGCTTCTCGATTGGGCCGTGAGCGGGCCGCTCCAGGAGTCCAAGCGACAGCTCCCGCTCACGCAGGCGCTCCCGAACGAGGCGATGCTGCAGCGATTCTCGCGCCAGACCGACCTGCATAGTGGCGCGATCTTGGCGGTGCTGGTCGCGCTCGGCGTCTTCGGCTACCTGTTCTGGACACGCTCCGGTTTCCGTCTTCGCCTCACCGGGGCGAACCCCCGGGCCGCGCGCGCTTCCGGCCACAGCCCGGATGCGATCCGGATGCGGGCGATGCTCCTCTCGGGCGCGCTGTGCGGCCTCGCCGGCGGCATCGAGTACACCGGCATTTCGGGCCAGTTGGGGATGGGCTTCTCCCAGAACTGGGGTTTCCTCGCGATCCCGGTCGCCCTCCTCGGCGGGCTTCATCCGATCGGCGTGATCGGGAGCAGTCTCTATTTCGGGGCCTTGTTTGCGGGCACCGAGAACCTCGCCCGGTTCACGAAGGCGGGGAGCACGATCGTGTACGTCATCCAGGCCGTCGCCGTCCTCGGGTTCGTCGGGCTGGCGGCTTGGTTGGAGGATCGGGCGCGCAAGCGCGCCAGGCCGGCGGAGGGTGAGACGTGATCGACGTCGCTTCGCTCCTCATCTACACGACCCCGGTAGCGCTCGCCGCCCTCGGCGAGACCATCGACGAGAAGGCGGGCTCGCTCAACATCGGCCTCGAAGGCACGATGCTGGCCGGGGCATTCTTCGGGATGGCGACGAGCGGCGCGACCGGATCGGCTTGGCTCGGCCTCGGCGCGGGCATCGGGGTCGGATTGATCCTGAGCCTCATCCAGGCGCTGTTCACGATTCGTCTCGCGATCGACCAGGTCGTCGTCGGCACCGCCCTGAATCTGTTGGCGCTCGGCCTGACCGGGACGATCTTCCGGGCCCGCTACGGCGAGAGCGGACAGCTCCTCAGCGTGCCCCAGGTGCCCCGCTTCGCCGGTATCGACCCCGTCGTCGTCGCGCTTCTCGTCTTGACCGTCCTCGCCACGTGGATGCTGGCCCGGACCCGATTCGGTCTCGCGCTCCGCGCCGCGGGGGAGATGCCGAAGGCAGCGGAGGCGGCCGGTTTCTCGGTCGCTCGACTCCGGACGATCGGGCTCCTCGTTTCCGGTGCGCTGGGTGGCCTTGCCGGTGCGTATCTCAGTTTGGGGATCGCCGGTTCGTTCGCCGAGAACATGACCGTCGGTCGGGGATTCGTCGCCATCGCTATGGTCACCTTCGGACGTTGGAACCCGCTTGGGGTCGTCGGGGCATCGCTTCTCGTCGGCTACGCCGAGTCGCTTCAGTTCCTCTTCCAATCCCGGGGGATCGCGGTGCCCCACCAACTCCTCATCGCGCTCCCCTATCTGCTCGCCCTTGGGGTGCTGGTCGGAGTGGGGCGTGGAACCGCTTCGCCCGCCGCACTGGCGATCCCGTTCCGGAGGAACGGATGACGCTGCGGATGATGCGTCGGGTCGGATTCTCGAGCGGCCACCGGTACTGGCTCGCTTCGAAGTCGCCCGACGAGAACCGAGCCCTCTTCGGCCCGTGGGCTTCGCCCTACAACCACGGACACAACTATGTGCTGGACGTCACGACCGAGGGCGCGATCGACCCCGCGACAGGGATGATCGTCAACATCAAAGTCGTCGACGAGGTGCTCAAGGAACGGATCGTCCGCGTATTCGACCAGAAGAGCATCAACGACGAAGTGCCTTCGTTCGCCGACCGCTCGCCGTCTCTGGAGAACCTGCTGTTCGACCTGCGCGCCCGGCTCGGTTCCGGCGCCCTGCCCCCCGAGGCGGCTCTCGTCGGCCTTCGCGTTGAGGAAACCCCTTTGCTCTCTGCCGAGTGGAACATCGCCATGCCCGATCACGTCAGTCTGACCCGCGTCTACGAGTTCGCCGCGTCCCATCGTCTTCACAGCGATGCCCTGTCCCATGAGGAGAACCTCCGCCTCTATGGCAAGTGCAACAACCCGATGGGCCACGGCCACAACTACGTCCTCGAGGTGACGGTGTCGGGCATCCCCGATCCTGTGACCGGAATGATCGCCGACCTCGGTTCACTCGACGCGCTCGTTCACCGCGAGGTCGTCGATCGGTACGACCACAAGAACCTCAACGAGGACATTCCGGAGTTCGCCGGCCGGTGCACGACGTCGGAAATCGTCGCCACCGAGATCTTCGCACGCTTGCGGCCCCATCTCCCCCTCGTGCGCATCCGGCTCCACGAAACGGCGCGCAACGTCTTCGAAGTCACGGCATAACCGCCATCCCGATGCGGTAGAACATCCCCATGCCGGATTCGGCCGCCGCCCGGGAGATCGTCGACGCGCTCGATGCCGCCATCGAGCGTGCCGTCGCGGAAGCCGGAGGCTCGACCGAGCCCGTCCGGCCGAACCACCGCGTCCCGCTCCACTGGCCGCCGCATCCGATCGCGGGCGAGTACCACGTCCTCCCCAACGAGTGGACCGAAACCGCGACCCTGACGCTCGACGACGAGTCGTTCGAGGTCAAGATCGCCCGGAACCAATACGGCGTCTTCGGCAAATGCGACGCGCTTTGGTGCGACGCAAAGGGCACCAGCGTGCCCAACATGCTTGCCGCGATGGCCCAGCGATGCGGACCGTTCCTCGCACGGGGCCGCGCGATCGCCCAATGCCTCGGCCGTGAAGGGCGCTACACCGGCGTTCTCCGCGATCTGACGCCGGCGGAACTGGTCGTCCTCCTCTACTGTCCCGACCGTGACATTGCGCACCATGCCCGCACCGAGATCGAACTCCAGGCACGCCTCGCGATCTTCGCTCCGGCGCTGATCGCGATCCTCCGGGATCGTCGCCACCCGAACCGGCGGAGCGCCCAATGGTGCGTCCTCGATCTGTTCGAAGACCTGCCCAGCTTCTGCAAGACCGACGAACTCCAGCAACAGGCGATCGACGCCATTCGCGACCTCATCTGGGACGCTCCCGACGATTACGCACGCACGATCTACAAGGCCGGCGTTGTGCTCGGGGGCCACATCTCGACGCCGCCCGCCGCCGAGGCCCTGATCGCCTGCATCGAGGCCCCGAGCCGCTTCGGACGGAGATCGGCGATCCATGCGGTGTTTCATCTCGCCGAGTGGCTCCCGTCATCGATCCCGGCGATCGTCGCCGCCCTCGATCGGGCGGCCGCCGCCGACCCCGAGCCGCTCTTGCGCGACTTCGCGGCGTCGATGGCACGCGATATTCGGAGCGGCGAAATGGACCACGTTCCCGAGCCCGTCCTCGCCGGCGACTGATGTCCAAGCATACGGGCCTCAACCCTCCTCGCGCTTTCCAATTACGCGGGTGCTTGAACCGCACCGATCGCCCGCCCGCCGCATGGACCATCGCTGCGTCAAGATCGGGCCGCGAAGGAGATGACTGTTACGAGGGCGTTATGATCCTTGATCAGATTCGACTTGCCGAGCAGGAACCGGACGGGGATGCCGCGAACCTTCCCCAAAGTCATCCGCATACCGACAGACGTGGAAGGAGGTCGGTCTTGAAGTTCGTGTTGATCACGAAAGACGACGCGATTGAAGCGGCGGCGCGCGCAGCGTTTCCGCCTGGGGATAGTTTGCTTGTCTTCGACAATTGGCAGGAGGCGATGGAGGCCGCCGAGGGCGCGGATCTGATGTTCGTCGATCAGATCGCGACGTTGACCGAACCCCACCGGGTCGCGGGCTACGAGGCGTTCGCGGATGCGAAGATGGGCCACGAACTGGCGGCGAAGGTGCCGTTGGTGCTGATCGCTCCGCCGCCCGACTACGACCTGGATTCGGTCGTAGGGTGGCCGGACTTTGTCTTCGCGCACGTCCGGCATCCGATCACCGATAAGACGTTTCGGCGTGCGGCGACCTGGGTCTAGGCGCGGGGTACCCTTTCCATACCCGCTCGGAAGGAGCGGAGGCAGGAGAAGACCAACGAAATGGACCGCATTCAGCAGCTGGACGCGCTCGTCGCGCAGTTCGACCTCAATCAGCATCCGTTCTATCAGGCCTGGCGCATGGGCGAGCTGCCGACCGAGAAACTGACCGACTACGCCGGCGAGTACGGTCGGTTCGTCGGCACGATCGCCGAGGGTTGGGAAGCGCTCGGGGAGACCCACTATGCCCAGGAAGAGCGGGACCATGAAGTCCTCTGGGCCGACTTCAAGGCCGCGATCGGAGCCGAAAAGCTCTCGAATCGACCCGAAACCGAAGTGCTCGTCACCGCCGCGCGCGAGCTGTTCCGTGAGCGAGCCACCGCGGCCGGAGCCCTCTACGCGTTCGAAGCCCAACAGCCGAACACGGCCCAGAGCAAGCTCGACGGACTGAACGAGCACTACGACGTTTCCGAAAAGGGCAAGGAGTACTTCCGGGTCCATGCCGGCGACTTCCTCGAGGTCGAAGACCTCCGGAAGACGATCGCCAGGATGAGCGACGACGAGTTCGCGCGGACAAAGGCCGCCTGCGCCGTCGTGTGTACCGCAATGTGGTCGGCGCTGGACGGCGTCTACTACGGCCGCGCCTGATCGTCTATAGACAGGCTAGACTTCGAGAAACGTCCCGGTATCTTCACCGGTGCCGGGACGCGCTCAAAATGTGCAGGAAGACCGAATCTCCCTATCTTTAGGGGTGAAGTCGGTGAGAAAGGTGGGGAAAAGCACAAGAGATCGCACCCAATCTGTCTAGCCGTGCGTCATAATACAGTGAAGGCCAAGTGATCAAAGCTCTCTGGCCCCCAAGGGCCGCTCTCAAGAAGAGCCGACGCTTGGACAACGAACTAGCGGGAACGTGCTTTGCTCTCCTTTCAACGTTCCCGCGTTTTTTTGCCCGCACCCCCGCGCTTCGTCCGTTGCGATGCGGCCACCGCAAGGGCCTTGTCTACCCACACCGCCAGTTCGTCGGGCTGGTCGAGAATGCCCGGAGGCAGTTCCCAATAGTGCATCGGCGTCGGAGAGTCGTAGGGATAGAACGGCCCCATTCCCGCCGCCTCGAAATCGGCACGATTGAGGTCCGAAACCTTCAGGTAGAGCTTGTCCTCGGCGATCAGGGCGAAGAACAGATCCTCGGCGTAGATGCCGACGCCGCCGAACATCGCATGGGTGCGAATCGGAAGCACGGCCGAGAGCTTTTCCTCGACCATCGCCCGAAAGTCGGGGCTAAATCCCATGGGGGGAGTGTACGCTAAACCCATGCCCGAACTGATCGAAGCGGCGACCCGCATCGCGGCCGCCGGCAATCTCCCCAAGCTCATCGACGAGTATGTCGGCCGCGTCAACACCGGCGATGCCCGCCTGAGCATCGCCCACATGCGCAGTCCGGTCGGATGGACCGAACCTGGCCAGCGGCCCGAGTTCGACGAGTGGACCGTTGTCCTCCGCGGCGTTCTCCACGTTCACACGGAGGCCGGCACCCTGGAAGTGCGCGAAGGCCAAGCGGTCGTGGCCCGCAAGGGCGAATGGGTTCAGTACGGGACTCCGGAAGGTGCCGATTACATCGCGGTCTGTGTCCCCGCATTCTCGCCCGACACCGTCCATCGAGACGAGCATCCATGATCCTGACCGTCACCCTCAACCCGAGCGTCGACCACGCGCTCTTCGTCGATGGGCTCAAGCTCTGCGACACGAACCGAGTCCTTCGGACCGAAGTCGACGCCGGAGGCAAGGGAGTCAATCTCTCCCGAGTCGCGGTCGAGATGGGGGCGATGTCGGTGGCGACCGGCTTCCTCGGCGGGGGCAATGCCGGCTTCATCCGCAAGGTCCTGGTCCGCCAGCACGTCCTCCATGACTTCGTCGATGTCCACGGCGAAACCCGAACGAACTTCAGCGTGGAGGATGGTACCGGCGCACCCCCGACGACGTTCAACGAACGGGGCCCGACGATCTCCGAGGATGAGTACGAGCGTCTGATCGAGAAGCTCGACCACTATGCGCCGCGGGCGGCGTGGGTTGCGTTCGGAGGATCGATCCCACAAGGTTTGCAGGCTGAAACCTACCGTGATCTCGTACGGCGTGTCCGGAAGCACGGGGCGCGCGTCGTCCTCGACGCCGACGGCGACCCGATGCGGTTCGGGATCGAGGCGAGGCCCGACTTCATCAAGCCGAATGCGCGCGAGGCGGAGCGCCTCCTCGGCCTGACGACCACTATTCCGGACCTGGCCTCGGCGGTCGAGGCCGCTCGCCGACTTCAAGTTCAGACCGAGGGGCTGGTCGTGATCAGCTGCGGAGAGCAGGGCGCGGTTGCGGTCGACCGAGACGGTTCAGCGTGGAGCGGCGAGTCGCCAAGGGTCGAGGTGCGGAGCACGATCGGAAGTGGCGATTCGCTCATCGCGGGGATGCTGGCGGCTTTCGAGGCCGGACGCGGCTTTCCGGAGGCCCTCGCGTGGGGCATCGCCGCAGGGGCGGCGACTGCGACGACCGATGGCTCCGAGATCGGCCGCAAGCCAACGATCGACGCCCTCCTGCCTTCCGTTCGAGTGACCGAAGCCACCCCACTGCCGCCTCGGTGAGGTGCTCCCCCTCGCCTCATGAACGATGGGGAGAGGGGATAGGGGATAGGGGGTGAGGGTCATCCCTCTCCGCCTCTGAGGGAGAAGAGCCGATGGCTGCTTCGGGTAGAACGCGGCGATGGAAAAGGTTCGGGTGGGTTGGATCGGCTGCGGCGGCTTCGCGCGGTATCGGATGAGTCGGATGCTCGAGTGTCTGGAGGCGGAGATCGTGGCGCTTGCCGACCCCGATCCGAACCAGATCGCCGCGACGAAGGCGCGTTTCCCCCAGCTTGCCGATGTGCCGGTCTACGACGACTATCGGGCGATGCTGGCAGCGGGCGGGCTCGACGCGGTCAGCATCGCATCGCCCCATACCCTCCATGCCGAACAGATTCTCGGCGCGCTCGAGGCAGGCTGTCACGTGATTTGCGAGAAGCCGCTCGTGACCTCGGTCGCGCAGGCGAAGGCGGTGCTGGCGGCTCGAGACAAGGCCGGCAAGAAGGGGATGGTGTCGTACCAGCGTCACCTTCAGCCCGAGTTTCGATACATCAAGGACAAGATCGCGTCGGGCGAATTCGGATCGGTGCAGTTCGTGCAGGCCCTCCAATGCCAGGAGTGGAAGGTGGCCACGGCCGGCACGTGGCGTCAGGTACCGGAACTTTCGGGGGGCGGGCAGCTCAACGACAGTGGCAGTCATCTCCTCGACATCCTGCTCTGGGTGACGGACCTCAAGGTCGACACCGTGAGCGCGATCATCGACCATCGCGGGACGCCGGTCGACATCAATTCGACGCTGTCGATCCGGTTCGAAGGCGGTGCGCTCGGTTCGATTTCGGTGGTCGGCGACGCGCAGCACTGGTACGAGGACATCACGATCTGGTGCGAGAAGGGGACGTTCTTCATGCGAAACGGCAAGCTGTCGGTTTCGGACGCGAAGGGGAACCGGTTCGGCGTCGAAGGGCTGAACATCGGCACGAGCCATCCGGATCGAAACTTCCTTGACGGCGTGCTGGATCGAGACTGGATCCAGGCGCCGTTTGAGTGCGGCTTGCGGGTGATCGAGTTGACGGAGGCGGCGTGGGAATCGGGGCGCCAGGGTGGCACCCCGATAAAGGTCGTGCGCGGCTAAACCCGTCGTCGTCGGCCCAGAGGCCGCGCCCTGGGTCGGCTGACGCAGGGTCCGCCAAGGCGGCCCCGGCGGAACCCGACCCCTTGCCCCGCCGACGACGGAGCGGAACCCCGTGCAGCCTCACCTAAAAACCTGACCAGATTCCTGAAATCTCCGAGTTCCAGTCTTACTTTGAGAAGGTTCTTCCTGAGTCGAACCGGGTTCAGGCTGAGGTAGGTCTCTCGCAGCCCCGCTTTGCTGGGCATCATCTGAGACCCCAGACGCCGGCAGCCGTCGGTAAGGCGTCTGAGGTTTGCTTTCGCTTCGGTCAGCTTCTTGATGAGGCAGAGCGGACCTTGCTCTCAGGGGGGCGAACCTGCCATACTGAAAGTTCGCGCCGAACGTCGGCGCCAGGAGAACTCCAGTTGGCGAAAGCTATCCAGATGAAGCCCGAAGAGGCCTTTGCGCGTGCGTATGCGGATCGTCTGATCCTCGAAAAACTGACCGAGCTCCAGTCGGCGATGAAGCTCAGCGAGCTCGCCGACAAACTCCAAGGCACCGGAATCGGCCTCGCTGCGATCCGGTCGCTGCTCGCCTCCAATCCGGAGAAGTTCGCCTACGCTGAGCGCCGGTGGATTCCAGCCGCTCGCCTCGAGGGTGCCGGTCGCCCGTTCCATGAGCTCGCGCGGCTCGTCGTCGATCGATTCGGCGGCCCGATGCCGATCGAGCTCCTCGTCCATGAACTCGCTCAGTCCCGGCCCGGCTCGTACGAGCACCTGGAGAAGATGATCGAGCGGTTCTGCGCGACGGATACACGGTTGTTCCTGACCAACCGACGGGAAGTCGCGGCATCGAACTGGGTGTTCGTCGGACACGACGAGTCGCTCGGACGCGCCCTCGAGATCAATGGCATCCACCTGGACGATTTCGAGAAAGTCAAGGCGAAGCTTTCGGGCCACGACTGGCGCGCGCAGGATGCGATCAAGAAGGCCCTCGCCCATGTCGCCCCGGTGAGCCTCAAGATTCTCGGCGCGGTCGCCTGGGACGCCAGCGACGCGCACAACGCCGCGAAGACGCTGACTTTCGACTGGCGAGAGTTTGCCGCCGACGCCCTCGATGTCGACGGCTACGTCTATGCCGCCGACGGCGTTCTCCACCCCGAAGCCGATGCCAAGAAGTGGGTCAGTGCGGCCGTGAAGTTGGCCGAGCGTCTCGCCCCTGAAGTCGACATCGAAGAAGCGGCGCCGATCGAAGTCAAGCCCGACGACGTCGAGCAGATGGTCAAGAAGATTCTCGGCAGCGACGACAGCATCACCGCGACGCAGTTGCTCGAGCAGATGTACGAAATCACGCCGAGCCTCAAGACGTTCCCGGATGACCTCGCCAACGTGATGACCGCGCTGAGGGCGCGCAGCGACGTCTGGTGGGTCGGCGGCGACCGATTCGCCAAGCCGGGCAGCGCCCCCGATTTCATCGAGACCGTTCCCGAGGTCTTCCGCTTCGTCGAGACCGAGTTCAAGGACGACGAAGGCGAGTACATCGACGTCGAGCTGTCCGACGACGGTTTGAGCAGCACCCTCCGCAAGCTCCTCAGCCACCCGCTCGCGACCGATGTCCTCGACGAGGACGTGATGCCCGCGCCGAAGCAACAGCCCGATCAGCTCCGGCTCGTGCTCAAGCCGACCCATCGCGAACTCGGCACCTTCCCGATGTGCCAGGTTCCGACGGGCTGGCTCGACAGCGACCCGACCATCCAGGAGCTCATCTTCCGCGATCCGGACGGACGCGAGCTCCAGGTTTGGGCGAACAACGACGCGCGACTTCTGTTCAACCTGATCGACTGGTTCTATGAGCAGCCGATCGAATCCGGTGCGGTCTTCACGGTGACTCGTACGCCGAAGCCGAACGTCTTCGAGTTCGAATGGCTTGATCAAACCGACCCGGTTGTCTTCATCTCGTCCCAGCGGATGGAGGAGCTGCGCAACATCGCGGCAGAGTCCGAGGAGATGAGCACGCTCGACATCCTCAAGCAGGTGATGACCCATTGGCCGAAGGGCGCCGACTTCCTGACGATTCTCTGGGAAGTCAACGTCGTCCGGCGTTCGCGCCGCCGCCTCGTCGCCTCGCTCCTGAGCAGCTATCACTGCTTCTATCAGCGATCCGGCTCTCCGGTTTGGCATTACGACGCGAAGAAGGTCGATCAGGGCTTCGACAAGACGAAGCGCAAGTTCGTGCTCCGGCGCGAAGGCTAGGGCGCAATCCTGTCGGACACGTCGTTGACGTGTCCGACAGCGCTATTTCGAAGTATCGGCCCAGTCGAGGATCGCTTCAAGGAATCGGTCGCTTCCGCGTACGCGTCGATCGAAGTCGGCGAACGAACCCCGGAAGGCCGGGTTCCAGACTCTCTCGGCCATCGCGGGAAGACGCAGACGGAGGGAGGGGATCTCGCGTTCCTCGGGCTGTTCCCAGGCACACAGGATGGAACCGAGGACCCGGGCATCGGGGCCGAGCTGCATTCCGCCGTACGCCGGGTAGCCCTCGATGAAGTGGTTCCAGAACCAGGGATTCCAGGCGTAGATTTCGGCCGGAGTCCAGTTGCGGTCGTTGACGACGTAAAGCGGACGCCACGACGCGTTGATCATCCGGTAGCCGTCCTTCGCCATCCGGTTCGGCGGATAGTACGCGGCCTCGTAGTTCATCACGAGCGTATCCTTGTCGACCGGCACCTGGCCGTCGGGGCCGAATCCCTCCCAGACGAGCATCTCCTTTCCGTTGCTGCGGACGGTGGCCGCCATCCGCCCGAGGAACTTGCGATACAGTTCGTGGGCGTTCGGGACGCCCTCTCGCCGAAAAGCCGCCTGGAAGTCGGGATTCTCGGCCACGTGGGTCAGATCGGCTTCGTCCCCCCCGATGTGCACGTAGGGAGAGTCGGTGAAGATCTCGCACGCTTCGGCAATCAGGGTGTCGAGCGCTTCGAGCACCTTCGGGCTCGCGAAGTTCAGGGTCGCATGGTGCTTCTCGTGCGCGCGGAAGAGCTCGGGCATTCGCGAAACCATTTGCCCCCCGTGACCGGGCATTTCGAGCTCCGGAATCAGGGTCACGCCGCGATCCCGCGCGAAGCGCACGAGTCCGATCAGTTCGGTCCGGTTGTAGGAGTGGCCAGGGGTCGCGAGCTGGGGAAAGGCGCGCGACGGAAAAGTGAACGCCTGGTCATCGGTGAGATGGAGTTGGAGGTAACGGATCCGGTAGAGCCGGCAAAGTTCGATCACCTTGCGGATCGTCAAGATCGAATGCGGCTTGCGCGCGACGTCGAGCAGGAGACCCCGGAAGGGCATGTCGGGGCGATCGCTCCAGGTGCCGAGTGGCACCCGACCCCGGTTGCCGTACGCAATCTGAGCTAGGGTCACTGCTCCCCAAGTCAATCCGGCACTCGAGCCTGCGATCACCGTGACCCCGCTCGTGGTTACTTTGACCGTGAACGCCTCTTCCCCCTTTTTCCGCTCGGCGGCATCGACGACAAGGCGGATCGGGACACCCTTCTTCGGACGGTTCGGGATCAGCCAAAGGTCGCGGTCGAGGATCGCGGCCGGACCGGCCGCGGCTCCGACCCCGCTCACCGTACCGAGGACGACCGAGCCCGCCTTGGCATCGAAGCTACGCACGAGCGGAACGGTCGAAAGGACGGGCGGCTTATCGAAGCGAGAGAACACTTTGGCCAACCCGTCGGCGACGAGATCGGCGACGAGAGCGTTTCCGGCCTCGTTGAGATGAACGCCATCGGAGGTGAGTCGACCGGAACGTTCGGTCGCGCCATCGAGGCGGGTGCGGAACGCTTTCCGCGTGTCGACAAGGATCGATCCGGATCGCTCGGCGAGCCTTCGCACCACGTCGGCATAGGCATCCAGTCGCGCGTCTTCGGGGTTGGGGCTCTCGCCGATGACGGTTGGGGTGCAGAGCACAGCGGGAATTCGGCGGGCTTGGCAGGCGTCGACGAGACTCTGCATCGCGCTCCCGTACACCGTGACGGCATTGCCGCGGTCGCCGTGCCAGACGTCGTTGATGCCGATCATGATCACCACCGCGGTCGGTTTCTCGCGATCGAGGACCTCGGGGAACGCGGGCTGGGTCTGATCGTAGAGGTCCTTCACCCCGTCCCGAAGGTCGGTGGATTTCCCTCCGTTCAACCCAAGTTTGAGAAGCGTGACATGCCGACCTTTGAGCCCGGTCGACAGCGTCTCGATGAAGCCGCCCTGCCAGGTTAGCGAATCTCCGAAGAAAGCGATCCGATCACCGGCCCGGAGCGCCGGCGCGGCCTTAAGCGTATCAAGACCGGTCGATACCGCCCCGAACGCGGCGAAGAGAAGCATCATGCGGCCAGTTTACGCCGCGTGCTCGCTCTCCTCGACTTCAAGCGACAAGCGCTCGGCAAATCCGGGTGCCGCGGTCGGGACGGCGAGCTGGAGCAGCTGGGCAGCGATTTCTGAGATTCCCTCGCTGGCCGGGCTCGACGGCGCCTCGAGGAGAAGCGGACGACGGTTGCGGATGCACTTCGTGACGGCGTCGTCGCGAGGGATCGCCCCGGCGTATTCGAGTGACTTATCGAGGAACGACGTCGCGATCGCGTTGAGTGTGCTGTAGATCGCGTAGCCCTCGTCTGGGCCGGAAACCTGATTGGCGACGACATGGATCCGGGCGTCGGGATCGCGCTTCCAGAGGATCTTCGCGGTCGCGTAAGCGTCCGTGACGCTGGTCGGCTCGGGGGTTGCGATGAGGAGGACCTCATCGGCGGCTTTCGCGAAGGACATCACTTTGGTGTCGAGGCCTGCGCCGGTGTCGAATATGAGGACGTCGGTGAGGGCTTCGAGCTCGGCGAGCTGTTCGAGAAACTTGCCGATACGCTTGGGGCCCGAGGCCATGAGGGTGCCGACCGCCGACCCGCCACAGACGACTCCGATGCCGCCAGGGGCGGGATGGACGATTTCGCCTAGGCTTTTCTCGCCGGCGAGGACGTGCTGGAGTGAGTGGTCGGAGCGCACCCCGAGAATCAGGTCCAGGTTGGCGAGGGAGAGATCGGCGTCGAAGACGACCACCCGCTGCCCCTTCTTGGCGAGGGCGATGCCGAGGTTGGCCGAGACGGTGGTCTTGCCGACCCCGCCTTTGCCGCTTGTGACACAGTACGTTCTCATCGTGCGAGTCCTCGCGTGCGAAGCGCGTCTAGTAGGGCGAGACGGTCAACCTGAGGGTCCAGCTTGGGAGTGCGCCTTTTCTTGGTGCCGGGAACGACGAGAAGGGCGGGTTTGTCGTCGAACGGCTGTCGAAAGGCGTGGGCGATCGCTCGCTGGAGCCGAGTTCGCGGGGCGACGAGGATCTTCAGGCGGCGTTGGGCGCGCTGCTCAAACACGTCGGTTGCAAAAACCTCCATGGGGTCGGCGACGACGCAAACCGCTTCGGTCGGACCCACCTCGACCGGAAGCAGACTGTACTTGCTTGCGAAGTTCCAGTCGACCAGTGTGAGCGCCTCGTCGGTCGGAGTGAGGGTCTCCGGGTTCGCAAGCTCGAATCCGTACTGCTCGGCGAGGCAACTTGCGACGTCCTCTTCGGAAATCGAACCCATCGCAGTGAGGAACTCACCGAAGCGCATCGAGGACTCCGCGTGCATGCGGAGGGCTTCGTCAAGCTTCCGTTGGCTGAGGAGCTTGCGCTCGACCAGCATTTCGCCGATTCGCCGATAGTGTGACATGGCCTACCCCTGGTTATCGGCGGGTCGAGGCGGTTTGTGCACGGTCAGTCGACTTTGAACAAGGAGTCTTCGAGCCCCACGTTGACCTTGAGGCCCTCGTAGTTCATCACGCCTGCGACCTTGTTGTCCGCGTTGCGAACGGTGACTTTGGTGGGCATCCAGACCCCGCCGATCTGCTTCGGGTTTTCGTAGAGGAACGTCGCCATGAGGCGGCCGTCGATCTGCGAGTACCACTCGCGCTTGACCGTGAACTTCTTGTCCTTGTCGATCCAGACACGGTGCCGGGTGGTGTCGTCGAGGTTCGAGAAGTACGTGAGGTCGAACACGGCGTCGCCGGTGGTGCGGTCGGTCCGGACGAACTTGGCTTGAAACAGGTCCTTGAAGAGGGACGGCGCGATGAGGCCGAAGTCGAGAATCGTCTGACGCTGGCCGGGCTTCATCGCGAGGTTCGTGCGGACGTTGATGTTCGACCGGGGCACGCGGACGAGGCGGTTGGTGCCATTGATGATGAACTGGATCACCGTGTCCGACTCTTTGCCTTCGATCCGGACTTTGAACGGCTCCTTGAGGCGCACGAAGCCGGAGTTGCCCATGAGGCGGTACGACTGAGCGAAGTCCTTGTTGATCTTGCGCAGTTCGCCTTGATTGGCGGCAACGGCTTTGGCGTTGAAGGAGGCGTCCTTCAGATCGTCTTGCCAGAAGCTGTCGATCCTCGCGGTTTGAGCGGCGACCGCCGCGATAGCGATTGTTGTTATCATCCGTGACCTTCTAACCTCGGGCCCATGGTGGGGGTTCCAACTGCATCCTACGGGGGTTGACAAACATGTCTTTCGACACGGGTTCCATCATCTAACCACCGGACACGGGAAACCCCCACCCCGGGGCGAGGTGAGGGTCGCTCCGCTCCTTCCGAGATTTCGTGACGACCGGGCGGGCACTCCGTTACGCCCGCCCGGAAGAAATCCTCGCAAGATTACTTGAGCGCGACCTTGCCACCGGCCTCGGTGAGCTGGGCCTTGATCTTCTCGGCTTCGTCCTTAGAGACGTTCTCTTTGATGGGTTTCGGAGCGCCATCGACGAGATCCTTCGCTTCCTTCAGGCCAAGCCCGGTCAATTCTCGGACGACCTTGATGACCTCGAGCTTCTTGTCGCCGGCAGCTTCCAGCACGACGGTGAACTCGGTCTGCTCTTCGGCGGCGGCTCCGGCGCCACCATCACCCATGCCCGGCATCATCATCGGCATGCCCATCATGGGCGCCGCGGCGGTGACGCCGAACTTGTCTTCCAGTGCCTTCTTGAGCTCGGAGAGCTCGAGTGCGGTCATGCCGCTGATCGTCTCGACGACGCTTTCAATCGTGGTTGCCATTTCGTTTTCCTCGCAGTGTGTTGATCTGGGTTGAGTCGGGATCGATTACGAATCGGTGGGCTCGGTCGGCGCTTCCTCCGCCGGGGCTTCCGGGGCGGCTTCCTCCGCCGGAGCTTCCGGGGCGGCTTCCTCCGCCGGAGCTTCCGCGGTGGCTTCCTCCGCCGGGGCTGCCGGGGCGGCCTCCTCAGCCGGGGCTTCCGCGGCGGCTACCTCAGCCGGGGCTTCCGCGGCGGGAGCCGGGAGCGGCGAGCCTTCGGCGACTTTGTCGGCCACGGCTCCGATCGTGCGGATTGGATCGGCGTAGAGCGCTTCGACGACGCCAACCAACTGAGACAGCGGCGCGGCGATCGCGCCGATGACCTGGGCGAGAAGAATCTCGCGCGGCGGCAGTTTCGAGAACGCCTCGACCTGGGCCGAGTTGAGGGCCTTGCCTCCGAAGAAGCCGCCCTTGACTTTGAGCACCTTGCTCGACGTGGCGTAGTCGAACAGGACCTTGGCGCACTCCGCCTCGTTCTCATAGAGAAAGGCGATCGCGGTCGGACCGTTGTGTAGGTCCTCGGGCATGTTCGCAAGGTCGTCGCCGGCTGCAAGCCGGAAGAGCGTGTTCTTGATCACGTGGATCTCGCCGCCCTTCTTCTTCAGGTTCTTGCGAAGTTCCTGAAACTGCTTGACCTTGAGGCCACGGTAGTCCGCGAACACGATGCCCTTCGAGCGCTGGTACCAGTCCTTCGCTTCCTCGATGCTTTGGGCTTTTTGGGCTGTCGGCATGCGTACCTCCAATAAACGTGGGCTCCCGCCGAGCAGCGGGAACCCACGATGTTCGAGGCAACGCCCGCAGGCGTCCCACTCTGAAAATTCGTTCGTTCCTAACTACCCCTCGGCCGGCATGCCACGAAGGCATCTTAAGACATCGTCACCGGCTGTCTGCGGAGAGCAGGCACGATTATGGCACAGATCAGGCTTGTCTTGCCGCCCACAGGAAGCCTCGACGCATCAATTCGCGCGGCGTCGGTTCTTCAAGGACCGCTCGATTGTGGCCGAGGGCGTTGTAGAAAACCCGCCCGCGACCATACTGCTTGACCCACACCTGGGGCATCGCACAGGGGTTGGCCTCGTGAGGTCCGCCGACGCCTCGCCAGGGAAACCGGGTCGTCGCAAGGACGGTATTGCCGGGATCGGTGTGTAGGTAGTACTGCTCCGAGGTCACCTCGAAGTCGTCGATTCCCTCGGTGATCGGGTGAGGCGTCTCCTTGGCGATCTCCACCCGGTAGGTGACTCCGTCGTTGCCGGGATGGGCGACCCATTGCCCCCCGGTCATGAACTGCCACTCCGTGTCGTTGCGAAACGCGTCGCACATGCCCCCGTGGCATCCGGCGAGCCCGACTCCGGCGTCCGCGACGGCTCGGGTCACCGGCTCGCGTTGCTCGGAGGTGATCGTGCTCATCGTGACGATTGGCACGATGAGATCGTGCGCCTCGAGGTCACCGGCGGCAAAGCGATCGAGGGTCCCGCTCACTTCGACGTCGAAGCCCTCGGCTTCGAGGATTTCGCGAAAGAGGTCGGCGACGGCCTCCGGCTCATGGCCGTCCCACCCTCCCCAGACGATCAAGGACCTGCGCGTTGTCATCGCGGCAGGGTACCTGGGACGCCTCCTCATCGCCTCAGGGGATTGGAACTTCTCCTCCGCTGGGCGAGAAGTCGGTGAGGTCGTAGCCCGAACCGGTCGAGGAGGCTGGAACCTCTCGGTTTCGGTGGGGTCCACCTCACCCGGTTCGCTTCGCTCACCGACCTCTCCCCCAGGGGCGGAGAGGTAACACCCCTCACCCCTACCCCCTCTCGCTGATTAGCAACCTACCGGACGTAACGGAGCGCTCGCTTCGGCGACGATCGTGCGTCGCATCGCTTCTGAAGATCCTCCCCTGATTCGGCGATGATCGT